>Ga0315550_1002226_pt1 | contig 11895 bp, 15 predicted proteins | sample SalMarSW160190MG_2_FD_203100 | JGI IMG/M metagenome (GOLD analysis project Ga0315550, IMG submission 203100) | Salt marsh sediment microbial communities from the Plum Island Ecosystem LTER, Massachusetts, United States - Salt Marsh Sediment SW1601-90 ... | reverse complement strand
TTAAGATTCTGAGGCTACTTCGTCCGGGCGAAAAGAATGTTACACAGCTACAAGAAACTCTAGGATTGGAATCATCTGTCACATCGCAGCACCTTATGGCATTACGAGCGAAGAATCTTGTCGTAGCGCGTAAGGAAGGAGCAAAGGTCTTCTATGCGGTGAGAGACCCACAAATTTATCAGCTACTCGATTTGGCAAGGGAGATGTTTGATAGACATCTGGTTGATAGCAGAGCCATGCTTGATGAACTCGAACGCGAAGACCGAATACTCTCAGAAGGCAGTTCCAAGCACCCACAAGAGCGAACAGATGTGAGACCAGAGGAAAGTTGAACTAGCAATACTACTAGTGCTCAATCTAGGCGTTCGCAAATTTGTGTTTCGGGACAGCTTTACTCTTGGTGCCACTATGGCAGCCCTACCAGTAATTCTGGTTTACTTTGTCTTGGGGCGCTTCTAGTTAGAAGCAAAGAAACAAGAGGTGCTTATACAGACGGAATTATGCTTGTTAAGTCACTATTAGATAGGTTTATTTCTTTTGTATCCTGGCTACGGTCATCAGATATGATCGCAGGCCTGATCTTAGCTGCAATGGTTGGTGCAGTGGCAGGATTGGGGGCGGTAGCCTTCAGGTGGCTGATAAAAAATTTTCAGTCACTCTTCTTCGACGGTGGCGGCCAGCTTCTGTCATTTCTAGGTAACTACTACATAATCATTATACCCGCGCTAGGCGGCTTATTAGTAGGCGCACTGATCTATTTCTTTGCACGCGAGGCCAAGGGCCACGGCGTACCCGAGGTGATGGAGGCTGTTGCACTAAAGGGAGGACGGATACGACCTCGTGTGTCGGTAGTCAAGGCACTTGCGTCCTCCCTTTGTATTGGTAGCGGTGGCTCGGTAGGTCGCGAAGGCCCTATTGTGCAAATCGGTTCTTCATTCGGGTCGGCAATAGGCCAGTGGCTCAAGTTGCCCGACGAGACTCTGAAAGTGCTGGTGGCCTGTGGTGGTGCTGGCGGTATCTCAGCAACATTCAATGCCCCAATTGCTGGGGTCTTCTTCGCACTTGAGGTAATCTTAGGTAGGGTGGTCACCCGCAGGTTCGCTTATGTTGTAATCAGTGCGGTTGTAGCTGACTTTGTTGCTCAGGTATTTCTGGGAAACACACGTGCCTTCCCTATACCTGCCTTCGGCATCGTCAGCCCTTGGGAGTTCATATTCTATGTAGTGCTTGGTGTCCTATCAGCTCTAGCTGCCTTGGCTTTTATCTATTTACTTTACCGGTGCGAAGACCTCTTCGACTCCTGGAAGATGCCAGATTACCTCAAGCCTGCCTTGGGCGGCCTTGCCGTAGGTGCTATCGGACTGTACAGCGTTGACATTCTTGGACTGGGATACGAAGGTATTACCAAGGCACTATCCGGAGAACTGGTGCTCGGAATGTTGCTTTTGCTATGTCTCCTCAAGATAATTGCCACTTCGCTAACCTTGGGGAGCGGCGGCAGTGGCGGTATATTCGCACCAAGCCTCTTCATCGGGGCCATGCTCGGAACAGCTGTTGGCTCCGCCTTTGGGAGCCTTTTCCCGTCTCTTACCGCACCGGCTGGTGCCTACGGTGTTGTTGGAATGGCGGCGGTATTCGCCGGAGCCGCACAAGCTCCGTTTTCTGCAATACTGATAATCTTTGAAATGACTCATGACTATGCTATCATGCTGCCCTTAATGATAGCGGTAGTTATCAGCACAGTGTTAAGCCGAGCCCTCAAGCGCGAAACCATCTATACATTCAAGCTGCTGCGCCGTGGCGTCGATATTGAGCAGGAAGAAATGAGCGATGTTATGCGTACAATTACAGTCAAGGAGGCAATGACACGGGATTCCCCTACAGTTCCTACCACGATGCGCATCGATCAGCTTCTTCGCGAATTTCGCAAGACGGGTCACCAGGGCTTTCCGGTAGTGGATAAAGAAGGGCGCCTCGCTGGAATTGTTACCCAGACCGATGTGGAACGTCATCTAGGCACCAGCACGGGTAAAAGTCAACAAACGGTGGGCGACATCGCCACTAGGTCTCCGTTTGTTGCTTATCCAGACCAGACTTTGGACAGAGTTCTTGGAGCTACGGAAGAAGAATACGGCCGTATCCCTGTAGTCAGCCGAGATGACACTCGACGTTTGCTTGGAGTATTGCGACGCCATGATATTATCAGGGCTTACCGAAGAAAGACAAGAAGACAGGCACCAACGGTACGGCGGCGCTAGTTTGCCATCATCTCACTATACAATAGCTCGACCCGTTTACTTTGCTCAGCAGGGCGTTTAGTGTACCTCTATCCGCTTTCCCATATCGTGGAAATGTAACAATAGCCCGTAATGTCACATTATGGCCAATTCTCACCCAATAATAAGATAGATTGTTCCGCCTTTCGCAGATTTTATTCTTAATTGCTGGCTATAACACAGGCGCCCAGTTTGAGGTGTGGTTGCATGGTATTACCTAATGTGTTAGGGGAACCTTGACTGAAAACCGGCGAGTGGCATTCCGCCTCCCTTATTCTCACAATAACCGGCTCCTTGATGGAATTAGAGGGCTAAAAGAGATTCCCCAGTTTGAGGTCTCGCTAGGAGCCTATGGCATACGCACTGAGAGCCAAAATTAGGCGGTTTTTCAGGTGGTCAATGTTTTATACTTTGAAAAATGAGCACAAATTACCGGCCAAGGGCATTGACACATGATGCTAGGTGTGCTAGGGTAAAAAGTTGTGTCGGTAATTCCAATGAATAAAAAGGTTGTCAGAAAACCCCGCAATATATGGATAAATCCAGATGCTCTCCACAAAGCTCGAATAGAAGCCCTGCGTGTAAGAAAGTCGTTGGGGCAGTGGCTTGAGGAACTGATAGAGGAGAAGCTGGCAAAGGAGGAAACAGAGAAACACGGCTAAAATGAGAAAGACCTGCAGGCGCAGGTCTTTCTGGGGTATGAAAGTAGGAGTGGCTTATAGCTGTTATTATAAAGCGATCTTCAAGATAAGTCAAAGTGAAAGGGCTCAGAGACCTCAAGTGGAGGGTACCTCTGGGCCCTTTTACTTTGTAGGAAAGCGGAGGTTATAGGAGATGGAGATAGAATACGGAGCCGAGGTAATAGATAAAAGCGGTAGGGTCTTGGGCACAGTGGACCACTTGGTGCGCAACACCTGGACTGGTGAAATCAGCAAGTTTATGATTCGGCGAAAAGCACCCGATAAAGATTTATTCTTTTCAGTCGAAGATGTGCTCCAAGCGACAAAGTCCGAGATCAGGCTCAATATTTCTTTGGATGAGCCTGGCAGTATTTACCGTGTCAAGTCCTATGAACCGCTGAGTGAAGAGGAGTCGGAAGAATAGCCGGTGGAGACTTTTGAGACATCTCCGGACGTAATTTCAAGATCGGAAGCAAACCAGGGGCTGACAGAAAGGGTTACCCGGGGCGGAAATACGGAAACGCCGCCTGACCTGGTCAAGCTCTATCTCAAAGAGATTGGCAATTTCCCTCTTCTTAATGCCGAAGAGGAGAAGGTGCTTGGCAGCCAGGTCAAACATGGCAGCAGGATTGAAGCCCAGGAGGCCAGACGGCGCTTCATTGAGGCAAATTTACGGCTGGTGGTTAGTATTGCTAAACATTATATTGGGCAGGGGCTGCCGTTAATGGACCTGATTCAGGAAGGCAACATGGGGCTGATACGATCTGTAGGTAAATTCGACTACCAGAAGGGCTACAAGTTCAGCACCTATGCTACCTGGTGGATACGGCAGTCCATTACCCGAGCTATAATTAACCAGTCCCGAACCATCCGCATCCCGGTACACATGATGGGCTCAATAAGTCATCTCCTTCGTGTTAGAAGTGGTTTGGCTCAGGAATACGGGCGGGAGCCTACCGAGGAAGAATTGGCTGCCGAAATGCAGACCTCACCCAGGAAGGTAGGCGAGATAATAAAAGCCGCCAGACAGTCTCTTTCACTGGATGCCCCTATTGTAGAAGGAGAGGATAGTTATATCGGCGATTTCATTGAGGATAAGAGGCTGCCTCAGCCGGCTGAGGTAGCGGGGGACCAGTTATTGAAGGAGCAGTTAGAGGCTGTAATGGCGTGCCTTTCAGCAAAGGAGCGACGTGTTATTGAATTAAGGTTTGGCTTAGTTGATGGGCGTAGCCGTACCCTGGAGGAGGTAGGGCAGGAGTTTAGGGTCACCAGGGAGCGTATTCGGCAAATTGAGGCCAAGGAGCTCAGGAAACTGCGCCATCCCAAGCGCAGCCGAAAGCTTAGGGAATATTTGGACTGAGTATTGGGAAAGCATGCTTGTGTAGACCCAGCTTCACGGTGCCAAGGTGCAGCATGACGGAACGGATAGAGTTTGAGGAGATAGTGATTACTGACCCCGCAACCAACAAGAAGAGCGATGCGGTGGCAGTAATTCGTAACGGGCGCCAGGTAGCGTTGCTTCCAGAGGCGGATAGGTTGAGACGGGCGCTAAACCTCCCGTTAGAAGAGATTGAGTACATCGTGGATAACTTTGTAAAGATAATGAATCGGCAACCAACCAATGATGAGAGCGAGTTCTGGAAGGCTGTTTTGGACTTCAAGCGTAGCCGGGGCTGATGTAACTAGGGAAGGAGATGAAGTGGTAACCGTTACTGAGAAGGCCAAAAGGGTACTGAAGGCGATACTCATCGCTAGCCGGCCAGGTCCAGATGAAGGGCTGAGGCTGCTGCCAGACCCCTCAGGCAATTTTGTAGTCGTCTCGGACACCGAGCTCACTGGAGACCTGGTGATAGAGCATGGAGGGTACAAGGTCCTGCTCATAGGTATGGAGTATTTTAGAATCCTCGACGGTAAAACAGTAGACTGCCGGGTTACCGAGGATGGAGCCGTTCTGTTTGTGCGATAGATACAAGGAGGCAAAAATGCTAACAGTGACTGAAGCAGCCAAGCAATTACTGAAAAGGCTATTACTCGCTCGCACTGAGGACCCAGACCTTAGCTTGCGGTTAGAGGGCGAGCCCGGGCAATTTAGAATAAAGCTCGACAGTGAGGTGCCTGGTGACCAAGTCTTAGAATACGAAGGGGCGAAGGTGCTGCTAGTGGAACCCGCATTGGCCTTACTGCTTGAGGAAGCAAACCTCGATGTTCTAGATACTCCTGATGGCCCAAAATTGGTTGTTTTGGGGATTAAATGAGGATTGAAAGCCCTAGATATACTGAGCTACGAAGATCGTGAGGTCTCTATGATGGGAAAGAAAGGAAGTAAGAAAACAGTTCGGAAGGCACATAGAGAGAGTGCTGCTTATCTGAGAAAAGGCCCTAAGAAGCCGAAAAGAGGCAAGAGGTCGAAGTAAAGACAATGGTGAATAGAGGCCCGCAAATACGTTGAGCGTGCAGGCAACGGTCCTATAAACATGGTATTGGTGATGTGAAAGAGAAAATGTTTGAGGCGACTGAAGGGGCTCGTTTATTCTGCTTCTCCTGCGGAATCTGTATTGGCCCCGGCTATGGTGAGCCCTTCCCTTTCTACGCGGGCGACAAGAAGATATGCGGCCGGTGCCGGGGTAAGCTGACGACGCAGGGATACATTCAGCTAAACCAGTCTCAAAGGTTGCTGCCTGATGGAAGAGTGGTTAAATTCAGGCTGAGGTTGCACGAAGAACTAGGGTAAGCTAAAGGGAGAGAGACAAGCGATAGTGACAAGATTAAGGGATCTCGGAGACAACAGAACCCTAGTGCTCCATACCAATGACAACTGGGTATATATAAAACTGCGGGACTCGGCCAGGCTCATCAAGATAGTCCCATATGAGCAAGAACAAGGAGGAAAGGTAGCTATAATCGCAGTGGACCTTTACTTCCCCAAGGAGTACCGAAAGTGGCTGGAAAAGACTATCGGAATCCGTAGCCCCCAAAAGGGTAGGTAGAACATTTTAGGTGGTTAAGTAGGAGTTGGACTAAGTGGATAAGGAAAAGAGTGCTAAATTCAAAGGTAAGAGGCAGAGAAGGAGAGGATACGTGCATAAGCGTAAGTTTTGCTCCTTTTGTGCCGGTCATGTTGAGGTAATAGACTACAAAGACCCGACGAAATTAAGCCTCTACATATCAGCCAGGGGTAAGATTGAGCCCCGCCGTAAAACGGGTACCTGCGCTAAACACCAGCGTGCCCTGGCCCTGGCGATAAAGAGGGCGCGCCATTTGGCCCTTCTGCCCTATACCGCGGCTCATATCCGTAAAACAGGGGGCGTTGGCCTAAGTGATTAGTCCCTCAGCACAGGGGTAAGGTGAAGTGAGCACAGATAAGATAAAAGACATTGAGGAAAGGATAGCTGGCCTAAAAGCCCGATGGAGAAGCTGGAGACTGAGCTGGTGAAAGCTTACAAGAAAGAATTAAAAAGAGGTAGCGAAGGTAAAAAGAGGTAGAAGTGGTTATTTATGAGCGGCTAAAAAGGATAGTCGTGAAACAGCTTGGAGTGGGGGATGAGGATGTAGTGCCCCGAGCTTACTTTGTGGAAGATTTTGGGGCTGATTCCCTGGACTTGGTAGAACTGATAATGGCAATAGAGGAGGAGTTTAGCACTCCTTCACTGAGGATTGAGATACCCGATGAGGATGTGGAGGGTATAGAAACCGTCCAGGATGCGATTGATTATCTCAAGGACCTTGGCGTTGATGATTAGAGCCATAAAAAGCTAGCTTTAGGGCAGGTGATGTGAAGTAGAGGGGGTTTAATTCTACAATGTCCCGACCTAATCAGGAACAGATTAAAGAACTGGAGAACAAGATAGCGGCAGTGTGCATGCGCTGCCCCCGTGCCAGGTGGTATTGTGGATTGGTTGAGTGCAAGGTTGGGCGGCGTCATTGCCATATCTCCAGGGTTAGGCGCTGGCTGGATGATATAAGGAAACTTGAAGGAGGTTAGGAAAGGGCTGTATTTGAGATTGACCCGCGAGTGCTAGATAAGCTCTTTGACACAGTGGACTCTAAGGAAGGGATAATGTTAGATGTGCTTGCTGTGTCCGACCACGAACCTAATTATCTCTTGAGCCGGCACTTGGTTTGGGAAGAAAAGGAAGAAGAATATTAGCTACTAGATATAATAGTCAACAGTGCTGGCACTCGTCAACGAGTATATCTGGGTTACAGAGACTAGAAAATGCGAACTACCTTCGTCGCACACTCTGGCGCGCTGGGCAACGTGGGGCTGATACCAGAAACGTAGAGACTGGCTAAAAGCAAATTGCCGGCAGGCAGGGTACATAGGATCTGTTGAAGCCACTACTTGGCCGCTGGGAACGCCATTACCTCCTAGGAAGCATGGCGAGGATTGCTCTTAGAACCGCGGTAACCCAGTAGCGAAAGGAGGATAGAGTCGCTTGGGTGTTTTCATCCCCGAATCCGTTCGCATTTAGGTTACACATAAGCTTGAATTCGACTGGGTAACATTTGCTTAGAATGTTGGCTGTCTGTCAAGGCGTTTTTAACAAACACTCATGAAGTAAAATCACACTATATTATTAATCGATAACTCCGACATGAATTTCTAAGTAAGGTAGTATCTGTGGACAGTTCTAGTCTCTTTATCCTAATTCCCAAAACAGCCGTATATTCGGGACCACTCCGATTCTTTTTCAGATATCCAAATTCAGCAAACAGTGAAGTCAGGAGCGGATCGACCCTCTAAGTCCTGTACAATTTCCCCAAGCCTGTGACGATCAATGATACAAACCTGCTTAAGACCAGTCATTATGAGGCCCTGCTTTCGCATGTGACTTAATGCTTCTGTCACTGTCTGTCGGACTGATCCAATAATTTCCCCAATTTCCTCATGAGTGATATTATTCAATACACCTGTAACAGGATCAGCGTTAGTAAGTAGAAAATGGGCTAGTCTTATGCTGATGGGGCTGTAGTGCATCTCTATGAAACGTTCCTCAAGTAGACATAGACGCTTGCCAACGGCCTCTAATACGTGGAGCACAAGTTCAGGCCTTCGCCCTAGGAAAGCTAAAATATCCTCTCGGCTGATCACATATGCTGTGCTATCTTTTATTGCTTCGCCGAAACTACCTTGTATGGTCTGGCCAAGCAGCCCCATGATACCAAACATTGACCCGGGTTGAATGCGTCTTGTCACTATACGTTTTCCTTCCGGAGTGAGCCGATATAATTCAACCCCGCCCTGTGTAAGGAGATAAAGGTACTTACAGGTGTCTTCGGGTGAAAAGATGATCGTCTCGACAGGGTAGGTTTGTAGATGTGCATCTTCGAAGAGAATGTGTAGTTCTTTTGGTTCTATCCCCTCAAAAATATCCACCCCGTACAGCAAGCCACCAAGTATTCTCAATCTATTCCTGCCCATGAAATAAGAGTGTTTCGGCCACGTGTATTTCGTCGTTTTCATCACATCCCTTCTGCAAGTATTGTATTCTCAATCCTATGTGTCGTCAAGACGACAGTATGGCCTCATCAAGAGGGAATATAATGAGCATTATACAATGCTGTTCAGTACCTAATCTAATTGAGGAGGCTTATATACGACTCCACGCATGCGGATGTGTGGAGAGATTTATTCGAACTCCACCGAGTGGTGGGACATGTAAGATGACTGAACGCTAGTCCTCTCCAAGTATTCAAAGGAAGGAAGAGCTAAGTGTAATGTTACCGGCCATGAGAAGCTTTTACGATATTTCAATCGAATGGAAGAACAACACTCCAGGAAGTATCCTCATAATTTGTTAATATTGAGGCTCTCATGAAGGGGAAAGGGGGCAAAAAATGGGTTGTAATGAAGGATGGGATAAGGATGGGATAATGTATGGTGCGATAATTCGCAAATATTAGGGTGGGTATGTCCGAGATGCGAACAATTTATAGTAATGTATCAGGAGCATAATTGCGAAGCCGTAGAGACAGATCAGCAAATACAAATATCTGATGAACCTCAAGAAGAATAGAGCTAAGATATGATAATCCCATCACGATATCGTGACGATTTTCTAAGTGCTATTGAAGCAATGAGCGGTATTTTTATCTGTATCACTGGTTTGGTAGCGATATCCTTCCAATGAAATTAGGAAGAACTGGTCGGGGGCAGCTATAAGCCTCCATGAGATAAAGATAGCAGATAGTATAGCAAGCTGATATTTATATCGGTCCATTAGAAAAGGGAAGGTGATATTTTATGTGTGGTATAGCTGGATGTTTTGGAGTAAAGGATACTGAGACAATAAGTCGGATGCTGGACGCGCTGCCTCATCGGGGGCCGGACGACCGCGGTATCCATACTTTTAACAACACGGTCCTCGGTCATACCCGGCTGTCTATTGTGGATGTAGCCAAGGGGCACCAGCCTATTCTGGCTAACGGTGGCAGGACCGGCATAATCTGCAACGGTGAAATCTATAACTTCCGCGAGTTGAGAAAGGCACTCGATGGTAACTACCGGTTCACCAGTGATTCCGATACCGAGGTAATCCTACACCTATATCAGAAAAAGGGCCCGGACTGCGTTAAAGATTTAGACGGCATGTTTGCCTTTGCTATCTTTGACGGCGACGATTTTATGCTGGCGCGTGACCCAATCGGCATAAAGCCACTCTACTACGGCTATGTTGATGGTAAGCTATACTTTACCTCCGAACTAGGGGCGATGACTCTGGCGGGCGTTGACCAAGTGCACGAATTTCCTGCCGGGCACTATTACACACCCAAAGAGGGGTTTGTACAATACTACAAGATTCCCCAGATTCAAGACCATCTGATTACCGATGTCGAAGAGGCGTGCCAACTCATCAGGGAGACTTTTATCAAGGCGGTTAAGAAAAGGCTGCTGGCGGACAGGGACATCCATGTCGGCTCTTTCTGTAGTGGTGGCGTCGACAGCAGTCTTGTGGCTGCCATTGCTGCCGAGGAAATCCCCCATCTCCATACCTTTGTGGTAGGGATGAAGGATAAAAACGGGGAGGAGAGCGACGACCTTAAGGCTTCCCGCATTGCCGCTAAACATATTGGCTCAACGCACCACGAGTTGGTATTCACCGAAGACGAATACTATGAGGCGCTGCCTATCGTTATCAAAAAGCTGGAAAGTTATGACCCATCGCTGGTGAGATGTGCCGTTCCCTGTTATTTTACCTGTAAACTGGCGGCGGAGCACGTAACAGTGGTGCTGACTGGTGAAGGAGCCGACGAGCTGTTCACCGGCTATCACTATATGAAGCACTATCCCATGGACGTGCTAAATAAAGAGGCTCAGCGCTGTATCGGCAACCTGCACAACATCAACCTCCAGCGCGCCGACCGCATGGGTATGCTTTTCAGCCTGGAGCTGAGAGTGCCCTTCCTGGACGTGGAGATGATTGACCTAGCCATGAAGATTCCCCCCGAGCTCAAGATACGCCAGTCGGAGAAGGTGGGCGGCAAGATAGAGAAATGGATTTTGAGGATGGCTTTTCAGGATACGGACTACCTGCCTGACGATATCCTCTGGCGCTACAAGGTACAGTACACCCAGGGGGCCGGCTGCGAGAGCCTCGGCGAAAGACTGGCCGAAAGCGAGGTAAGCGAGGACGAATACCAACGCATTAAGGCGGAAAACCCTGATGCCACCATTAACAGTCGTGAGGCAGCCTACTACTTTAAAATCTTCCGCCAGTACCACCCGCAGGACTCGGTGCTCGGCTCCATTGGTATCTGGACTGGCTTTGATTTCGCCGAAGAGCGCGAGCAGGTCAGGGGCACTGTCGATGGCGACCTGAAACACACCCTCGCAGAAGATGTGCTAGAATCAGGTAAAGGCTGCTCGAAGTAAAAGACTCTTTTGAGATTCCATGAGATGGACTATCTTGGGCTCCGGGGGTTGCGCGGTTATCCCAAAGCCCCTTTGCCAGTGCCGTGTCTGCCGGGAGGCCAGGGAGAAGGGTATCCCTTATGCCCGGGGCGGTCCCTCGGCTTTCTTGCATGATATCAACCTGCTAATAGACACACCGTCTGAGATTGCCGGTATACTGAACCGCGAATCCATCCGTCGTATCGACTACCTCGTCCTCACACATCTTGACCCTGACCATGTCGAAGGGTTACGGGTAGTGGAGCAGATTTCACTGGACTTCCGCACCTGGCGAGCTTACCCCGAGAAGCAGATTTGCCTGCTTCTGCCTGAGCAGTTGCAAGAGCCTCTGCAGAGAGTCTCATCTCAATATGGGCCGGTGATCGATTTCTACCGGGAACGTGGTTTTGTTCAGATCAAATCTTTTCAAGACAAAATCCAGGTCAGAGACGTTCAAATCACGGCTATTCCCGTTGACCGGGGCTCTCAGATATCATATGTTTACGTCTTTGAGAAGTCGGGTAACAAGGTAGTCTATGCTCCCTGTGATATCAAGCCTTTCCCGGAGCATCGCCCTGAGGTGCAACAAGCTGACCTTTTAATTATCCAGCCGGGAATATTCGAAAGCGGGCTGAAACATGACTTTAAGTACCCGGCTGAGCATATCTCCAGAACCACCCTCTATACCTTTGAACAAACTCTGGAGTTGTCAGACCGCATTCAGGCTAAAAAGGTTCTCTTTGTGCATTTGGAAGAATACTGGAACCGGAGCTATGACGATTACCGGGCCCTGGAGGCGGAAAATCCGGGGATAGGCTTTGCTTATGATGGCATGTTCCTTAGGGTTTAGTGTACCATAACCTAGTTTGTGAGAATTGGGCTATCGGCAACGATGCTGACTTTGTTTAGTTTCAGTCCACTGCACAAAATAGCGAATTGTGACTTTGCTAAAAAGGTTCCTTTTTTGCCATTCAATTACAGCTTTGACGATTTAGCTTTGAGAATTGGCGGACCTTTTTATATCAACTATTCCACTGTACTGAATGAG
>Ga0315550_1002221_pt1 | contig 11902 bp, 14 predicted proteins | sample SalMarSW160190MG_2_FD_203100 | JGI IMG/M metagenome (GOLD analysis project Ga0315550, IMG submission 203100) | Salt marsh sediment microbial communities from the Plum Island Ecosystem LTER, Massachusetts, United States - Salt Marsh Sediment SW1601-90 ... | reverse complement strand
TTAAAATATTTTACGTCAATAACGTCGTATCTGAATTCTTGGGTTGAATCGCGGAATGCGCTGATGACAACACCAAAAAGCAGGTCACCAGTTCCTGCATCATCCATGATAATGGTCATTCAATAATCCCTTTTTCTTTCAAGGGATTAACTAAGGCTGCAATAAAAAGGGTACGTTGAGTTTCTTGTTTATAACAGCTCTTTGACGATTATTTATGTCGAAAAGCTGAAGTGCTGTTGAAGCCACTTTGTTAGTGGAGGTGAATGTTATGCCGGTTGTGAAAATTCTTGAGTTGATAGGTAGTTCACCAGATGGCTGGACTGAGGCTGCTCAAAACGCTGTGACTGAGGCAGCGAAGACTGTTAAGAACATCAAAGGAGTTCATGTTAAGCGATGCACCGCCAAAGTAGAAGACAACAAGATTGTGGAATACAATGCCGATGTCAAAATCGCTTTCATTGTAGAAAGATGAAACCTAACGCGCGTACTAGGTTTGAGAAAAAAATTTCCATCTTCTATCCCAGAAATCCATGTTTTCCTTTCAGAGGGAGAAACACGCAAATCATAAATAGATACTTTATCTTCAAAATAACAGCCAACCGGAGATAGAAATCTTTGGGCTTCTTCAAAAGGTTCAGGAAACCAAAAACTGCAGTCAAACTTGAGATTCCAAAAAGAACCATGGCTTTGGGATCAAACATAAACGGAACAATCACGGTGTCCTCCAAGGAAGAATTTGACGCCACCGAAATAAGAGCAGAGCTCCGATGCATCGAAAAAAGGAGACGTGAAAGGTGGGTGTACAATGAGCGCCGTCGACGCAATGTACGGCACGTATACTGGGATTCAGCCACTCTTCTTTCAGACGATTTGAAGGCAAGCGGTCCAATGCATATTGTGCCGGGATTCAAAAAGAAGTTCCCAATAAAAGTGAACATTCCCGCCAGTGGACGTGAAACATTAGACGGCATAGATGCAAACGTCTCCTGGTTCATCAAAGCAGTAGTGGGAGTGGATGACCGCCCTGACCCCACTGGCGACACAATCGAACTTCAGGTAATCAGGGCTGCAGCAGGCGTAATCAAAGAAGAGGTGGAGATGGTGCCCTGCGAGTACTGCAGAGCTTTGATGCCCGCTAACTCAAGTTCATGTCCTATCTGTGGGGCACCAAGAAAGAGCTAGTTCTATATTCGTTTCGCATTGAAGATATAAGAGAGAAGCTGTAAAAGATATTTTGTGATGGAAAATGAAGCCGAAGGTTAGAAAGCCAACTGATAAAGAGTTGCAGGAAGCAGAATCTTGGTCAATCTGGGAGAAAGAGGAATCAGAGTTTCCTTGGGAGTATTTTGAGCAAGAAACCTGCCTGATATTAGAGGGGAAGGCTGTTGTGAAGACCCCTGAAGAAACTGTCGAATTTGGGGCAGGCGACTACGTTGTGTTCCCCGAAGGCCTCAAGTGCACTTGGGAAATAAAACAGAAAATCAGAAAACACTACAAATTCGGATGATTAGGTCTCAGACTGATTCTTGGATTAACCGTTTCGTCGCAGTCTTTTTCCACTTACCCGCAGCAGTGCATCTATTATCTTTCCGTTCTTTAGTAATCTCTGATCGCCTACAAATTCAGCACACAAAACAAGTATAGAAAGCAACATGTGAAGCGAATGGAACTAGTGCAGAAATTTGAGAGATAAACGTTTTATGATTAGTGTGCCAACGGTTAGGTGGGAATCAAACATGAGTAAGATTGTTCGTGTTGGCGTCACTTTTCCGCCAGAGTTGCTGAGGGAGCTGGATGAAACCGTTGAGGAGATGGGGTACGAGAGCCGATCAAAGGCTATTCAGGATGCAGTTACGTCTTTTATCACCGAGCAACGGTTACTTCACAAGCAGACGGGAAAAAAGGCTGGCGTCTTGGTGATGGTTTATGACCATGAAATCAAGGGTTTAGAAGATGATCTTATCGAAACCCAGCATCACCATAGAGAAGTTGTAAATTCCGTCCTTCATGTTCACTTAAGCGATAAAGAATGCCTTGAGGCTGTTGCGGTTAAAGGAGACGCCGAAGACATAAGAGAACTGGCTCAAGAGCTGGCAACAAGGAAGGGAGTGAAACAGCTCAGGTCAATCATAATTACCCCATAAAACGAGGGCACAAGTTTTTTGTTAGCCAGTTTATTTTCTATACGCAACTCTTTAGTTATGAAGCAAAGAACAATATTACCTGCACAAGCCCTCTAAAATTGAAAAGCAAGGTAGAAAACAAAATGACGGTCAAGAACATTCAGATAACAGTTCTGATTGAAGACTCTAAAAACCCAGCTAAACCTAGACTCAAAAGCAAACATGGCATCTCGTTCTTCATAAAAGCAAAAATTGGCGACGACAAAGTGACTGTGTTGATGGACACAGGGACATCGCCAGAAATGCTTCTGCACAATGTGGATGCGATGGGCGTAAATTTGGAAGATGTTGACGTGATTGCGCTTAGTCATGGTCACTATGATCACACAGGCGGCTTGCTGGAAGCCCTGAAACGGATGAAAAAACGTGTTCCAGTTATTGGGCATCCAACGGTTTTCGATCCGAAACTGTCGTTAATGCCACATCTAAGGTTAATTGGCGCACCATTCATAGTCTCTGATGTTGAAGCTGTCGGTGGCGTACCTGTTTTTGCTTCTGATCCCGTGAAGATAGCTAACGGAGTTACCACAACTGGAGAAGTTCCCAGAATTACCGCCTTTGAGAGTGTTAGAGGCTTCTGGACAGTCCAAAACGGAAGGTTCGTTGATGATGTGATGCTTGACGATCAATCTCTAGTCATAGATGTTGAAGGTAAGGGTTTGGTTGTTGTAGCGGGATGTGCGCATGCAGGGATAATCAACACTATCAAGTATGCCCAAAAAATAACAGGAAACAGCAGGGTCTACGCGGTTCTGGGAGGCTTCCACCTCTGGAATGCAGAGAACGAGAGAATTCAGGCGACAGTAGACGAACTAGAGAAACTTGACCTAAAATTCGTTGGACCGTGCCACTGCACAGGCAAAAAAGCCGTCAAAAAGATTGCTGAAGCATTCGGAGACCGCTACCATCCTATTCACACTGGAGACATTATCGAATTTTGAGTATGCAAAAAGTTGGGGCTATTTGCCGTCAGCCTCGTTAGCTGGCAGGTTTTCTTTTTCTCGGATGTACGCCTTGATTTTTTCCACTATTTCCATGAAGGCTTTTGAGGCAGGCAAGTCAGGATTTTCCATGATGAATGGGCGCCCTAGGTCTGAGGCTTCACAGACTCTGGGATCAAGAGGTATGCTTCCCAGAAAGGGAACAGAATATTCTTGAGCCACTTTTTTGCCTCCTCCAGTCTTGAAGATGTGAGTTTCTTTGCCGCACTCGGGACAGACGAACCCGCTCATGTTTTCAACTACCCCGATCACCGGAACCTTCAGTTGCCTAGAGAATGTGATGGCTTTTCCCACCACGTTCTGGGAGACCTCCGAGGGGATAGTCACTATAACAACGCCATCCATCTCTGGAAGAAGTTTCATGACGCTCAAGGGTTCATCCCCGGTTCCAGGAGGCAAATCTATAAGCAGAAAATCAAGTTCACCCCAAGCTATCTCAGACAAGAACTGTTCGATTGCCCTCATCTTCAAGGGTCCCCGCCATATAACCGGAACTTCCTTCCCTGCAAGCACAAACGCCATGGAAACAACCTTCACTCCAAGAGGACCCACAGCTGGAAAAGCTCCTATCGGTCCCACCTTAAGCTTTTCATCTTCCATGCCAAGCATCTTCGGAACGCAGGGACCATGAATGTCAGCATCCAAGAGACCGACACGGTTTTCGTGTCCTTGCATGGCAAAAGCTATAGCCAAGTTGACTGCGGTAACGGTTTTGCCGACTCCGCCCTTGCCGCTGATAACCGCTATCTTATGTTTAATCTTCTTCATTCTTTTTCTGAGAATGCTCTGCTCATCGATGGCATGACTTTTGGTGTCCGCTGTTGCTTGCATAAAATCACCCTAAGAATCCTTGGTTATATACTTGGGGTTTGGTGTCGCGGTTTAATAACGATTTCCTAAGGTTAACTTGGTTCTGATTTAAATTATTCTACGCTTATTTTCGCAAAGCACAGCTAAAGCAACGGTATCCACGTTTTCACGAAGAAACAACTAAAAAAACCAGAGCCAACGTCCACATTTTGGGTTAACATTTAACCCCAAACCCAAACTATGTACGCGCGCGAGTTAGCTTGTGAAGAAGAAGTAGATTAGTCTTAATGCTGATAAGATTGCGATAACGGCAATAAGGTTTCTTATCGTTTTTCCTTTTACACGCTTAGCAAGAACGCATCCTATTTGGGCTCCGATAACTGTTCCTATTGTTATAGGAATTGCATATTCGAGTAGAAGATTGTTTAGTAAACCATGGGTAACTACACCTACTCCGTTTGTGATAGCCATAGCAAACTCAGAGGTTGCAACCGCAATGTGGGTGGGGATACCAAGCAGAATCATAGATGAAACGTCGGTTATTCCCCCTCCTAAACCAGCTAAGCCAGTAATGAGTCCTCCAACAAAGCTACTGGTTAATGCTAATAATGGATTACTAATAGCGTAGGTGACCGCTCGGCCTTTATGGTCAATTCCATTTCTTATCCATTCTCTAGTACCACTTTCTCCTGGAATTGGTTCACAAGCACATTCAGGTTTTCTTTTGCTTCGTAACAGAATTATGGTAATGAAAAGAATGAAGGCACCACAGATGCCAGCTAAAATGTTTTCTGGCAAGAACGTCGTTATGTAGGCTCCTAGAATAATACCTGGAACGTCAAGTATATCATATAATAAGCCCAGCTTATAGTCAACTTGTTTGTGTCTTATGTAACCGATAGTAGAGGAAACGGTTGTTCCAAGTATTGCTACTAGGCTGATTGCTATTGCGTTTTTGGTGGGTATTTGAAAAAGCATGATTAAGGCTGGAACTATGATGATTCCTCCTCCAAGTCCGACCATCGATGAGGGCACACCAACAACGAAACCCAACACGAAAACAAGAAGGGCTTCAATGAAATTCATTGCAATCAATCGCTGAAAAACAGCTTGCTAACTTAAAGGTTTCTGAATCGCTTGTCATCCGAAGCAACGAAGGTTTTCATTTGCGCGCGCGAGAATATTGAGACCTTTAGCGAACACAAAAACATAAATCATCCAACGTAGATAGAACAATAAGAAAAATATATCTGGTGAATTTGAATGAACCAAAAGAGTTTAGCAATTGTCATCGTAGCAGTTTTGATTGTGGCAGTCGTAGGTGTTGCAGCTTACTGGGCTTTGAGTAGCGGTGGCGAGACCAATGATGGCGAAACAAATGATGGCGAGACCAATAATGGCGAAACCAATGATGGCGAGACCAATGATGGTGAAACAAATGATGGTGAGACCAATGATGGCGAAACAAATGTTGGAAATGCAAGCAGTTTACAGTTTAGCGTCAGTATTGTCAGAGAGGGCGAGTCATATGAGACCATGTACTCGGCGAAGAATATTGGGACGTCTGATTTGATGATACGAATAGATCTATCAACTACTGAAGGAGACATTGTTTACATTGTAAACGGCGCTCAGCAGAAGGCGTGGGAGTACGTTGGCGATGAATGGAATGATCTTTCTGATGCTTTCTCGGCTCAATGGGACATGTGGAATCCAACGCTGCAGGGATACACGGACAACCTTTCAAGTTGGACTGGTGCTGAAGAATGGACTTACACCGATACGGATGGAAGTCCAGTCACAATCTATGACATCACTGTGAACCAATCGCTCGCGGATTCGCTATTTGAGCCATAATTAAGCCGTTATGTCTTAAGAGCAAAACCGAAAACTCCCATCTTTTTTTTTCAAGTCAATGCGCACGCCTCATAGCATTTTAGCGCGCGCAAACCTTCATCCAAAGCAACAATATCTCTGAGCATATTTGCCTATTTACTTGGAAATGTAAAGATGTTTTCTTAATTATTGCCTACTCGTTTTTTCTGTGTGTGCGTTAGATTTTAACCCCAAATCCAACATTAAGTTAGTTTAAAAGATCTATTTTTTCCTATAATTTGCGGGAATGGTGACTTGCTTTTTTTCTTTCTTCTGCATTTTCTTAGCCCTTAGCGATTGTCTATGCTGTTCCCTGCCTGCAGCTTTATCTTTCTTGCTTTTCTTAGTCAAGTCATGACCTCCGCCTTTAAGGCAATACCCACAAGATTCTTCTTTAAAAATGTTTATCTAAAACACGTACGAACATATCTAAAAATGCTCACACACGCGCACAATCACGGTAGAGAATTAATTATTTCAGAAAAACAAGAGAATGGTTGGCGCTTTTGAAATTAAATAAGAAATATTCGGGTTTCATTGGCTTATTTGACATAAAAGAACTTAAGGAGCAAGCGTGTTTACTCAGAGAGTTAGAATGTGTTTGAAAAATGGAGATAAAAGGATTCATTGATGTTAGTTTCGCGGATTGGGACGGCAAAATTTCCTCTGTTATTTTTCTCCCAAACTGTAATTTTCGTTGTCCCTTCTGTCACAACTTGAATCTTGTTCTTAATCCTGAAAAGATCGATACAATCCCCTTTGGGTATGTGGAAGATCAGCTTGATAGGCAGAGAGGCTGGACCGACGGAGTGTGCATCACAGGTGGAGAACCAACACTTCACAGTAGGCTGCCAGAACTATTCCTCCGGTTAAAGAAGATGGGTTTCCTAGTTAAATTGGATACGAACGGGACCAACCCCGCTATGCTGAAGGAACTTGTGAAGAATGGTCTCATCGATTATGTAGCCATGGATGTAAAGGCGCCGTTAACTGTGGAGAAATACTCCAAGGCAATTGGTGTTAAAGCAGAAAAAATGCTGGAAAAAGTGAAGGAAAGCATTGAAACCTTGCTGGGATCCAAAATGGATTACGAATTCAGGACCACTGTTGTTCCTAGGCTCCATGAAAAAGAGGACATAGAACAGATATGCCGCAGCTTAGTGGGGTGCAGAAAATACTTTTTGCAGAAGTTTGATGTCAGCCTCGGCAAAGAAACTATAAATCCAGAGTTTATAAAACTGAAACCGTTCACAGATGAGGACATGCAAAAGTTTCTAGCTGCAGCACAGAAGATAATTCCAAACGCAAAACTGAGATAAAACCTGCATTTTTGCTGCTAATGGAAACTTGTTTTTCAGACGTGATTTGTAAACGATGTGTGCTCTCACCATAGCCTGTGCCACGCCACCCGTGAAAGGACAAATTTTGGGTATCTCATTATGAGATGATACAGGTATGGGATTTATGCGTGCAGAGCAGGACTTCTTTTCGGTGAGAGCACAGCATAATTCTGTTTGTCATCAACTAAAGGTTTGATTACATGAAAGGCTATATTCACGCAGAAAATATCCTCCAACTTTTACAAGGTTAGGTTTTTCTTCATACAGAAGTTAATTGTTTGATGAAGCCCCACATATTATGGTGCTGATAGAAATTGGTAAAATGTGTTTAAAAGCCAGTCTGTAAGGATTTTGGTACTTCGCCTATAGTGACAAAAACGAAGTGGCTATATACCTGAAAAGAAAATGGGTAGACTAGCCCAAGCTCCGGTAGTATAGTCCGGTTAAGTATGACGGCCTCTCGAGCCGCCGACCCGGGTTCGAATCCCGGCCGGAGCACCAATTTTGTTCTTGCTTGGTTTTCAGGAAAAAAGCTATTTTTCAACAATCTTCTGTTATTAGTCTCCTAATATGATTGCTGAATTGAAACCTGACATCTCTGCCCTTTTTCTGTTTTTCCTATAGAGGTGGGCAAGACCGTAAATAAAGCAAATTTTGAAATGGAACAGTGTCAGGAAAACATAAAAAAGGATGGAGGTTTGGTGTTTGCAAGTTTTAGGTTGTGTGGTTTATTTCTGCCGTTTTCCCTGAGCCGTAACTTTAGGTTTTTGGTCGCTTCCTCAAAAAGTAGAAGCTGACAGCAACCGCAATAGACGATAGCAACGCAGTAACTCCGAAGCCAATGCTCTCTGGTATTGGGTCCATTGAATAAGTCGGGATTACTCCCCACGTATCTGGATCGTTTACGTCACTGCCTGGTGGCCACGCTTGAACTCCCGCATCGGGATTGCTTGCATCGTAGACTGCAATTCTCAATCCATTTGGTGGCTGACCGAGTGTCATGGCGCCTGATTCCTTATTGAATTGTAATTCTAGAATCCAGTGGGAAGTGCTATTGAGCGGAGAATCGCTGAGCGAGTCTGCCCATTCTATGTCTGATTCTACGGGAATTCCGGTCCAGCCCGTTCCGTCTCCTTCATAACATACTAGGTCGGTGTGTCCTATAATGTCTATTCTGCCATAACCGGTCCCAGGAGCAGAGCCCCCGCCGTCTGATGGGTCAACGCAAATTTGCCAGTAGTCTTCAGCATCGTCGGTGGTGTCACTGAAAATTTCGACAAGGAATTGGGAGTTCATTGAACCTGTCAGCATTATGTCCGCTGTATATGTGAACATACCGGCGTCTGTTATTTGTACATGTTGACCGTCGGTCCATTCATCCGGCGAAGTCCATTCTCCATCAAAAGTGGGTGCTACCTGAGTCCAATACTCTAGGATTGAGTAGTCTTGGTTGCCCGCCATGACGGTTCCAATAGTTGTAACCAACAGTAGACTGCAAAGCATGAGCGTTGAAAAAGCAGCAAACAAATTTTTCTTCATTCTTATACCCTTTCCTTTAGTTGACTGATTGATATTTACTCAATTCTGATGCTTAAATTTTTCGTACATTTCAACAATGTGCTGTTGTTAGGCTTCAAATATGATTGTGGGGCATTTTCGGCAGTCAGGGTTTCCTCTGTGGAATGTTTGGCTGTGCTTTCTTTGCGCACGTGGGGGAATTGTTGGGGTGGGATGGGGTTTTGGTTAGAGGGTGCCGAGCATTTCTTTCAGCGATTCTGCTTCTTCTCGTAGTTGGGCTACTTCTTCTTCTAGAGAGGCGGCTTTTGTTTCTGCCTTTTCTCGGAGTTCCTCCACTTCCGCCAGAAGTTCAGCCTTCTCGCTTTCCAGCTTCGCAATTTTTTCCCGGATATCTCTCAAGGTCTGCATAAGTTCTCCTCAATCTCCATTTAATCTCTTTAACATTATTTACCTTCGGGTTTATTTTACTCCATAAATGAGTTGGATTGGGGTAAAAAGTTTTAGGTGAAATATCATTCGAATAAAACCGTAAATCTGCTTGTAACACATTTCAGTACCATTGTTTTTGTTTAGGCTCGGGAAAGCTTTAAGCTGCAATCAAAATATTCTATTTAGGGCGTGAAAACTGTTGAGAATGCGAACCTTTTTAGCCTATTTTCATTTGCTGAATTTTGTGATCATGATTTTTGCGACAGCCTACGTTTTGAACAGCCTGTGGGGGCAACTGGAAACGTGGAGCCTAACTCTCTACATTTACTATATTATACTGGGGCTCTCCGGTGTTGCCATCGCTTTCTGGATTGCCATAGATGGAAAACGTCTAGAACGCTACGCCGCCAATGTGAGAAAAATGGAAGAGAAACTCATAGCACTAGAAAAGAAGATTAGAGTCATAAAGCCGTTCAATCAAGAAAAAAAGTGAGCGCCCCTCAAGTTAGGTTACTTCGAATATCCATGGGTGTTTTCTGCTCACCAACTCGCTTATGGAGTGGGGAGATATGATTCCCTCTTCACAGATGATTCCGTGGATGAATTCTCTCCTCGTCACGTCGAAGGCAGGATTTCTTATAGTCAAGCCGGATGGAGCGTCTTTCCAGACTTCTTGGGGGCTTCTTTCCTCTATTGTTTCGTAATCTCCATGGATGGTTAGAGGATCAAACTTCAGAAGCTCCGAAACCACATAGAAGGGTGTTCGTGCCTCCTTAGCGGCGAGGGCAACCATGCTTGTTCCAATCTTGTTTATGACGTTGCCTTCAGAGGTTATGGCATCGGCTCCCACCACCACAAGGTCAACATCATTCACGAAATACCGCACTGCAGAATCAACAATCAAGGTGGTCTCTATCCCAGCGTCCAACATTTCTTTTGCAGTGATTCTGCCCTGAAAAACAGGTCTCGACTCGGTGCAGACAACCTCAAACGATTTCCCCTCATCCTTAGCCTTACGTAACATGTTAGTGACTGTTGAAGAGTGACAGTGAGTAAGAACTTTCGAACCGTTGGACACTCTTTTGGAACCCACCGCAGCAATCTTCTCCTTCGACTTTTCAAGGCTCTCCAAAAAACTGCTGGAAACCCGCGAAACCACATCCACCAGTTCTCTGACTGACACTTCATCGCTCGTTTCCACCGCGTAAACTATGTGGCGAATGGCGTTCCTCATTAAAGGCTCTGTTTCTCTAGAAGCAAAAAGAACCGTTTTAGCGCCCGTCAGCTCCTCCAGAAACTTCTGTTTCTCTTTCGACTTGGAGCGTTTTGCTCCCGCTTCGATAGCCTTTATGGCGGCTATAGCCACATTTCTTGCTCCCTGAATCTCAAGCCGTTTTATTCGGTCAGCAGCATCTAAAACAGATTCGTGCAAACCAACATCCCCATCAGCGTAACATCTAAACTATTAGTAAGCGGTCATTCATTTTAAGGATGACGACATCTCCCGCGAATACTCTTTTTTCTTGACAGGTTAAATTCTAATCCAGCAAATACATTTTTGCAGATTGGTTATTTGTTCACTCTTTTGGAAAAATCTATAAAGCGAATTTAATCAAATAGTCATTAATAGGGGAAAATCGGGAAATGAAGATTAATGAAATATTGAATCAAGAAGTTTATGTTGAAGGCGAGAAAATTGGGCAAGTCAAAGATGTTTATATAGATGCCGAGAAGTGGGAAGTGACGCATTTTGAGATACAGTTGACGAAGGAGGCAGCCCGCGAAATACTTGGTGCAAAAGTGTCAATTCGGAATTCACTGGCTATTTCAGCCTTAGGAAAAGAAAGCGAGTGGCGCACTGACAAGGGAATAAAAGTAATGGTCTCAAAAGCACAACTTCACATCTACCTAAGACCGCCTGAATAAATAAGAACAAAAAACAGTGGAAACACGGGATAACGAAGAACACACAAAAGCCAGCTAAACAATTAGCTGGTTCACAGACATTTCTACACTTTTGAGTTACGCTTTTTGCCGCTTCACATGGTCTTCGATAGCCTTTATTACGCCTTCGCCCTTCTCTTCGATTGCTTCGTGGCTCTGACCAATACTGTGCGGCGTGGCAATCACCCGTTCACTCTTAATCAGACTGTTTGCCGGTTCATCTTCGAAGGGCGTTTTAGTAGAGAAAACATCTAAGGCGGCATTCACTTTTCCAGCTCTTACCGCATCCAGCAATGCCTTTTCATTTATGACGCCTCCTCTTGCCGTGTTCACAATAAACGCGTCATCCTTCATCTTGGAGATTTCTTCTTTTCCAATCATATCTCTAGTTGCTTCAGTCAAGGGGCAGTTGACGGTTATGAAATCGGATGCTCTCAGGAGCTCATCCAAGGAAACTAGGGTAACATCTTCATCTTGAATGCAGGGGTCAGAAACAACAACTTTCATGCCCAGAGCGGAGCCTAGCCTAGCAACTTCCCGTCCTATTTTGCCGCATCCAATTAGCCCCAAGGTTTTTCCAGTAACTCGGCAGCCAATCAGGGATGTTTTTTTCCATTCTCCGCGCTTCATCGACCTGTCGCCTTCAACGAGGTTTGTGCAATGCGCAAGAATGTATGCGATAACTCCTTGGGCAACATCGTAGGATTGGGCTGGAACATTATAGAACTTGATTCGCTTTTCAGCTAGACAGTTCAGGTCGATGTGGTCAGTGCCGTGAGTGGCGGTTATCACGCATTCAAGG
>Ga0315550_1002218_pt1 | contig 11910 bp, 11 predicted proteins | sample SalMarSW160190MG_2_FD_203100 | JGI IMG/M metagenome (GOLD analysis project Ga0315550, IMG submission 203100) | Salt marsh sediment microbial communities from the Plum Island Ecosystem LTER, Massachusetts, United States - Salt Marsh Sediment SW1601-90 ... | reverse complement strand
GTGCATCCGCCTATCCGATCTTTCGCGCCATGGGGGAGGCAGAGGCGGTGGTGCGCGAGAGCGACATGGATTACACCATTCTCCAATCTGCCATCGCCTATGGGCCAGAGGATGCCTTTATTACTGTATTGGCTATGCTGACCAAGACGATTCCCTTCGTGCTGCCCATCCTCGATGTAGGGATGTCCCGTTTTCAGCCCCTGTGGGTCGAAGACTTGGTAACGTGTATCGTGGCTACGCTGGAGCGTGACGATTTAGTTGGACAGACGATCCCCTTGGGTGGCTCGGAGCACTTTATGCTTGAGCAAATGGTGGGACAGGTGTTGGCGGCATTGGGTGTGAAGAGGCGACTGGTGCGTGTGAGTATGCCGTTGGCTCAGGGCGTCGTTGACTTTTTTGACGCGCTGCTGCCGCATACGCCCGTCCCTCCCCGCTGGCTCGACGTGTTGGCCGTGGGCAGTGCGACGGAGCTTGGCGTCATCCCCCGCCACTTTGGCTTTGAGCCCACTCGCTTTGCCCAAGGCCTCGAGTTCTTGAGCCGAAAGCATCCTTGGCGGCGCAATCTGATCCGCTTTATTTTTGGATATCCCCATTACTAGGCGGGAAACCGCATCTGTTCTTCAGCGCTGGACAAATCCCCAAAATCGTGTATCATTCTGCCACTTTGACGGCGGAGGCCTCTCCGCGGTCGATAGGGGTAACCGGAATACCAAGGAGACTTGATGTTTGCCAAACAGCTAGGGATTGACCTAGGAACGGTCAACGTGCTGGTATGTCTGCGGGGACGGGGCGTTGTCTTGCAGGAGCCCTCGGTCGTCGCTATCTCTGCCGAAGAGTACAAGATCGTCGCCGTCGGTGAGGAGGCCAAGGCGATGCTGGGGCGCACGCCGGATGCCATCGATGTGGTGCGCCCGATGCGCGATGGCGTCATCGCCAACTATCGTGTGACGCACCGCATGTTGCAGTATTTCATCCGCAAAGCGTGCGGCGGCCTGGGCTTGGTCAAGCCGCGGGTGATGATCAGCGTGCCGTATGGTGTGACGAGTGTGGAAAAGCGCGCGGTGCGCGAGGCCGCACTGGACGCGGGCGCTGGCCGGGCGCATTTGATCCCCGAGCCGTTGGCCGGAGCCATCGGGGCGGGCCTGCCCACGGGGACGCCATCGGGCAACATGGTGGTCGATATGGGGGGCGGAGCTTCCGAGGCGGCGGTCATTGCGATGAACGGCATTGTCGTGGCCAACTCTGTCCGCGTGGGTGGCCTCAAGTTCGATGAGGCTATCGCATCTTATGTCCGCCGCAAGTACAACCTGATGGTCGGCCAGCCGACGGCGGAGGAGATCAAGTTCCGCATTGGTTCGGCGCTACCGCTGGAGGACAATCCCGAAATAGAAATACAGGGGCGCGATCAGGTCGCCGGGCTGCCACGCACCGTCACGATCAGTTCCGAGGAGGTGACCGAGGCGCTGGCGGATCCTCTTGCGGCGGTGATCAGCGTGATCAAGTCGGTGCTGGAAAAGACACCGCCGGAGCTATCCTCCGATATCATCGATCGCGGGTTGGTGTTGATCGGGGGGGGGGCGCTGTTGCGCAAGATGGACGAGTTGATCACACGCGAGACGGGGGTGCCGGCCTATGTCGCCGATGCGCCGGTCGCCTGTGTGGCACGGGGTGCGTTGCAGGCACTGGAGGAGTACGAGATCCTCAAGCGCAGCGTGCCCGATCTGTAAGCGTCGCTGGCGCAAAGGGGGTAGCGCGGGGTCAAACCCGCGTTTTTGTTTGCCTGGCACGAGAATTGACCTTAAAGGCCATAAATGGTATAATGGCCTTTGGATAATCAGATGGAGTGGAGTGAATGATGGCTACGATAAGTGTCAGTCAAATGAAGGATACGCTGTCCGAGGTGTTGAACCGCGCAGCCTATGGCGGCGAGCGGGTCATTGTCGCCAGCCGTGGGAAGCCCAAGGCAGCCGTGATCAGCATCGATGACCTGGAGCTCTTGGAGCAATTGGAAGATGCTTTGGCCGTTCGTGAGGCCAAGGCGGAATACGAAGCAGGTGAGACTATCAGTTTGGAGCAACTGATCACAGAGCTGGAAGAGGGTGACAGTGGCGTATCAGATCGAGATAAGCAAGCGGGTTAGGAAGCAGGTTGCTCGCTTGCCTCGCCGGGATCAGGCCCGGGTCTTGGCAGCCGTCAAAGCCCTGGCAAAGAATCCCCGTCCAACAGGCTGCAGGCCCGTCAGGGCAGTTGGGAAAGGTGCTTATCGCGTGCGTGTGGGCGATTACCGGGTCATCTACGCTGTGTTGGATGATGAGCGCGTAGTCATTATCGCACGCGTTGCTAGACGGAACGAGAGCACTTATCAGGGTTGGGGTTAGTTCCTATTTCTGCGGTTCAACAGTAAAGACATCCTCGTGATCGAGACCCAAGAGCTGACCAAAAGATTCAGAAAAATAGTAGCGGTGGACGGTGTTTCGTTCACCTGTCGCGACGGAGAGGTGTTCGGCCTCCTCGGACCCAACGGCGCGGGCAAGACCACTTTGCTGCGCTTGATTGCCTCTGTGCTGGAGCCTACCGCTGGTGCTGCATTGGTGGATGGGTTGAACGCACGTAAGGAAGGCGCCCGGGTACGCGCTCGTGTGGGCCTCTTGGTCGAGTCCGCCGGTCTTTACGATCGATTTACCCCCCGTGAGCACCTGCGTTTCTATGGCCGCCTCCAGGGTATGGGTGGTGCCCAGTTAGAGCAGCGCGTGGAGGCTGTGCTGGAGATGCTGGAGATGGTCGACTTTGCCGATCGGCGCGCAGAGGGGTTCTCCGCCGGGATGTGCCGCCGGGTGGTGCTGGGTCAGGCCTTGGTCCACGATCCGCCTAACGTGGTCCTGGACGAGCCCACTGCTGGGCTGGACGTGATGAGCGCGCGCAACGTGCGGGCTCTCGTCGCTCGCTTCCGCGAGGAGGGACGCTGCGTGTTGATCTCTACTCACCTGATGGACGAGGCGCAGCGGCTGTGCGATCGTGTCGCTATTGTCCACAAAGGGCGTTTGCAGGCATTGGGTACGCCGGCGGAGCTTGTGGCGCAGACCGATGCGTCCAGCCTGGAGGAGGCGTTTGTGTGCATCGTGGGGGCGGAGCAGTTGCGGGCCGATCTGTGGGAGGAGCAGCGCGCGCCCCGTTGGTACCAGTTCTGGCGCCGATTGAAGCGTAGTTTGAAGGGGCGTTCGCGGGAGCAGCCCGATGCTTAGAGTGATGCGTACGGTGTTTGCCTGGGAGACGCTTGACCTGCTGCGAGACCGGCGAGCGCTCTTTTTCCTGTTTGCCGTGCCGCTGTTGGTGCCGTTCCTGGGTGCCATTGCGGGCATGTTTGTCCTGTGGCAGGTGGCGCGTCAGACTGACGAGGGGATACCCATCGTCGTCGTCAACGGGGAGCAGTTGCCGGGATTGGTCGATAGGTTGGAGGATCTGCGCATCCTGGAGTTGGTCGCCATGCCGTCTGATCCGGAGGAGGCGCTGCAGAGTGGCGAGTTGGTGGCCGTGCTCGAGATCCCGCCGGATGCTGCGGAGGCGCTGGAAGCGGAGGAGCAGGTAGCGCTCAACCTAACCAGCAGCCGCAACGGGTGGCTGCCCGACTTTGCCGTCATGGCCATCGAAAGCGCGCTGGATGATTACGGCGACGTAGTGTTGACGGAACGATTGGTGCGGCGGGACCTGGATCGGGGGTGGCTGGAACCCATTCGCTTGGAGCGGGAGATCGCTGCCCCGGCCGGTGTGGCCGCTGCGTCGGTGACGGGTGACGCGTTTCCTTCCTCGCTCGGCAGCGTCTTTTTGCCCTTGGCCGTCGCATCGTGGGCCTTTAGTGGAGGATTGAATTTGGTGGCTTCGATGACGGTGGGCGAGAAGGAGCGCCGGACGATGGAATCCCTGCTGGTCACTCCCGCCAGCCGTATCGGCGTCGTGTTGGGCAAGATCGCCCTCAGTATCCTCGCCTCGGCCATCACGGTCGGCCTGTGGTCGCTGGATAGCCTGGGCTATACCTTCTTGCTCTCGACCTTACCTGCCGGTTTCAGCGGGCTCACGAGTTCCTTTGTCGGGCAGATGGGAAGCCTGGGTTTGGTGGTCGTGTGGCTCGTGCTCCTGATGTTGCCGTTCATGACGATGACGAACGCATTCGTGGCGGCTGTGTGCGCGTTTGCCAAAAACTATCGCGAGTCCAATCTCTTTTTGGGCGTCCTGCAATTGCTGTTGCCGGGGATGGCGCTTCTGGCCGTCTTTGGGGTCGGCGCCTCGCCACCGGGGGCTGTGTACGCGCTACCGGTAGTGGGCGTCCTGGTGGCGATGCGCGATCTGTTTGGAGGTGGGATCGCGCCGGGGATGTTGGTGTTGGCGTGGGTAGCGGCGGCTTTGTACGCTGTAGGGGCTGTTTTATTGGCGGCCTATGTTTTTTCCCGCGAGTGGGCTTTGATGCGGGGTGTGTAGGCCGAGTCGATCTATTCCTTCTCCGCTCGTTTGCGCAGTTCGGTGGCCTTTTTCGCCAGTTGTTGAAAGTACTGACTCTAGTCGTCCCAAATCCGCCAATAGGGTTTCTCCGGTTCCCACCGGGCGCGGAATTCCTCTGGAATGGGTCCTAACAGCGCCTCGCATTCTGCGGTGACGGTGCCATCGGGCAGGTGAATCTCCCCGGCTACTTTGGCGCCCATCCCGCCCATCTTTTCCACCCAGCCCACTGCGGTCAGCGGTGTTTCGGTGGGCGTGGGGTGGCGGTAGCGGACGGTCAGGCGCAGGGTGGCAAATAGGTTGTCGTGCTGGCCATCCAGCATCACCGCGCGCCCGGCGGTCTCGTCCAGCACCGCGGCGACGATGCCGCCGTGGACGACGCCGGGGTATCCTTGGTATTCGTCCGGTATGGCAAATTCGCTGTACACGCGTCGGTTTTCCAGATCGTCGTAAAAGGCCAGTTTCAGCCCGACCGGGTTTCGCATGCCACATAGGAAACACATTCGAGAGTTGGGTTGTTTGCACCGAGTCATTTTATTGATCGTTGATTGACAGGTCTCAGTAGCCGGATGCTCCGAGAAGCGCTGACATAAGGGCACGCGCTATCGCGTTTAGAATGCACGAGATGACTATGTTTGCCACCGAGGCTATCGCTGTGCCCAGAAGCGCTGCGCCCAGTGCTCTCCAGGCGGAGAAGCCGTGAACTTCGCCAAGGCTCTTTAGGTACACGATGATCGACCATATACCGATCACAAAGTCGAATAGAAAAAAGATGCCCAGGGTTGTTAGAAAAGTGGAACTGGATACATAGGTGTTAGTTGCGATTGCATACAGGACGTATGCAATCAATATAAGCTTGAGAAACTGAAGTATCGCTCCCCAAATCTGTGGCACTGCTGACCAAGCGAGCGCCGCTCGCACCTCGATGGGATAAGCTTGGCCACCCAGCCAGCGTCCGGTCACGCGAAACAGCCAGCCGTACAGGTAGAGCCCAATCAGACCGGCGATCGGGCCGACGATGGCGCATATGCCAAAAGTGACGGTTAGGGCGGTGAAGGACATGGATGACAGACTGCTTAGGTCGCTTTCCCAGGTGCTTGGCGCTTGAACATAGTCATTCGAAATCAGCGCCAGAAACAGGAATGCGTATAGCGCTCCGGATAGGTAGGCGACAAACCCCTGTAGAGCGGCCAGGAGCAGGACGTCTCGTTTGGGATCATAGTACACGATTCTGCGTATCGTCTCCCTTGGATTTGTCCACATCGTAAACCAGGGGGATGACAGAGACTCGAATTGCTCCTGGGTCAGTTTTCGCTCGTAACGTATCGGCGCCCGGATTGGCTGTTGTGCCACCTCGTTGACGACCTGCTCGACGGCCTTGCGCGAAAATCCCCGCGAGGCGATCCTGTCGATGATTTCTTTGGGTCTCAGGTGATTGACTGTCAGGTCTTGGGTGATGAGGGGGATAAAACCCTCCAGTGCCTGGCGCTTTTCCGGCTCGAGTTCGTCGAGCGATTTGGTGTGATCCAGCATGTCGGTGACTTTGGTGTAGGGATATGCTGCCGCTGCGACGTCGGCAGGGTTGGGTGAGGGGATTTGTTCGGTGCTAGGTAGCTCTGTGCCCAGGACTGCCTGTACCAAAGTGGGCTTGGGTTGTGGTACTGGCTGTGTCTCGATCGGGACGGCGGGGGCGGTTGACAATTCCTTCTGCAGGGCGGCCAGACCGCGTTGCGCGGCTTCGTTTTGCGGATCGATCTCTAGGACCTTGTTCAAGCACGCCGCGCGATCCTGTGCGGTATCGACCGCGCCGGACATCCACAGCCACGCCTGTTCGTCCCGGGGGTTCTGCCGGATGACGCGACCGAGCAGGCGGCGCGCCTCTGCCTTGTCGCCTGCCCTGATGGCGGCGATGCCGCGTTGTAGAAGGTCGTTCTTCATTGCCCTCTCTTGCTCTTCAGGTGATCGAAAGCGCCTGCACCGGGCAGCGAGTGACGCACAGGCCGCAGCCGTAACAGGCTTCCGGTGTGAGTTTCGCCTTGTCGTCCACCACGTGGATGGCGTCGTACACGCAACTGGCCTCGCACAGGCCACAGCCGGTGCAGGTGTCCACGTCCAGTTCAGGCGGTACGTGGGTCGTACGAAACTGTCGTTCCTTCCAGCGCTGGATCGCCAGCCCGCGTATGTCCTCCACCGACGCGTAGCCGTGCGCGTCCAGCCACGCGTCGATCTGGTGCGCGATCTGGCCATAGATCGAGGGTCCCTTGAGGATGGCGGCGGTGCAAACGCCGACTGCTGACGCTCCCACCATCAAGAACTCGATCGCGTCGCTGCCCCTGGTTATACCCCCAACGCCGATGATGGGCAAGTCCACCGCGCGGGCGACGTCAAAGACGCAGCGCAGCGCCAGGGGTTTCAGCGCCGGGCCGGAGAGCCAGCCGTAACCCTCCTGGCTGCCCATCAGCATCTGACCGGTCTCGACGTCCACGCCCAGGCACGGGCCGAAGGAGTTGACGGCCACGATGCCGTCGGCTCCTGCCTCGGCGGCAGCCTGGGCGGCGATCGTCATATCGCGGAAGGGACTCAGCTTGACCAACACCGGCATATCCACGGCGTCCTTGGCAGCGCGGATGGCGGCCATCATCGGCGAGGGATCGTCGCCGATGTAGTGGGTGGAAAGCTCCAGCGCGTCGGCGAAGGGGCGCACGCGGGGGGCCAGTTGGGCGATCTCATCGGCGGTGTAGCCCAGGCTGACGATCAGGGGCACGCCGGCCTCCTTGGCGATTGGGTACTCGCGCGCGATGAACTGTTCCACCGGCAGCTCTGACCACAACTCAGTGTTTAGGAATCCGCCGGGGATGCGAGCCATGTTGGGTGTGGGCACTACGGCGGGCTGCACCGAGACGGTCTTGGCGACGATGGCTCCGGCGCCTCCCTCGGCGCAGGCCTTCATCGCCTCGCCGTTCCATCCTGGCGGCCCGGCGGCAGGCATAACGGGGTTGGCAAAGCGGATGCCGGCGATTTCGATAGATAGGTCTGCCATACGTTTACCGCGCGAGTATATTGGTGGTGATGATCACTATGACTATGCCGGCTATCGTAAAGACGACCCCAATGGCCAGGGTTCCCCATGCGCCACGGGTAGCCCCGGCCTCCAGCACAGCCTGGTCAGGCTTGTTGGGATTGTAGTAGACGGTGACCTGCTGTCCAGACCGATACGCTAACTTGGCCTCAGGCCCTGGCCTGGGAGGTATGCCAGTGTCTGGCGCCGACGATGACCTGGTCGCTCGTGTATTGCTGGCCGGAGATGGAGTACGTGTAGACGACTCGTGGGCTGTACTTGGTGGTGGTCCCATCTTCGTCGTGCTCGGTCTTTATCTCTACCGTTGCTAGCGTGACCTGTCCTTCGACGGATGGCCAGTCCCTGCTCGCCTTGCTGGTGCGAAAATCGATGAAGCCACGGATGAGCAGAAACAAACCAGCGCCAAGGAAAATCAGACCGAAAACCGTGCCTATTTCAGTACCTCCTCTCGTTGGTTAATCTGAGCCTTACCTCTCTTCCCGTGAATAGGCTTTCATCAGTGACGCGGGGGTGCCGATGCGCCTGCGGGCCGCCTCGCCTGCGCTGATCCACAGGACGAGGATGGTAAACAGGAAGGGCAGCATGCCCAGCAGGTTGGGAGGAATTCCCAGTGGTTGCAAGCGATACTGCAAAATGCGCACGCCGCCGAACAGGTAGGCGCCCAGCAGCGCGCGCAGCGGATCCCACATGGCGAAGATCGTCAGCGCGACTACGATCCAACCTGCGCCGGCGGTCATGCCCTCGATCCAGCTCGGGGCATACACCACGGAGAGATAGGCGCCGCCCAGGCCCGATAGCACGCCGCCAAAGACCACCGCCAGGTAGCGCACCAGTGCCACGTTGACTCCCAGGGAGTCGGCTGTCTCCGGGCTTTCGCCCACCGAGCGGAGAGAGAGGCCCCAGCGGGTGCGGTAGAGCACGAACCACAACACGGGCACCAGCAGCGCCGCCAGGTAGACCAGGGGGTCGAACTGGAAGAGCAGATTGCCCAGGATAGGGAGGTCGCTCAGGAGTGGGACGTGTACCGTCGGCATGTCCACGGGCAGGGGCTGGCCGACGAACTGCCGGCCCAGGATGCCGCTCAGGCCCAGGCCCAGCATCGTGAGTGCCAGGCCCGAGACGACCTGGTTCAGGCGCAGGGTGATGCAGGCAAAGGCGTGCACCAGGGCCATCAGCCCGCCCGCCAGCGCTGCGGCCAGTACGCCCAGCCAGATGTTCTCCGTGGCCTGTGTGACCCCGAAACCCGTGATCGCTCCCATGATCATCATGCCCTCCACGCCCAGGTTCAGCACGCCCGAGCGCTCGCTGTACACCTCGCCCAAGGTGCCAAAGAGGAGGGGGGTGCCTGCCGGGATGGTGGCGCGCAGGGCGGATAGGATAAAGTCTAGCAGCATCAGCCTACCTCCTGTGGCGTCGACCGTCTCAGGCGAATACGATACCGCGCGAGCAGGTCGCCGGCCAGCACAAAGAGCAGGATCACGCCGTTAAAGACAGAGATGGTAGCTGCCGGCAGGCCCAGCGAGATCTGGATGGCGTCACCGCCCACGAGCAGGCCGCCAAGAAGGAGGGAAGTCAGCACGGCTCCCAAAGGGTTGAGGCGGGCCAGCCAGGCGACGATGATGGCCGTAAAGCCATAACCGGGCGAGATGCCCTCGGGATAGCGCAGGCGGAAGTGAATGCCCGCTACCTCACCCACGCCTGCCAGGCCAGCCAGCCCGCCGCTCAGTATCATGACCAGGATAGTGCTTTTCAGATAGCTCATACCGGCGTAGCGGGCGGCGGCGGGATTCTCGCCCGTTACGCGGATCTCATAGCCCCAGCGGGTGCGCATGAGCAGGATGTAGACGGCGACCGCCAGGGCCAGCCCCAGCAGCAGAGTGGGATAGTGAATGCGGCTCCAACCCAGGCGGGGCAGTTGCGCGGCCGGGGAGAACTTGGCGGTGTAGGGAAAGCCCATCTCACTCTCGCCCTTCCATGGGCCATAGACCAGGTACCGGACCAATTTCTCAGCGATGTACACCAGCATCAGGGTCGTGATGACCTCGTTGACCTGCCAGCGCACCCGGAGCAGGGCGGGGATCAGTCCCCACACGGCGCCACCGAGGAATCCGGCCAGGAACATGGCCGGCAGCAACACCGCTCGTGGCCAATCGGGGAGCGCCAGCGCCAGACCGGTGCCGCAGATAGCGCCCACGAGCAACTGTCCCTCGGCGCCGATGTTCCAGAAGCGGGCGCGAAAGGCCAGCGTCAACCCGACCCCGGCCAGGATCAGCGGGATGGCCTTGGTCACGGTCTCGGAGAGGGAATACAGGCTGCCAAAGGCCCCGCCTAATATGCGGCGGTATGCAAAGAAGGGATCGATGCCCAGTGTGAGGAACACGATCCCGATGACGGTCAGTGCCAGGAGAAGCGACACGAACGGGGTCAGAATCTGTAGCCAGCGTGGGGTGGCGAGCCGCTTTTCGATCTCCAGCGAGAGGGTGTTTTTCACGCTGCCGCCTCCTGAACTGGTTGTCGGTGGGAGCCGGCCATCATCAGCCCGATCTCTTCCAATTTGGCTGTGTCGGCGGGCACGATGCCCATCAACTCGCCGGCGAATAGGACGGCGATCCGGTCGCTCAGGGCGAATACTTCCTCTAAATCCTCCGAGACCAGCAGCAGGGCGGTGCCGCGTTCGCGTTCCTGCAACAGTTGCCGCCAGACGTACTCGATGGCCCCCACGTCCAGACCGCTGGTGGGGTGAGCGGTGACCAGCAGCCGGGGCGACTGGGAGGTCTCCCGCGCCAGCATGACGCGCTGGATGTTCCCGCCGGAGAGCAACTTCAGAGGAGTATCCCGACTTGGGGTCGATACGTCGTACTTGGCGATCAAGTCGTCAGCGAACCGGGCCACGGCGCGGCGATCGAGAAAGACGCCCTGGCTGAGCTGTTGGCGGCAATAGTCTTTCAGGATTAGGTTCTCGGCCACGCTCATCTCCGGCACCAGTCCGGTGAGCCGCTCGCCGGGGATGTAGCACACGCCCCGCTCAATGATCTGTTTGGGCGGCTGCCACGTGATCTCTTGCCCATCCACAAGGATGCGGCCCTGCGTGGTCCGTCGCAGGCCGACGAGCGTTTCCACCAGCTCGCGCTGGCCGTTTCCGGCCACCCCCGCAATACCCAGTATCTCGCCCTGGGCCACGGTGAGTGATACCCCCTTGAGCGCAGGTAATCCCTTGTCGTTCAGGGCGTGCAAGTTCTCGACACGCAGCACCTCTTGGCCCGGCTCTCTATCTGCCTTCTGGGTGCGGAAGAGTACCTCGCGCCCGACCATCAGACGGGCCAGTTCGCGCTTGTCGGTGTGCGCCGTCTCCAGGGTGGCTTCGGCGCGCCCTCGGCGCAGCACGGTGATGCGCTCGCTGATGCGCATCACCTCGTCCAGTTTGTGGGAGATGAGGATGATGGTATTCCCCTCGTCCGCCATACGCTGCAGGATGGCGAAGAGGTCTTCCACCTCGCCGGGGGTTAGCATGGAGGTGGGCTCGTCCAGGATCAGGATGTCAGCGCCGCGGTAGAGGGCCTTGACGATCTCCACCCGTTGCTGCTCGCCGGCCGAGAGCTGCCAGATGCGCGCGCCGGGGTCTACGTCCAGGTGGTATTTCTCTGCAAACTCGGCGATCTTGTCGTGGGTCGCTCGCGCCGGGTCGAAGAACCGGTCTCGCAGTCCCAGGACAATGTTCTCGGCCACGGTGTGCGTGGGCACCAGCCGAAAGTGCTGGTGGATCATGCCGATGCCCAGCCCGATGGCCTCACGGGGGGATCGAATGTCTACGCGCTCTCCCCTGACGAAAATCTCGCCCGCGTCCGGCTGGTAGATGCCGTATAGGACGTTCATCAGGGTCGTCTTGCCGGCGCCGTTCTCCCCCAGTAACGCGTGGATCTCCCCGCGTCGGGCGTCAAAGTCAACCGCGTCGTTGGCCAGCACGCCGGGAAAGTGTTTCGTGATGTGGCGCATGGATACGACGTTTGCTGTCGTGGCATTCATGTCTGGCGTTTGCCTTTCTTACATACCTGGGGGCACCAGGGCGGCGCCCCCAGGTTGGCTTGCTCGTAACCTTCGCAAGGTTGTGGTTCGTTACCGCGGGATGTTCCCGATGTTCCCATCCACGAACCAGTCGATCGACAGCAGTTCGCCGATGCTGGCCCGCTGGCCGTCGGCCAGGCGCTGGGTGCCGTCCTGGTCCGAGATCGGCCCGGTGAACGGATCGAACAGCATGGCCGGGTCCTTCATCTGCTCCGAGCGCGCCATGACCAGATCGTAGACGCTGATCTCGCCCAGCAGCGGGTCGGTGACGGTGACAG
>Ga0315550_1002214_pt1 | contig 11915 bp, 10 predicted proteins | sample SalMarSW160190MG_2_FD_203100 | JGI IMG/M metagenome (GOLD analysis project Ga0315550, IMG submission 203100) | Salt marsh sediment microbial communities from the Plum Island Ecosystem LTER, Massachusetts, United States - Salt Marsh Sediment SW1601-90 ... | reverse complement strand
CCTCCCCCTCTTCCGGGCGGCGGGCCGCCCATACCGGGTGGAAATCCGGCCGGGCCGGTCTGGACTCCGCCTTCAGGGCTCATTACTTTATCAATTAACTGTTTTGCCATGTTATTCCTCCATTCGAAAGCTCAAGGTTTGCTGCTATTTTAAGTTTGAGGGCCTTTGTTTTTAACCCATGTTAAATCTTCTCTGGCTCTGCCCCAACCGGCTTCGGCGGCGCCCTCCATCATGGGATTGGGGTGCTTTATCATTTCCTCCATGCGCTTTTTGTTAGCCTCTTCCTGCCGCTTCATGCCTTCGGGAGTGGTGAAATTGACCATCCGCTCAACAATTCCCCTCATCATCTTCTCTGGCTCCGGCATCGGGACGACGTAGAGCACGTCGTTTTCAATGCCTTTCTTGAATATGTGCGCCAGCTCTACGGGGTCGATACCATAAGAGTAATGCTTGTGCATAAACGCGATTGTCTTTTCATTGGTGTTATAGCCTGTTTTTGCCAGGTGCTTCGGGCGGGTGTAGGAAGACTCGCCGATATTCGTTCTGATGCCGCCCGGACACAGGCAAGATACGCCGATACCGTAAGGTCTAAGCGCCTGATAATAACTCTCCATGAGGTTGATTACCGCAGCCTTGGCGGCGGAATATGGTGCGCAGCCTGATGTCCCCATGAGGCCGCCCATCGAGGCGGTCGTGGCAATATGGCCGCCCTTGCCGGCTTTTATCATGCGGGGCACGAAAGTCACCATGCCGTTGACGACCCCGCCCAGGCAAACGCCCATCACCCAGTCGTAGTCCTCAAACGTCGAGGCTTCCGCCGGTCCGAAGGCGTTGACACCCGCAGTATTGAATAAAAGCTGCGGCGGACTCCCGAATACCTTTTCTACCTCGTCGGCAGCTTTGGCATAAGCCTGGCGGTCGGTAATATCCAGCTTGATGGCATGGACCTCTGCCTTTTTATCCTTAAAATATGCCATAGCTTCATCAAGGTGGTCCTGGCGGATATCGGCAATCACGATTTTGCAGCCTGCTTCAGAAAAAACCTTGGCCTGGCCGAAACCGGCACCGGAAGCGCCTCCGGTGATAAATGCAACTTTACCCGCAAAATCTTTCATGATGTTCCTCCATGATTTAGTTGGATCATTTTTTAGGGGGTGGGGGAGGAGGCATTCTCATCGGAGGCTTGACCCACTTTATATCTTTCCTCGCCTGCCCAAAGCCTGATTCCTCGAAGTTCTGATAAGGGCCTGCTGGAGGGGGATTTTTCGCCATTTCTTCCATCCGTTTTTTCATTTCTTCAGCCTGTTTTTTCATGCCTTCGGGGCTGGAGGAATCAATGACCCGCTCGAAAATACCTCTTAACATATCCTGCCCGTTGGGGAATGGGAGAACGTAAAGCTGTTCGTTTTCAATGGCCTTCTTGAGTATATTTGCCAGCTCAATGGGGTCGATGCCCTGCGCGTGAATGGAACGCAGGAAATCAATCGTCTTTTCATTTACGTTGTAGCCGGTCTTTTCCAGGTGCTTAGGCCGCGTATAGACTGCTTCGGCGATGTTCGACCTGATATTACCCGGACAGAGGACAGATACGCCGATATTATAGGGCTTGAGCGCCTGGTAATAGCTTTCCATGAGATTGTTGACGGCGGCTTTGGCGGCGGAGTAGGGAGCAGTGGTTGAGCCTCCCATAAAGCCCCCCAGTGAGGATGTCGTAGCGATATAGCCGGGCTTGCCGGATTTTATCATCCTCGGCACGAAAGTCACCATGCCGTTGATGACGCCGCCAAGGCAAACGCCCATGACCCAATCGTAGTCTTCAAAGGTCGAAACCTCGGCCGGACCGAAGGTATTGACCCCCGCTGTATTGAATAGGAGCTGCGGCGGACCGCCGAATACCTTTTCTACCTCGTCGGCGGCGGCCGCGTATGCCTTGCGGTCGGTTATATCCAGCTTGATTATATGTACCTCCGCCTTTTTATCCTTGAAATACGCCAGCGCCTCATCAAGGTGGTCCTGGCGGACATCGGCGATGACGATTTTACAGCCCGCTTCAGAAAAAACCTTGGCCTGGCCGAAGCCGGCACCAGAAGCGCCTCCGGTTATAAATGCAACTTTTCCAGCGAAATCTTTCATTACAACCTCCAATATATTGTTATATAGCGTAATATAATTAACGGCATTATGCAAATACCGATTACTGCGGGTTGGGCAGTTGATTTTCAGGTTTAAATGGCGTCCCTGGCAGGATTCGAACCTGCGACCCGCTGCTTAGAAGGCAGCCGCTCTATCCAGCTGAGCTACAGGGACATGACCTGTTTACTTAAAAATGTAACATGAATTGAGATTGGCGGTCAATATATAAACCCTGGTACTATCGTGCTAAATCAGGTGGTAAAGACGTCGGCTATCGCCCAGCCGAGCATCGTGGCACAAGTGACGATTACTCCGGCGATAAGCACTCCCACCACGGCGGCGGAAAAAGCGTACTTGAATTTCATACCCAGCAGAGAGGCCAGTATCGAGCCGGTCCAGGCGCCCGTGACCGGCAGCGGAATCGAGACGAATATCACCAGTCCGAGCCATCCGTAACGCTCGATTGTCTTCGAACGTCTCTTGGTCCAGGCAAAATACCACTGCATCAGCCTGTCAATGAAACGCACCCGACTTAAAAGCGGAATGATTGTATTGAAAAACAGCAGGATAAAGGGCACCGGCAGCAGGTTCCCGATAACGCCGAACAGGTAGGCATAATACCAGTCGAAATGGTAGGTACTGATAGCTAAAGGGATAGCGCCACGCAGTTCCGATATCGGCAGGACTGCAGTGCCGATTACTTTCAGGATATCAACGGGGTCCATTCGAAAAACCTCTCGTGAGTGTAGCAAAACCACTGCCACAGCGTCAAGCCAGCTTCAGCCATTGCTTTCATTTGAGGCTATTTGCTTGACATTCGTTATTCTGCGGGGCTACTATTTTAATATATGCCCCACCCCGCAGATTAAAAATTATGCCGAAATTACTGGATACAATCGATAGTCCCGCCGACTTGAAAAAAATATCCCCGCCGAAGCTTGAGGAACTGGCAGCCGAATTAAGGCAGGAGATTATTAAAACGGTAACCGTCACCGGCGGTCACCTGGCTTCCAATCTCGGTGTTGTCGAGCTTACTATTGCTCTCCATCGGGTATTCGATAGTCCCAGGGACAAAATAGTCTGGGATGTCGGTCACCAGAGCTACGTCCACAAGCTCCTGACAGGACGAAAAGACAGGTTCGATACCCTCCGTCAATACGGGGGGATATCCGGATTTACCTGCCGTGATGAAAGCGAGTACGACCCCTTCGGGGCGGGCCACGCCAGCACGTCGATTTCCGCCGCTATGGGCATGGTTGTCGCCCGTGACCTTGCCGGCGAGGACTACGATGTGGTGGCGGTTATCGGCGACGGGGCCATTACGGCGGGGATATCTTTTGAAGCGCTGAACCAGGCGGGACACCTGGGCTCGCGCCTGTTCGTGATACTCAACGACAACGGCATGTCGATATCGCCCACGGTGGGGGCGCTGGCTAAATTTTTAAGCAGGGTCCGGTTGAACCGGCCTGTACGCAGGGTGGAAAAAAGTAGCAAGAAAATCCTCGCTGCCTTCTCCTGGGGGAGAAAACTGGCTGAATTCGGTGAATTCCTTGTTGACAGGTTTAAAGGTTTGGTGATACCGACACCCCTGTGGGAAGCGCTTGGTTTTACTTACATCGGGCCCATTGACGGTCACAGCATTCGCGACATGGAATATTTTCTTACTCAAGTTAAAAATACCAGTACTAAACCGACGCTTATCCACGTGGTCACTACCAAGGGTAAAGGCTATTCCAAGGCAGAAGACAATGCCGTTTATTTTCACGGTGTTTCGGCTAAGGGCGGTGGCAGTAACGGTGTAAATACGTACAGTGAAATTTTTGCCCAGACTACCTTAAGGCTTGCCCGCGAAGAGCCGAAACTGGTAGTAATCACGCCGGCTATGCCGGAGGGTAACTGCCTGAATATCGTCGAAGCTGAGTTCCCTAATCGGGTTTTCGATGTTGGTATCTGTGAGCAGCATGCCGTAACTTTCGCCGCCGGGCTGGCGACGCAGGGCTGCATTCCGGTCGTGGCTATTTATTCCACTTTCCTCCAGCGTGCCTTCGACCAGATTATACATGATGTGTGCCTCCAGGAGCTGCCGGTGGTCTTCGCCATCGACCGTGGGGGAATCGTCGGCGACGATGGCAAGACGCACCAGGGTACATTCGATATCTCGTACTTAACTCTTATTCCCAATATGGTTGTGGCTGCACCCAAAGACGAAAACGAGCTGCAGCACCTGCTCTATACCGCCGTAAAATCAGGACGTCCCATGGCGGTGCGCTATCCTCGCGGCCCCGGACTGGGTGTACCTCTGGATGCCGCTTTACATGAGATACCTCTGGGCAAAGGCGAGGTGGTCAGGGAGGGGGAGGATGTAGCCATTATCGCCTTAGGCGCTTCGGTATCTCAATCGATTGAGGCGGCACAGCGGCTGGCGCGTAAGGGTATTGACACTACGGTAGTCAATGCACGCTTTGCCAAACCCCTGGATAAAGACCTCATTACGAATTTGGCCGGTCGTGTGAAGAATATCGTCACTGTTGAAGAAAATGTATTGAACGGCGGTTTTGGTGAAAGTGTTATTAAATTGCTGGAAAATTCCGGACTTTATGATACTAGAGTAAGGAATATAGGCATCCCGGATGAGTTCGTCGAGCACGGTACGCAGTCGGTATTGCGTGCCAGATATGGACTGGATGCAGATGGCATTACCCGGCAGGTCGTGGAGATGCTGTCCGCTAAAAAAGAAGACTTCTTACTGAAGAACAAAGATAAAGCCAGAACCACGCAGTAGGGCAGGGGGATGGCGACGGCTTGATACGTAAATATGTAATCTGTATAATAACACAGAAAGCTAATGCTGACTGTGTTAAGAATAACGCAATAATATCAGGTTGCCGGGTTGGCGCCTGATATTTTTTTATAATCACTTTTCAGGAGTTGGGGAACAGTGAACAAGATGACCGTTAGGGATATTGATGTTGCCGGAAAACGCGTTTTGGTAAGGGTGGACTTTAACGTGCCGCTGGACCCTGTGACCGGTACGATAACGGATGACAGCCGTATCCGTGCCGCGCTGCCCACTATAAAGTACCTCCTCGAACGCAATGCGAAAGTTATCCTGATGTCGCACTTGGGTAGGCCTAAGGGAAAAGTCGTTGAAAGTATGCGGCTGGCGCGAGTAGCTAGGCGTCTTGCCGAAATACTGGGGAAAAAAATCAATACGGTACCGGACTGCATCGGGCCAGAAGCAGAAAAAGCCGTAGCGTCTCTTAAACCCGGCGATATCCTGGTTCTGGAAAATCTCCGCTTCCATCCGGAAGAGGAAAAGGGCGATGAGGGCTTTGCTAAGGCTCTGGCACACCTGGGCGATGTCTATGTCAACGACGCCTTCGGGACTTCACACCGCGCCCATGCCTCGATGTACGGCATCACCCGCTACCTGCCGTCTGTGGCTGGTTTCCTGCTGGAAAAAGAAATCAACACCCTCGGCGGTCTCCTGGAAAGTCCGGAGCACCCGTTTGTGGCGCTTTTCGGCGGGGCCAAGGTAAGCGATAAGGTCGCCGTGCTGAAAAATATCATGGGTAAGGTCGATTTGCTGCTCATCGGAGGCGGCATGGCGGCGACGTTCCTGAAGGCTAAATCTTATGGGGTGGGAAAATCGCAGGTTGAGGCGGAAACCATCAGCACCGCCTCGGAGCTAATGCAGGCGGCTGAAAAAAACGGATCACGTTTTCTATTACCGCTAGATGTAATGGTCGCTGATGAGATTGACATCGGCGTTATGGGAAATATTGTAACGATAGATGCCGTGCCGCCCTATATGACGATTGTCGATATCGGCCCCGCGACTATCGAGCTATTCAGTCAGGAGTTAGAAAAAGGCAGGACGGTCTTCTGGAACGGACCGATGGGCGTTGAGGAAATACCGCAGTTTGCCCAGGGGACGCGTGCGCTGGCAAAACTGCTGCCGCAGCTTAAGGCCAAGACAATTATCGGTGGCGGCTCCACGGCTGAAGTGATTACAGCACTGGGACTGGAGGATCAAGTAACATTCGTATCTACAGGCGGCGGCGCCTCGTTGGAATTCCTTGGTGGGAGAGATTTGCCCGGCGTAGTTGCACTACGTGATAAAATATAGTCGTAAGCGATAGGATTAAGAAGATGAACCTTGAAATTATTAAAGAATTATCTGTAACCTCGCCGGAAAAGATAGTCATGCTGGTGCTGGATGGTCTGGGCGGCCTACCTGACCCGGAAACGGGCAAGACAGAACTGGAGACGGCTATTATCCCCAACCTTGATGCCTTCGCTGCTGAAGGAATCTGCGGCCTGGCCGACCCCATTGCCCCCGGCATTACCCCGGGCAGCGGTCCGGGACACCTGGCGCTGTTCGGCTACGACCCGCTTGCTAACAGGATAGGGAGGGGGGTGTTGGAAGCGGTGGGTATAGATGTCGATCTCGGGTCGGAAGATATGGCGACTCGCGGTAATTTTTGTACCGTCGATAATAAGGGCGTCATCACCGATAGGCGTGCAGGGCGTATCTCCACGGAAAAGTGTACCGAATTATGCAAAATAATCGACGGTATGAAAATAGAAGGGGTTGACATAAAGCTATATCCGGTCAGGGGACACCGTTTTGTGGCTGTATTCCACGGCAGGGGACTTCAGACGGCGATTACCGAGTCCGACCCTTCGCGTACGGGCGTTGAGCCGATGGAAATAAAGGCCGAAAGTCCTGCAGCAAGAAGTACGGCGGATATAGTAAATAAGTTTATAGCCAGGGCTAAAGAAGCTTTATCTACATATCATCCCGCCAACATGATTTTACTGCGTGGCTTTGCAAAAAAGCCTCAATTGCCGTCGATGAAGGAGATTTATAAGCTAAATCCGCTTGCAATTGCCGCTTATCCCATGTACCGCGGTCTGGCGCGCTTGGTAGGCATGGGGGTGGCCGATACCGGGGCGGGAATAGTAGAGAAAATCAAAACCCTGAAGAAGAATTATCAGAAGTACGACTTTTTCTTTTTACATATTAAATTGACCGATAGCGCCGGAGAGGACGGTGATTTTACACGCAAAGTCAAGCTACTGGAAGAGGTCGATGCTGCCTTGCCCGCGCTGACTGCTCTTAAACCTGATGTTCTGGTAGTAACCGGTGACCATTCCACACCGGCGGTATTTAGCGGGCACAGTTGGCACCCGGTGCCGGTGGCAATATCCTCCAAATACTGCCGTACAGACGGCGTAAAAGAATTTTCCGAGAATGCTTTTATAAGCGGCGGCCTGGGCAGGATTCATGCTACTGATATCATGCCCCTGGCTATGGCAAACGCCTGCAAGTTGATTAAGTTCGGAGCATAGGAGTCGAATTATGGCGCGCACACCTTTGATTGCCGGAAACTGGAAAATGAATACTACGGTCGAAGAGGCTGTCACGTTAATCAAGACCATGCAGTCGCCCCTCCACAAGATACAGGGTGTGGAGAAGGTTATCTGCCCGCCTTTCGTTTCGCTGATGGCGGCCAGGGCTATTATCAGGGGCAGTACCGTCAAGCTTGGCGCTCAAGACGTATATTTCGAGGAAAAGGGAGCCTTTACTGGAGAAATTTCGCCGGGGATGCTGGTTGACCTCTGTGAGTACGTTATCATCGGGCATTCCGAGCGCCGGCAGTACTTCGGTGATACGGATGAGAGTGTCAGCAAGAAAGTTAAAGCCGCCGTAACGGCAGGTTTGAGACCAATTTTGTGCGTCGGCGAGACACTGGAGGAAAAAGAGGCTGATCAGGCCAGGGAAATCATCGGCCGGCAGCTCATGGTGTGTTCTGACAGGCTGTATCTGATGAGTGGCATGGTCATTGCTTACGAGCCGATCTGGGCTATCGGCACCGGCAAGTCCGCCACCGCTGATGATGCCAATCGGACCATCGGTTTTATACGCCAGTTTATCTCACGTCTGCATGGCAGCGGCATCGCCAATACCGCACGCATTCTCTACGGAGGCAGCGTGACCAGTACAAATATCTCTGATTTCATACGCCAGCCGGAAATCGATGGAGCTTTAGTGGGCGGCGCCAGCTTGAGGGCTGACGAGTTCGTGAGTATCGTTAAACAGGCTTCCGATATCAAGGGCTTGTAGCGCCGGTATGAAGCGTCTCATCGCTATCGTAGGGCCCACCGGTGTCGGTAAAAGTCGCCTTGCCTTATATCTGGCCAAAGTCTTCCCTGGGGAAATCATCAGCGCCGATAGTCGCCAGGTATATCGCTACATGGATATAGGCACGGCCAAACCCACGCCGCAGGAACTTGCCTCTGTACCGCACCATCTGATTGATATCATTAATCCAGATGACGATTTCAGTCTGGCTGCTTACCAGGAAATGGCTAACAAAGCTATCGATGAGATTCATAAGCGCGGCAGACTGCCGTTCCTGGTGGGGGGCAGCGGCCTTTATGTCAGAGCCGTTCTGGAAGGCTGGCAAGTTCCCAGGGTTTTACCCGACCCCCAATTCAGGTATAATATTGAAAAGAAAGCCGATGAGGGGAAAATCGATGAACTATATCAGGAACTGCTCGCTGCCGACCCCGACGCGGCAGCTAAAATTGACCGCCGTAATGTGCGGCGTGTGATTCGGGCGCTGGAAGTGTATGCCGGAACAGGGCAGGCGTTTTCCCGGCTCGGGCGTAAAAAATCCCCGGCGTTTACCCCTTTTATCATTGGCTTGACTGCCGGGAGGTCGGAAATTTATCACATTGTAGATAAACGAGTCGATGACATGATTAAGCGGGGACTCGTTGCCGAGGTGGAAAATCTGTTAAAAATGGGGTATGATTTTAACCTGCCTTCCATGTCCGGCATCGGTTATCGGCAGATCGGGCAGTTCATCAAAGGTGAAGTAACGCGTGAAGAGGCGGTGAAGAAAATTAAGACGGAAACACACCGTTTTATCCGCCACCAGTATGCTTGGTTCCGGCTTGAAGATGAAAAAATACACTGGTTTGATATAGGGAGAACAAAGGATTCAGAGATAGAAAATACTCTGCAAGAGTTCCTGACCGAATAGTAAGAACGACTGGAGTGTAAGATAACTAAATGGACTTTACCAAGATGCATGGCGCGGCCAATGATTTCGTGGTGGTTGACGCGCGTAACATGGAGCGCGACTGGCCCAAGCTGGCGGTAGCTGTTTGCGACCGGCACCGTGGTATCGGGGCGGACAGCCTGATAATACTGTTGAATTCGGGTAAGGCCGATTACCGTATGCGTATTTTTGACGCGGACGGCCTGGAGGCGGAGACCTGCGGCAACGGCATCAGGTGCCTGGCCAGGTATATTATAGAGAGAGGCCTGGTCAGCTCCGATATTGAGGCGATGACCATAGAGACCATAGCTGCGATTAACAAAATCAGAGTGGAAAGAAAGGGCGGCAAGATTGTTAAATTCTGGGCCAATATGGGCAAGCCCAGGTTCGCAGCAGCGGAGATTCCGGTTGACTTAAAAGCCGGCAGCGGGGAAGTAAGTGACATAAAGTCGATGCTTGCCTATAAAGTCGTTGTTGAGGGCACCGAACTTACCCTGAACCTCGTCTCAATGGGCAATCCTCACGCCGTCCACTTTATAAATGAGCCGGTGGCGGACTTCCCGTTGTTAGACCTTGGGCCGCAGGTAGAGAATATGTCCATTTTCCCCAACCGGGTAAATTTTGAAGTAGCCCGTGTGGTGAATAAAAATACCATCGAGGCACGGGTCTGGGAGCGGGGCGTCGGCGAGACGCTGGCCTGCGGTAGCGGCGCATGCGCGATAGCTGTAGCCTCGAAAATACACGGCTATACAGACTCGGAAGTAGATATAAAGCTGCGCGGCGGCGTGCTGAACGCCAAATGGAACGGCGCCGGCGAGGTGGTATTAGGCGGGCCGGCGGAGACAGTTTTTGAAGGTAAATGGCCTGATTGAGGTGTAATTATGAGACCAGCCAAGAGAATCGCGGCACTGAAGCCGTACCTGTTTGTAGAAATTAATAAGAAGATAGCTGAAAAAAAGGCCAGGGGCGAAGAGGTCATTAGCTTTGCTATCGGTGACCCCGATATCCCCACGCCCCCGCATGTCATCGATAGGCTCTGTGTGGCGGCGAAAGACCCCGCTAATCACCGCTACCCGGAATCGGAAGGGCTGCCGGAACTACATGATGCCATCGCCGCCTGGTATAAGAAGCGGTTCGACGTTGACCTCGACCCGGCTAACGAGGTACTGCCGCTCATCGGCTCAAAGGAGGGCATCGGCCACATAGCTTTTTGCTTTATCGATAACGGCGATATCGCCCTGGTGCCGGACCCGGCTTACCCCGTCTATGCTATCGGCACCCAGCTGGCGGGAGGCAGTCCGTACTACCTGCCGCTTAAGGCGGAGAACGACTTCCTGCCCGATTTAAAGAGCATCAAGGCTTTTATTCTTAAGAACACTAAGATCCTGTGGATTAGCTATCCCAACAATCCCACCGGAGCGGTGGCCGGGCTGGACTTTTTCCAGGAGGTCGTGGAATTCGCAAAGCAGAACGATATACTCGTTTGCCATGACGGCCCGTATTCAGAGGTGGCTTTTGACGACTATCAGCCGGCGAGCTTCATGCAGGCGGAGGGGGCAAGGGATGTAGGGGTGGAATTTCACTCGCTTTCCAAGAGCTACAATATGACCGGCTGGCGTATCGGGATGGTGGTCGGCAACGCCGACGCCATCAAGGCTTTAAGAACGTTGAAGTCGAACCTCGATTCGGGGATTCCCCAGGCCATTCAGTACATGGCCATCGAGGCGCTGAACGGGCCGCAGGATTGCGTAGCGGAGCATAATGCTGTCTATCAGCGCCGGCGCGACCTCATTATAGAGGTGCTGGAAAGAATAGGGCTTGAGGTAACGCCGCCAAAGGCGAGCCTCTATATCTGGGCTAAAGTTCCCCGGGGCTATAATTCGGTGGAATTTACCACCGATTTGCTCGACCAGGCAGGCGTGGCGGTTACCCCGGGCGTAGGCTACGGGCCCAGTGGCGAGGGTTACGTAAGACTGTCCCTCACTATCACCGATGCCTCGCTCGTTAAGGGTCTTTCACGACTTTCCGGGTGGCGTAATACCCGCCACCTTACCATGAAGAAATAGCCTGGTATAATCATTATTTCAGGAGAATAATATCGCCAGGAATACGATTGTCACCAGAGCGGCACCGGAAAAGGCCCTTTTGCTGGCGGTCTCACGCAAGGGGAGTCGGGAAAGGCAGGCCGCTGCTGATTCACTGGAAGAACTGGCTCTGCTGGCGGATTCCGCTGGGGCAAAAGTCGTCGGTAAAATCATCCAGCAGCTCCCGCAGCCATCGCCGGACTGCTACGTGGGCAGGGGTAAGCTCAAGGAACTGGCGGCTCTAAAGGATGCCGAAGAATTTAACGTGCTTATCTTCGACGACGAGCTGACGCCCGGCCAGCAGCAGACCCTTGAAAAAGAACTCGACATAAAGGTCATCGACCGCGTGGCGCTGATACTTGATATCTTTGCCCGGCGCGCCCGCACCCACGAGGGACGTTTGCAGGTGGAGCTGGCCCAGCACCGATACCTTCTGCCCAGGCTGGCGGGACAGTGGAGCCACCTGGAAAGGCTCGGGGGAGGAATCGGCACGCGCGGGCCCGGGGAATCGCAGCTGGAGACGGACCGCCGACTGATTCGGCGTAAGATTCAGAAGCTTGAGGAGCAGACGGAAGAGGTGCGTCGCAGGCGAGCGCAGTACCGCCAACAGCGACAGAAAACCGGT
>Ga0315550_1002208_pt1 | contig 11932 bp, 12 predicted proteins | sample SalMarSW160190MG_2_FD_203100 | JGI IMG/M metagenome (GOLD analysis project Ga0315550, IMG submission 203100) | Salt marsh sediment microbial communities from the Plum Island Ecosystem LTER, Massachusetts, United States - Salt Marsh Sediment SW1601-90 ... | reverse complement strand
CCGACTGCCTCAGGAGCAATTTGAGATCGTGAAAGAAATAACTTTTGCCGGCGGAGGCTCACTGCCCACTGTTCAGGTGCCCAGCACTACGGTACGGTGGCGGCCAAGTGACTGGTCCTCGAATGGGGCCGGTGAAGCGCTGCGTAGATGCAGCCCCCCTGTAATCGCCAGGATTCGAGACGACGCCGTGGTGTTCGATCTCAGGACCCTACGCGAGGAAGAGTTGCCCATCTTGACTAACGCGGTGATTGGGGTGGTCACCTCAGAGAAACTACTTGATTCTGGCGATTAAGGTTTATAATCTACCGGGGTTGAAGGTCAGCCCCTCGAACTGTGCATTCCCTGTTGGAGCCCAATCATGGCCAAGACGGGTACGGCGGATCGTAAGACGGTAGATGCTATATTGAAATCCTTGCTGCTCCTCGGACGTGCCGTGGAGGAGGTTTTGGGCAGCCGCGCCGTGGTGGCGGCCTGTGGCGCCTCCTTCTCGCCCTCCAAGGTGAGAATGCTCAAGCTGATCACCTACAGTGGCAAGCAATCGGTGGGACAAGTGGCCCGGTTTCTAGGGGTAAGTGACCCGGCCGCCAGCCAACTTGCCGAGGCCTTGGTTCGCCAGAAACTTATCGTTCGGAACACGGACCCCAACGATCGGCGAACCGCCTATCTGCGGCTGACTCCGGCCGGCAAAAAGCTTGTCCATGTCATTGAGCAGGAGCAGCGGCACCGCATTCGCCAGTCCCTCCGGGCGGCGGGCGGCGGTAAACCCGGGGAATGGGACCCATTCCTGCAGAAGGTGACGCAGGCGCTTTGTCAAGCCGAGCAATCCTTCGAGCCGAACTGGTTGCATTCCAGCTCCCCCGAGGACTCCACTTGTGGTGCGGAAGGCAACCAGGCCCCTGAGCGCCGCTCTCGTTCTCTTTCTGCTCGGCGGGCCAAAAGGACCGTCAGAAGGGCCGCGAAGCCCACCCGCCGAAAATAGGCCAAAACCGAGGCCAGCTAGAACGCACCGGTGCTCGATAGGGAGTACCCCGCTCCGCGATGGCCCGGTCAGGTCGACCACCCCGGCGGCCCGCTTCTGCCCTCTGTTTGACTCCAGCGTCGGACGATCGCCTCAAGACCACCGCCAGGTTCGACACCGGGCCGTTGTTCCCCCCTGCACGTCCGGACTGAGTTCTACTCACCGGAAGAGAGCAGGAGGCCATGGTCGGGCGACTGCGCTGACCGGCGGCAGCGAACCTTCAACCGGAATGGCAGGATTCTGCGGTTCCAGGTCAATGCGAGCCAGGGGCACATTGTAGTCATATTAATTTCAGCCAGACACGAATGCGGAACCCGGTTGCGGGCACACCAGGCGTGAGGCCTTGGATGGAGTGACGGCCCCAAGCGACCGGCCCGTCACCAGCAAACCAGGTGGCAGAGCCCGAATGCGATCGCACACCCTTCTCCCCTGGCGTGAGCGGCACGAATGGCAAGTGGCCGGTGAAGCCTCCCGTGCTCGGAAAAGGGAGTTACACTCCCGCCTGTAGCGGGCTGATCCGCAAGGCCGAGAATGCCCACCAGGCAGCTGTGCAGAAACCTAGAAGGCTGTCGGCGACAGGACCGGTTCGGCCGGGTTCAGAACAGAGTCTGTACCATGGCTAAATGCTAAAACTCCGGGGCGGCCGGCGAGGCCGGTTTTCGCCGCCCGTACACCGATTTAACCGCCGGGCAAGGCCCCGGCATGACCTGGAGATGGGGTGCCCAGCCGCCCAAGGGGCCTGATGGTAGCCGGATTCGGACCAGCAGCGTATACTACGGGAACAAGGGGACTCGCCGCTGTGTAAAGGAGGAGCACAGGTGCAGATCTCGTTGGTTGAGCGATCTGGACAGTTGAGCGACGCCGCCAAGGAGTACGCTCGGGAGAAGGCCGGGAAGCTCGCTAAGTACTTCGACCGGCTGGAAGTAGTGGAGGTGATCATCGCCCAGCAGTCACAGAAGTACTTGGTGGAGATGATCGCCAAGACGGATCACCGCCAGACCTTCGTGGCCTCCGAGGTCCACGAGGACGTTCGCGCCTCCGTGGACCTGGTGGTGGACAAGATGGAACGTCAGTTGGTCCGGCACAAGGAGAGGCTGCGGAACCGCAAGCATCCCGAGGGGTAGTGGCCGAGCCGGTCGGGACAGGGCCGGCTGACGGTGGAATACAGGTCCCCTTGGGGGCGCGTAGTCAGTGAGTGTGCAGATGAAGCTGGGTGATTTTTTCTCCAAGGAAGCCATCATCGCCGAACTCCAGGCCTCCGACCGCAACGGAGTCATTCGCGAGTTGGCGGCTACCCTAGCCAGCGCGGGAGGATTGGACCCCGATCAGGTCGAGGCGGTGGCCAGGGCGGTCATCCAGCGGGAGAACCAGGGCAGCACCGGTTTCGGCAAGGGGGTGGCCGTGCCCCACGCCAAGCACCACGCCGTGAAAAGGATGATCGCCACGATCGGCCGGAGTGGTACCGGGGTGGATTTCTCGGCCTTGGATCGAGCACCGGTCTACATCGTCATGCTGTTGCTTTCTCCGAATGATAACCCGGACGGACACCTGGCGGCGATGGAAAGCATCTTCAAGCATTTACAGCGAGACAATTTCCGCCGCTTCCTAAGGCAATCGGAAACTGTCCAGGAGATTGCCGAGCTAATTGATGAGGCCGACGCCATGGCTCCCTAAGGGCAGACGGGAGCGAGTCCGGTCGGGCCGGATCGTGATCGACGCAAGGGGAGGCCTGCCTCCCGCTCCGATCGGAAATGGAAGAACCGACAGGCATCGCATGGGGTCGAGCGTTGACCAACACGAACCTAGTTGCACACCGGGAGGTGACCATTCTCAATCGCCAGGGCCTGCACGCCAGGCCGGTGATGCAATTCGTGGATTTGGCTTCCCAATTCAGCTCCATCATCACGGTGGGCAAGGAGGACTTGCAGGTGGATGCCAAGTCTCCCATGGAGATGATGCTTCTGGAAGGCACCTGCGGGACCAGGCTGCGCCTGAGCGCTCACGGGGCCGATGCCCTCGAGGCCGTCAAGGCCCTGGCGGCGCTGATCGACCGGAAATTCGACGAAGAGTAAATCCGATGCCGGCACCCTGGGCCGGGGCCCCGGCCAGGGCCCCCTGTGGTACGGATCCGCACGGGGAAGGAAGCGGCGAGTGCGGCAGCGCTGGCGCCGCGGATTGGGTAACGTAAACCGACTGGGTCAATCTGGTCCCCGTTATGGACATCATAAAGGGCATCGCAGTATCGCCGGGGGTAATCATCGGCGAGGCCGTGGTACTGGTCAGGGGCGCCTACCAACTCGAACGCCACTATATCGACGAGGACGCGGTCGAGGCGGAACTTGAATCGCTGGAGGCGGCCTTCGCAGCTTCGCTCAAGGAGGTGGGGGCCCTGCGCCAGGCGGCGACCGAACAGTTGGGCGACGAGACGGCGGCCATCTTCGACTGGCACCTGGGTATCCTGGGCAAGGATCGCCACCTGCGCGGTCAGATTGAAACGCTGATCCGGGAACAAAGGTATTCGGCGCCCGCCGCGGTCAGCCAGGTCATGCACAACTACAAACAGCGCTTCCTGAAGATGAAGGACCCCATCTTCGTCGAGCGTAGCGAAGACGTCAAAGACGTTGAGCAACGACTGATCCGCAACCTACTGGGCGACCAGACCGAGACCCAGACCCGCTTCGACAAGCCGGTCGTCGTCCTCTCCTATGACCTGACCCCCTCCCAAACCGCTCAGATGGATCAGGAATTCGTCATCGGGCTGGCCACGGACGTCGGGGGACTAACCTCGCACACGGCCATTATCGCTCACTCGCTACACATCCCAGCGGTGGTCGGCCTGGGGACGGTGACCTCCGAAGTCAACACCGGGGACACAGTCATCATCGACGGCACGCACGGACTGGTCATCTGCCAGCCCAATGAATCCACCCTGGCCCGCTATCGGGAGGAGGCCGAGAAGTTCCGGGTCTTCGAATTGGGCCTCAAGCAACTGCGCGACCTGCCCGCCGTCACCCGGGACGGGGTGGAGGTAAAGTTGCTGGGCAACATCGAGTTCCCTTCCGAGGCCCGCACCTGGAAAATGGGGCGGACGGCATCGGCCTGTACCGCACCGAGTACCTCTATCTGCGTGGCAACAAGGAACCTACCGAGGAGGAGCACATCGAGGCCTATACCACGGCCCTGCAGGCCTGCGAATCCAAGGTGCTGACCATTCGCACCATGGACCTGGGGGCGGACAAGTACGGCCCCCTGCAAGGGGCGGAGAGCGAGCGCAACCCCTTCCTGGGACTGCGCAGTATTCGCTACTGTCTCCAGAATCTGGACCTGTTCAAGACCCAGTTGCGGGCCATTCTACGGGTCAGCTCTCTGGGAAGGGTCCGGGTGATGTTCCCGCTGATCATCAGCCTGATGGAGCTTCGCCAGGCCAAGATGGCCCTGGGCGACGCCATGGAAGACCTGGAAGAGCAAGGCGTCGAATTCAATCGCAACATCGAAATCGGGATGATGGTCGAGACCCCGGCGGCGGCACTGCAGGCCCGACAATTCGCCAAAGAGGTGGATTTCTTCAGCATCGGCACCAACGACCTGGTACAGTACACCTTGGCGGTGGACCGGGCCAACCGGCGGGTGGCCACCTCCTACACGCCCTCGCACCCGGCGGTGCTCCGGCTCATCCGTGATGTACTGCGCACGGCCTCACGAATGGAGGTGCTCTGCGCGGTGTGCGGAGAAATGGCCGGGGAACCGATATATACTCTGTTGCTCCTGGGTCTGGGGCTGCGGCGATTCTCCATGGTTCCGGGGAATATTCCCCAGATCAAGAAGCTGATCCGCAGCACGACCCTCAAACACGCTGAGCGTGTGGCCGCCCGGGCCCTGAGTTTCGACACCGATCGCCAGGTGCGGAATTACCTGCGCGACGAGACGGCCAAGCTGCTGCCGGAGATCGTGTAGGACCCGGCTAACCGGGCCGGGGCGACCCACCGGCCACGGCGGCCGGCCCCGAAACGGAGAATGTATCGAGCTTGATAGGCTCGAGTAGGAGTATTGGGCTCGGCGGCCCGGTTGAGGGTCCGCTGAGCCGAGCGGAATTGTTAAACTAAGGAACTATTTGAGAGGATTATGAACGGCTTTGAGGCTGAGGTACCTGCTCCGGTTTGCCATTGGCGGTGACCTGCGATTCATCTCGCACCGGGACACCATACACCTGTTCGAGCGGGTGCTGGTCCGTGCCGGGCTCCCGGTCAGATACTCGGAGGGCTTTAACCCGCGACTTCGCTTGTGGCTGCCGCTGCCTCGGAGCCTGGGCACCAGCGCGGATGACGAAGTCCTGATGATCGAGGCGACCGAGAAGCTGAAGACGGAAGAGGCCCTTGCCCGGCTGCAGGACCGCTCACCGATCGGCTTACGAGTGCGCCGCCTGCAGCTCATGGAATCGTCGGCCCGCCCGCGGCCCATGCGTGCCTATTACGAACTCCCCCTGGGACAGGAGTACCGCCGGCCGGCAGAGACGGATGCCCAAACCGACGTCGGGGTCGAGGGCCTCGACCGGGTGGTCGAACGATTCACCAGCAGTACTTCCTGGCCCGTCGCGCGCATGTCGCCAGGGGGCCGTGGCCCCAAGGAGCAGACCGTTGACCTCCGGCCATGGGTGGATCGACTGCAACTGGCCGACGGTTGTCTGCGGTTCGTCCTGCCCGTCGGCTCCACCGGCAGCGCCAGGCCCCGGGAAGTCCTGAACGCCCTGGGCTTGCCGGCCGATCGCTGGGCCCACCGATTGCGGCGGACGGGCGTGGATTGGGATCCACCCTTGACCGCATAGCCGCCCAGCCGTTCATCCCCGGAAAGGAACATTCTATTGGCCAGGCAAATGACCCTTGACGCGCCGAAGACCGTCACCAAAACCAGGAAGAGAACCGGCAGGGGCAAGTCCCGGAAGCAGCCCAAGCGCCCGGCGGCAGCCTCTGCCGAAACCAAGACCGGCCCGGAATCGCCCAAACGCAAAACCAGAAGCCGGGGCAAGCGCAAGGCCCAAAGCAAGGCGGTGGACAGGAAGCCGGCGGCGGAGCCCAAACCAACCGGGCCCATGATGCTGATCAACGTCGCCGACCGAGACGAGTGCCGCATCGCCCTGACCCAAAACGGCAAACTGGAAGAACTCTTCATGGAGCGGACCAGCGCCGAATCACACGTGGGCAACATCTACAAGGGGCTGATCACCAACGTCGAGCCGAGTATCCAGGCGGCCTTTGTGGACTTCGGGCTGGGCAAAAACGGGTTTCTGCACATCTCCGATGTCCAGCCGCAGTACTTTGCGGATCGAAAATCGGATCCTGAAAACGTGGGCAAGAAGACGCCGCGGAGAGATCGGCCGCCCATTCAGAGATGTCTGCGCCGTGGCCAGGAGGTCATCGTCCAAATCACCAAAGAAGGCATCGGCACGAAAGGACCGACCCTGACCACCTATCTGGCCATCCCGGGCCGCTATCTGGTCATGATGCCCGGCATGAGCCGCCTGGGCGTATCCCGAAAAATCGAGGACGAACAAGTCCGCCGATCCATGCGTGAGCTGTTGAATCAGTTGGACCTGCCCAAAGGCATGGGCTTCATCCTCCGAACCGCGGGCGTAGATAAGACCAAGCGCGAGCTCAAACAGGATTTGAACTACCTGAGTCGGCTGTGGAAAACCGTGGCCGGAAGGATCCGTTCCGAGCCCGCCCCCGCCGAGTTGTACCAGGAGTCGGACCTGGTCACGCGCACCGTCCGTGACGTCTACACTTCGGACGTGGAACGCATCATCGTGGACGACGAGAAAATCGCCAAACGAGCCCGGGAGTTTCTCTCCATCGCCATGCCGCGCAGCAAAAACCCCGTGGTGGTATACAACGGCAAGGAACCGCTATTCCACAAATACGGCATCGAATCCGAGATTCAGAAGATTCACTCCCGCCACGTGCCCCTGCCCTCCGGCGGATCGCTGGTCATCGACAGCACCGAGGCTCTGGTGGCCATCGACGTCAACAGCGGCCGATTCCGCGAACCCTCCAGCGCCGAAGAAACCGCCTTGCGGATCAACCTGGAGGCGGCCGAGGAGATTGCCCGCCAACTACGGCTCCGCGATCTCGGCGGGGTGATCATCTGCGACTTCATTGACCTGCGCCTCGACCGCAATAAGCGCAACGTGGAACAGAACTTGCGCAAGGCCCTCCGGGCCCACAAAGAGAAGGCCCGCATCCTGCGCATGAGCCAGTTCGGCATTATCGAAATCACCCGCCAGCGGCAGCGGGCCTCGATCAAGCGCAGCATCTACGAAGACTGCCCCCATTGTCGGGGCACCGGGCAGATTAAGAGTGTCGAATCGATGACCCTCGACGCCATGCGCATGTTACGGCTGGCCGTCCACCGCGACGACGTGCAGACCGTACAGTTGCGGATCAATCCCACGGTGGCCTCTCACTTGCTGAATCGCCGGCGGGCCGCCTTGCACAACCTGGAATCCCTGACCGACAAACAGATCGTCATTCTGGCCGACGAGAATTGCGGCCTGGATCAGGTAGCCTTCGAGTGCAAGGACGCCCGCGGCCTGGCCATAGAAATAGAACTCGGTCAGGAAGACTAGACCGAGCCCAGGCGGTCCCAGACGGCATCGCCGGCGGGAAGTAGCTGCCACAGTCCAGAGCATGGCTCGGGGCCCGGCCCCGCAGCCGCCCAGGTGGCTAGGCCACCTCCACGGTCAGTTCCAGCTCCAGGCAGCTATTGAGCGGCAGTTCGTTGGTGCCGACCGCAGCCCGGACGTGTTTGCCGGCTTCGCCGAAGATCTCGACCAGCAGGTCGCTGGCTCCGTTGGCCACCTGGGGCTGCTCGTTGAAACCGGGAGCGGAGGCCACGTACACGGCCAGGCGCACCACACGCTTAATCCGTTCGAGCCCGCCGGCGCTCTGGGCCGCGACGGCCAACCCGTTTAGTGCCGCAATCTTGGCACACTGCTGGGCCTGCTCCACGGTGACCTCGCCGCCCACGTGTCCCGGATGCAACAGCCGGCCCTCGGCAAAGGGTAACTGGCCGCTGGTCACCACCAGGTTACCCACGCGGAGGCCCGGCACGTAGCTGCCCACCGGAGCCGGCGCCTGGGGAAGTGATAGACCCAGCTTGCCCAGCTTCTGTTCTGCACTCATGGTGATTCTCCAGTGTCTTCAGCGGTGTCGGGGAGATTCCGTTCCTGGACCTTGCGGCGCCTACGGTCCTCCTCCAACCGATCGGTAACTCGCTCTAGTGCCGCGTCAATGGCATCCAGCTCGGCATCGGCCTGCTCTTCCTCCCGGTCGGCGGACAGCAGCTCGTCCTCCGCTTCGGACCCGGCCGTCTCTTCTGTTTTCGCGGGCGGCGTTTCGGACCGTGGCTCGGTCCGCAGCCCTCCGGGCAGCCCCACCGCCTCATCCTTTCCGCTCCACTCCAAAGGCGTGGCGTCCAGCAAGTGGAGGACGATGACCCCGAAGAGCCCTTCCTGCTCGGCCCGCAGGCGCTTCTGGCGGATCAATTCCAACAAGGCCAGAAACAGCCCGATGACCTCCTGGCGACTCCGCCCCAGGAAGAGGCGCTCAAAGGGCAGCGACCCGTCCTCGCGCTGCAGGCGATCCAGAATGTCGGCCGCGTGAAGTGCCAAGGGCGTGTCATCGTAGACCACCTCGTGCGTGTCCGGAGCCTGTCCGATCTGGGCCATCAGGCGGTTGAAAGCGGCCATCAGGTCCCAGACTTCCAGGTCCTCCAGCTCGGCCGCCCCGGGCTCCGGGGCGACCTTGAGGGGGCGCGAGGGAAAACGCTTGGCCTGCTCCTCTGCAGCGTCGGCCAGTTCGTAAGCCGCGTCCTTGTACTTCTTGTATTCCAGCAGGCGGCGCACCAGATCCATGCGCGGGTCCTGAAGGTCCTCGGGCTGGTCTTCTTCGGCGGGGGGCCGCGGGAGCAGGGTGCGCGATTTGATCTCGATCAGAGTAGCCAGCAGAACCAGGTAGTCGGCCACCCCGTCCGGATCCAGCTCTTTGAGCAGGTTGATGTACTCGACGTACTGCTCGGTAATGCGGGCGATGGGGATATCATAAACGTCCACCTCTTCCTGCCGGATCAGATAATACAACAGATCGAGAGGACCGTTGTAGGTATCGAGTTGGACCCGGTAGGTATTCATGGACAACCGGCATTGTACCGGCCGGACGAACCCCATCCAAGCGGGCCCCGCTATGCGCCCGGCTCACAGCCCCATGGATTCCAGATAGCGAATGGTTTCCTTCAGATCCCCCAGGCCCCCGGCCCGCTCAATTTCGCGTTCGATGACCAGCGGTCCGTGGTAGCCACCGGCACGCAATCTACTGATCACGCGGGGCAGGTCGGCGTCGCCGTCGCCGGCTAGCACTTCGCGGCCCCACTCGGCGCCCGGATTCGACGACCACAGGGCGTCCTTGACGTGCAGGTGAACCACGTGGGGGCCCAACTTGGCCAGGGCCTCCACCGGTTGGCCCACGCCGTAGAGAATCATGTTGCCCGGGTCGAAGTTGATCCTGACGTTGTCGCGTCGAAGCTCCGCCAGAAAGCCGGCCAGGGTGGCGGCGCTTTCCTGGCCGGTCTCCATGGTCAGGGTGAGGTTCCTTTCGGCCAGGGCGTCGGCCACGCGCCCGATTCGTTCGAGCATGACCGCATACTTGGGGTCGGCCGGGTCCTCCGGGATGAAGCCCACGTGCACGGTGAAGAGGCCCACGCCGAGCTTGGCGGTCAGGTCGCCCATGCGGCAGGTCTTCTCAAAGCGAGCCCCGAAGGTCCGGTCGGGGGCGTACCCGCCGGTTTCCCGAATCGAAGCGATGGAGGAGTAATCTTCGCCTTCGAAGCCGGCGCAGGTGGCCGAGACCTCCACCCCCGAGGCGGCCAAGAACTCGACCAGGCCCGCGTCGTCGGACTCGGCGGGAATACCGGGGCCGAAGAAGCCCACCTGTACCAGCGACAGGCCGAGCTGCTCGCGGGCCATGGTGACGGCCTCGCGAACGTCATGGCGGTTGAGTGACCAGGTGCACACGCCGATCTGCAGCGGTTTCATCCGGGTTCCTTCGCGGGTTTGGGTTCGGCCGGCCCGACTTCGGGTTCGACACGGGTGGCGGCGGCGAGCCGCAATTGCCCGCAGGCGGCGGCAATGTCCAGGCCTCGCGACCTGCGAACGTGGACGTTGACCCCGTGCTCGCGCAGCTTGGTCACGAAGTAGTGGGCATCCTCAGCGCTGGGCCGCTCATAGGGCAAACCGGGCACAGGGTTGTAACGCAGCAGATTGACGTTGCAGCGCATCCTGGTGGTCAGGTGGGCCAGCTCGCGGGCGTGTTGGAACTTGTCGTTGACCCCGTGCAGCAGCAGGTATTCGAGAGTGATTTCACGGCCGGTCCGGTCGAAGTAATAGCGGGCGGCATCGGTGATTTCCGCCAGCGGAATCTTCTCGGCCCAGGGAATCAGCCGGGCCCGCAACTCGTCGTTGGGGGCGTGCAGGGAGACTGCCAGCGTGATCTGGAGTTCCTCCTCGGCCAGCCTGCGCATCTGTGCGGGCAGGCCGATGGTACTGATGGTCATCCGGCGGGCGCCGACGTTCAGCCCGTCGGCGGCGTTGATAATGCGGGCGGCACGCAGGACGGCGTCATAGTTGGCCAGCGGCTCACCCAGTCCCATAAAGACCACGTTGCTAAGGCGGTGCTCCGGGCCGCAGCAGGAACGCACGCGCATGGCCTGTTCGACGATTTCGCCGGCCGACAGGTTCCGCTCCAGACCGTCGAGCCCACTGGCACAGAACGCACAGCGCACCGGGCAGCCCACCTGCGAAGAGAGGCAGGCCGTCCGCCGCCGGCCGTCGGGAATCAGCACGCACTCGCTGGTACGCCCGTCCGGCCAGCGCAGCAGCAGCTTGGTCACCTTATCCGAGGAGCGTTGCTGGCGGGCGACCTGCGACGTGTACAGGGTGAACTCCTCCGCCAGGGCGGCCCGCAGCTTCTTGGAGAGGTTGGTCATGGCCTCGAAGGAGTCGGCCCCATGCTCGAAGACCCACTCGCGGATTTGCCCGGCGCGATAGGCGGGCTCGCCGACCTCGGCCAGCCAAGCCTCCAATCCAGGCCGGTCCATGCCTAGCAGATGTCGTCGCTGTTGTCGCGGCTCATTCACCCCGGCATTGTAGTGCAAAGCCGGACAGAGGCCACGAGGGCACCGGTTGCACCGCCGGCGTCTCCACCTGGGGTCGGTTCACCGCCTCGTTTGCTGTGCGCGGCGGGCCAAGAGCAGGTCGTTCGCCATTGGCGCAGGGGTTTCTTTCGCGGCGCGGGCGAGCTTCAAACCCGCGCCGGTCTCCCGAAGAAGATTCCATCGTGCCGGGTGACCACGGCCGCGCCCCCGTCGATGGAACCGACACGTCACAGCGGCGACCAGGCCGTGACATCAGCTTGTCCCCAAGCCGAGGGGGCCAATCTCAAAACGAAAACCGGAAACCGAACTCAGGGTCCGGCTCCTGTTGCAACCTGAATACAAAGGGCGCCGGCCCGGTGATCCAGTCCCACTGGAACAGCCCCACTGTAACAGCCTTACTGTAAAGCGCCTAATTTATCACCTTTTGGGTAACAAGGGGGTGAATATCGTACTTCACAGTGACATACGGTTGTCACCGAGCGACGGAATCTCGCTACTCGCCTGACTGGCGGCCGGCCCACGCCGGCGCGTCTCGCAAATGGAACGGCAGCCAAGCCCGAGGGAATAATCGACTACAAATCACCCTGAATGGTCGTGATTATTCTTGTATTGCCCGGGGGCCCGAGGGTAGAATAGCGGTGTTCATTCCAAGGTAAGCGGCCGCAGATCAATAAAGGACCTGCGTCGTAAGGGCACGGCAAATTCATAACGGCC
>Ga0315550_1002207_pt1 | contig 11934 bp, 9 predicted proteins | sample SalMarSW160190MG_2_FD_203100 | JGI IMG/M metagenome (GOLD analysis project Ga0315550, IMG submission 203100) | Salt marsh sediment microbial communities from the Plum Island Ecosystem LTER, Massachusetts, United States - Salt Marsh Sediment SW1601-90 ... | reverse complement strand
CTGATGAAGTAGGAAAACTTAAAAGTGAGGGAAAGAAACCTCCTCACCTGGCAACGATCCTCGTCGGAACTAACCCTTCGAGCCAGACTTATGTGGCTAACAAAATGAAAGATTGCGAGGAGGTGGGATTCAGATCCACACTTATTAAGTTTGAAGAAAATATTCAGGAAACTCTGCTGCTTGACAAGATAAAGGAACTGAACAACGATGATGATATCGACGGCTTTATTGTTCAGCTGCCTTTGCCCGATCATTTAAATGAAAACAATGTCATTGAATCTATTGATCCTTCAAAGGATGCCGACGGTTTTCATCCTGTCAATATCGGTAAAATGGTAATCGGACTTCCGGGATTCGTGCCGGCAACTCCTTTTGGTATAGTTGAACTTATAAAAAGGTACAATATCGAAACTTCAGGCAGAAAGTGTGTGGTAATAGGGAGAAGCAATATTGTCGGCAGACCGGTAAGCATTCTGCTTTCCCAGAAAGGAATGGATGCAACTGTGACAGTGGTTCACAGCAGGACAAAAAACCTGGAAGATATTGTAAAAGAAGCAGATATAATAATTGCTGCAATGGGTTCGCCAGCTTTTGTTAAATCTGAGATGGTAAAAGAAGGAGCGGTTGTTATTGATGTCGGAACAACCCGTGTAGAAGCTCACGGTACCAGAACAGGATGGAGACTTGCCGGTGATGTTGATTTTGATAATGTGGCACCAAAATGCTCCTATATTACACCTGTGCCCGGTGGTGTTGGCCCGATGACGCGTGTATCACTCCTGAGAAATACCCTTATAGCTGCAAAAAACTCTCTCTAATCAGGAAGGTCAATCCCTTTAAAATAGAGGTCAAAACCTCCATTCCCGCCAGGCCTGTTCGATGAAAAGACCATAAAATAATTTGTAAAGTCGTAATGAAACCATATCCTGGGACGGAATTCATCAGAGGAGCTGTTAATACCAGGACCCATATTTATGGGTGAATTCCATTTCCCGTTCCTGAATATTGAATAGTAGAGATCATATCCACCCATTCCTCCCGGACGATCAGAAGCAAAAAACATCAGATCCTTAAATACAAGTGGACATTTCTCATGGTCTGTACTGTTAATGCTGTCAACTTTTTCAGAGGCAGAGTAATCACCATCAAGCCATGTTTCGATATCGGTATCCGGAGGGATAGTCTTACAATAAATATCATAATTGCCGGCAATATCAGAACAAAAATATGCAGAGTCATGATTCGAGTCAAAACAGATATATGCATCGTTAGCTGATGTATTAAGCAAATTGGCGGAATAGGGGCCAAAAATATCAGGTACCGAAGTACCGTAAACGGGCCTGTTTTTAAAATAAAAGAAATCAAGATCCCCCTCAGTATTTTCTGAAGTTGTTATAAGATATTCGTATCCGTCCTCCGTGCTGAACATACTGTATGGTCCGAAGTCATTGCCTGAAGTGTTGGCTTTACTTATCAGGCTGGTAAGGAAAGGTTCATTGGTTAAGTTGCTTACATAACGGAACTCTCCTGTAGTCTGGTCAAAAACGAATGATATCATTCCCTGCTCAAAGTCAAACTGACCTCCTGAGCTGCCCCTGTTGCTCGAGAACAAAATGTATATTTCGCCATATAACTGGTAGCAATCAGTATTATAATCATCATAAACAGAATTAATACCATTCAGGTTATATACAGAATCAGGAAAGGTACCATATGGGTAGACTATTGGATTGCTTTCTTTTTTGCATGCCGTTATGCAGGTTAAGATGAGAATCATTCCTGAAACCACAAACGGCATTATTCTTATGAATATTCTTTTCATGAATTAATGCTTTATTTTAGAGGTTATCTGAAGGCTTCATATTGATCTATAATAGGTTCAATAAAACGTAAAGATATTAATAAATAGTATCAGAACTATAAAATGAAAAACCGGGAAGGTTCCCGGTTCTTCTGAGGTAGAATTTAGGTTAATTCTAGGGTAAATTGGGTATAGGGTATTAATTCCAGTATTATAACTGAAAGATGAGAATTTAACTCAGGAGGTTGCGTTACAGGTATAAAAAAATGTAAAAAACCTTTTATAATGTTGTATTATACTGAGAATTAAATGTTTGAAAAAATGAAGAATTGTTAATAATTGATTATGAGCAGGTCACTCCTTGTTAAAAATAGTATTATTTTTGTAAAATATTGTTGATGAGATGGAAGAGGAAAAGTATGGACTATACTATGAGGATGAGATAAAACAGGCTGTTCTGAAGTTTGAAAGAATGAGGAATAATAATGAAAATTATTTCTTTGATGTAATTGAATTTGAGTCAATTATAGATTATTATATAGAGAGCAACAATTCTAATAAAGCTTTTGAGGCAGCTTTACTGGCAACAAAACAACATCCGAATTCTGTCTCAATACAGCTGAGAAAAGCAAAAGTGCTGCTCGACAAGGGGAGAGCTGTTGAAACTCTTAAGATTCTCAGGAAGCTTGAAAATATTGAACCCGGAAACCATGAGATATATATTGCCAAGGGAACAGCCATGGGTATACTTGGCGACATCCAGGGTGCCAGAAAGATGTTCGACCATGCCCTGGAACTCGATTCGGATGAAATTGAAAATATCCTGTTCTCAATAGTATCGGTATTGCAGAATCTCAACTATTATGAGCATTTGATCCCATATCTGCGTATACTGATTGAAAAAGAACCACATTTCAAAGCTCATCTGTACGATCTTGGATTTGCATATGAAAAAACAGGAAATTTTAAAAGCAGCATTGAGTATTACCTGAAATACCTTGAAGATGAGCCATTTTCCGACAGTGCCTGGTATAATCTTGGTATAATCTATAATAAAATCGAAATGCCGGTAAAGGCAGTTGAAGCCTATGATTATGCCCTGGCCATTAATGATCAGAACTCTTTTGCTCTCTTCAATAAAGCCAATATTCTTTACAATCTTGAACGTTATTTCGAAGCGATACCTGTCTATCTTGAATATCTTGAATTTGAAAATGACAGCGTTGAGGCAATGACATACCTGGCAGAGTGTTATGAGAAAATTAATGAAATTACACTGGCAAAGAAATATTACCATGATGCCATTGAGCTGGCTCCGGAATTTGCTGATCCATGGTTTGGACTTGGAGTTATAGAGCTCAACGCCGGAAACACAGATGACAGTCTTATATTTTTCAGAAAAGCTGTCAGGCTTGATGATGAAAATCCTGAATTCTGGTACCTTCTTGGCAAAGCACATTATGCCATGGGAGAAAAAAAAGCAGCGCTCAGGTGTTTCAGGGAAGCCCTGAAAATGGATGCTTATTATGGAGAGGTATGGTCTGATCTGGGAATGATTATCATCAGGGAGAACCTCGCCTCCAGGGTAATACCATATTTTGAGCATGCCTATAAAGTTATAGGAGATGTTCCCGGCATCAATTACCTCCTGGCTTCATTATACCTTCGGACAGACTCTCCAGAAAAGGCTCTGGCCCACATGGTAATGGCAATTGATACTGATAAGGATCTTTACAGGGAATTTATTGATTTTTTCCCTTCATGCTTGCTTACATCCGGAATGATAAGGCTTATGAAAAAGAATAACCTTATTTGAATATCTCCGGGTATAATTAAAAATATTATGACACCTCCGTGTTCTTGCTATATCATTAAAATAAACAATATATGCAGGTTCAGTAAGATACTGCTAACAAAATTCTAATATATGAAAACAGTTCTGCCTTATTTACCCGATCGTCCTCCCAAACCCAGGGAATACGGACTAACAATGGTCATGGATAAAGGTCTCAGTATCAGGGAAGCTGAAGACTTTATATCCATCGGTTCTGAATATACCGATTATGTGAAACTGGGATTTGGAACATCCCTGATAACTCCCGGATTCAGGAAGAAGATAAAATTTTATAAGGAAGCAGGTGTTATTCCCTATTTCGGAGGTACCCTCTTTGAAGCTTTTATTGTCAGAGATATGTTCACAGATTATATTAAATTCCTCGATGAGTGCGAAATTGAGCTTGTGGAGGTTTCTGACGGCTCATTTGACATTAACCATTCAGCAAAACTTGATTATATCAGGCAGCTTTCCAGGAGAGGAATAGTGATATCAGAAGTAGGCTCTAAAAAGAAAGAAGTGGTCTATACTCCTGATCAATGGGTTGCGATGATGCGCGCTGAACTGGATGCAGGATCGGTTAAGGTAATTGCTGAAGCCCGCGAATCAGGAACAACAGGCATATATAATGAAGATGGATCGATTAATAACAGCATAATAAATGCAATATCAGAACATGTCAGGCTTGAGAATGTAATATGGGAGGCCCCTATGAAATCACAGCAGGTTTGGTTCATCAAACACTTTGGAGCTAATGTTAACCTGGGCAATATTGCTCCCACAGAGATCATTCCCCTTGAATCACTGCGTCTCGGTCTCAGGGGAGATACATTCTTTCAGTTCCTTCCGGATACTCTGAAGTAAGCAACATGTCAGCCGTAAATCAGCCTTAATAATATCTGAAATGAGAAAATTCGGCCTTATAGGATATCCCCTGGGTCATTCTTTCTCGCGAAAATATTTTTCAGAGAAATTCAACAGGGAAAATATTAAGGATTGTTCATATGATAATTATCCTCTGCAGACACTTGATATGTTTCCACATCTTATATCAGAAGATAATGAACTTTGTGGATTGAACGTTACAATTCCATATAAAACGGAAATACTGAAATACATTAATGAAACCGGACCCGAAATAGAAGAGATCGGAGCAGTAAATGTCCTGAAAATAAAAAGAACGGCCGGCAGGATAAACATTTACGGTTATAACAGCGATTTAACCGGTATCAGAGATTCATTGATCTCATTTGTAAAAGGCAGAGTCAAAACCGCTCTGATCCTCGGTACCGGAGGCAGTTCACGGGCAGTACGATATGCTCTTGCCGACATGGGATTGAAAATTATACTTGTTTCAAGGACGGACAAACCCGGTTGCATTACATATAAACAGATCAGTCCGGAAATAATAGGGGAGTCTGATATTATTGTCAATACCACACCTCTCGGAATGTATCCTGACATAACCTCCTTACCGGATATTAACTACAGTCTTCTGAATGAGAACCATATTCTTTTCGACCTTGTTTATAATCCCGAAATAACCTCATTTTTAAAGATGGGGCAGGGGCGGGGTTGTAAAATCATTACAGGAATGAAGATGCTTTGTTCCCAGGCTGAAAGATCATGGGAGATATGGAATGATGATAAGCTGTAATACTTGTGATTTTCTTAAGTAAAAATTTCCCGGGGATATTCAATATCTTCAAGGAATAATCCTTTCGCCGGTGCCGATTTCCCTGCTTTGCTGCGGTCTCTGGCCTTTATTATTTCTTCAAATTCTTCGAGGCTTGTTTTACCACTGCCAATATCAACCATGGTACCTGCAATTGCCCTCACCATATTTCTCAGAAACCTGTCAGCCCTTATAGTAAAAATCAACATGTCACTCTCTTTTTCCCATGCTGCATGGAATATCTTACACAAGTTTGTTTTTGTCCCTGAATGGAGCCGGCTGAAGCTTGTAAAATCGGTATGTATTAAAAGTAATTTACATGCCTTATTCATAATATTTATGTCGATATGACCATGTATATGCCATGATGAGTCTTCCCTGAAGGGATCTTTATCCCTGGAGATATAATACCTGTACGTCCTTGAAACAGCACTGAATCTGGCATGGGCATCCTCTTGGACCTTTACTATAGCTGATACTGAGATATCCTTTGGTAGAAAACGGTTTAGTCTGAATATCAGGTTTTTACGATCTGAAAGATCAGGCAGATCGCTTTGAAAATGGGCACAGAAAACCGATGCATGAACTCCGGTATCAGTTCTCCCGGCACCGGTAGTTGACACTTTCTCATTAAGGATCGTTGAGAGAGCTTCATCCAGGATTTCTTGAACCGTCACAGAACCTGGTTGTACCTGCCAGCCGTGATAGGAAGTTCCTTTAAAAGAAATAAATATGAAGTATCTTGTTTTCACTCTTTTCTTTCTGCAAATATAGTTATTCACAGAATGAAGATAAATGTTTAAAATATTATTAATTATTGCCCTTGAACTGTTTAAAAATCGATCTTAAAATGTAATTTTAACTTCACCAGAAAAATCAGATAGTTTGTCTAACCAAAAACTTTCACAATGACAGAACAGAAAAATACTCAAGCAGTTGGCATGGCCTTTATGGGGATGATTTTCTTCCTGTTTGGATTCGTAACAACTTTTAACATCACTCTGGCTGACAAGTTCAAGGCAGTTTTTGACCTGTCAAATGCTGAAGCTCAGCTGGTTAACGGTGCTTTTTTCTTTACCTATTTTGTTCTCTCCTTTGCAGCCGGCGGTATCATTAAAAGGATCGGTTATAAAGGAGGAGTAATTCTTGGCCTTCTGCTTGTAGCAGCAGGAAGCTTTCTATTCTTCCCTGCCGCCAAGGCTCTATCCTTCCCATTCTTTTTGTTTGCCATATTTATTATGGCAGGTGGTGTGGTATTTCTCCAGGTTGCAGCAAATCCTTATGTGACAGCACTTGGACCATCTGAGACTGCATCCGGCAGGTTAAACCTTACTCAGGCATTGAATTCAATTGCTACGTATATAGCACCCATCATAGCCAGTGTATTTGTGTTTAAAACAGCAGCTGATGCTGCATTAAGCGCTGCTGATGCTGCCAGGTCTGTTCCTACACCATTCCTGATCATAGCAGTGATAGTCATTATAATTGCTGTAGCAGTATATATTCTTAAGCTGCCTGAGATTCCTACCAGGGGTGTGGAAAGGAAAAGTGTGTGGAAATACCCTCACGTTATACTTGGGGCAGTTGGTATTTTCTTTTATGTGGGTGCCGAGGTGGGATCTGCAGCGATGCTCCAGAGATATTTCCAGGAAGCATTGAGCATAGCACAATCGGATGCTGCTGCAATGATAGCTCTGTACTGGGGCGGTGCGATGGTAGGAAGGTTTTATGGTTCATTTATGCTTTCCAACGTAGAAAAATCAAAGAAATATCTTTATGCAATACTGGTACTGGCACTGGCCCTGTTCGTAGGATGGTTTGTCAGATATGAAATAACCGACGGATTGATATTTGCCGGAATAGCACTGGTAAACTATCTTGCTATGCAGCTCGGCCGAGGCAATGCAAGCAGGTCTCTGGCAGTCTTTGGCTTAATTGCAGCTGTCCTGTTGCTTGTTGTTATGATGGCTAACGGACCTATAATCCTCTGGTTAGGCTTATCAATAGGTTTCTTTAACTCAATCATGTTCCCGAATATATTTGCTCTGGGTGTTGACGGACTCGATAAGGGAGAACTCAGCATGGCCTCCGGCCTGATAAATATGCTGATTGTCGGTGGAGCAGTAATACCTGTTCTTATGGGTCTTATAGCTGATGGACTTGGAGTAAGATATGCATTTATCCTCCCGATCATTTGTTATCTTTATATTGTATTTTATGCCTTAGTGGGCAGTAAACATAAATAATACCGAAAAAAATCAGTGGCCACTTCATTATTTTGAGACGGCCTCTGTACTTTATTACCTGACAATTATTATTTTTACAATAGCCTGTAACTTACGAATCATATATCTATGCCAATAGAAGAAAATCTTATTATAAAGATCAATAATGGTGATAACAAAGCTTTCCGCGAATTGTACGGAAATGATCCGGCTGAGTTAAAACGCAATGCAGAAAGATATAGTAAGCTTTTGAATCAGTTTAAGTCTGCATTCGGTATTTCAGATGTTGAATTTTTTAGTTCTCCTGGCCGTACGGAAATCGGCGGCAATCATACTGATCACAATTGGGGTCGTGTACTTGCCGGTGCAGTCAACCTGGATATAGTGTCTGTTACAGCCCGGAACGATACTAATGTTATCCGCATTCTGTCGGAAGGGTATCCCGGATTTAAAGTTGATTTGTCTTCTTTGAAACCAGACAAAAGCGAACACTTAACATCAGCAGCCCTGGTAAGAGGCATCTGTTCGCGTTTTAAAGAAGAAGGTTTTGCTATCGGCGGTTTTGATGCATGTGTTGACGGATGTGTTCCAAAGGGTTCCGGATTAAGTTCTTCAGCTTCATTTGAAGTGCTTATCGGTGCCATACTGAGCCATCTATTCAATAATGGAAAGGTAGATCCTATTAAAAATGCAATCATCGGACAGTATTCTGAGAATAATTATTTTGGTAAACCCTGCGGATTAATGGATCAGACTGCCTGTGCCATGGGAGGTCTGATCACCATTGATTTTGAGAATCCTTCAAAACCCATCGTAAAGAAAGTGAATTTCGATTTTGTTGTAACAGGATTTGCACTGGTTATCACAGATACGGGAGGCAGCCATGCCGACCTGAACGATGAATATGCTTCACTTCCTGCCGATATGAAAGCTGTTGCTGCCGAGCTGGGGGTAAAAGTCCTGCGGCAGGTGACACTTAAACAGATTCTTGAAATAGCCCCCGGGATCCGCGAAAAAGTTGGAGACCGTGCAATCCTGCGTGCCATTCATTTCCAGGGTGATAACCAGCGCGTTGTAGACCAGGTGGCAGCCCTTGAAAGAAATGATTTTAACGCTTTTCTAAGGATGGTAGTCGATTCGGGCTATAGCTCCTTTATGTATAACCAGAATATTTTCCCTGTGAGCAATGTCAGGGAGCAGGGAGTATCACTTGCTCTGGCCCTGAGTGATCTGGTACTTAAAGGAAAAGGAGCATGGCGCGTACATGGCGGTGGATTTGCAGGTACGATTCAGGCCTTTGTACCACAAAATCTTCTCGACAGATATATCGAAACACTTGAACATTTCTACGGAAAAGGATCCTGTCACAAGCTGTTTATAAGAAATCGGGGAGCCGGGAGAGTGGAATTATAAAACGACATAATAAATCACATCTTAAACATGAAACTGACAAATATGCAAAGTAAAAATGCAAAGTACCTGTTTCCATTGATAGTGATGGCCTCACTGTTTTTCCTGTTAGGCTTTATCACAACCATGAACAACTCGCTTATCGATTACCTGAAAGGTGCTTTCAGGCTAAACGAGGTTGAGAAACAACTTCCAAACACATTCTTTTATGGAGCCTATATTCTGTCAATACCGGTTGGATATCTGTTAAACCGGATAGGCTACAAATACGGTGTGGTGACTGGAGTTGCACTTGTGAGTATCGGTTTCTTCCTGTGTATACCCGGTGTGGCTGTTGGTTATTACGGCTTCCTGAGCGCTGTTTCAGTTTTTGCTTTTGGAGTTGTAATGCTCCAGGTTGCTGCCAATCCTTATGTGAATGCACTGGGTACACCTGAAACGGCAGCCAGCAGGTTGACTCTTACAAATGCCCTTAATTCCGTGGCCACGGTAATTGCACCTATCTTCGTTTCATCGCTGATCGTTTCATCTGCCATCGGCAGTGCTTCTGATCCTAAAGCTGTACAGGTTCCGTTTGCAGGAATTGGAATTGTCACTCTTGTCATCGTGATTGTAATGTTTTTTCTTAAGCTGCCTGAGATTAAAGAAGAAGAGGAAGTAGGGGAAGGGGTTGCCAAAAAAATAAAATCGAGCGCTTATAAATACCCGCACTTGTGGCTCGGATCACTCGCTATTTTCTTCTATATGGGCATAGAAATAGGAATACCAAGCTTCTTTGCCGATTATTCAGGAAAACTGGAATTCAATTTCGATGGGGAAATGCGGACACGATTGCTGGCTTACTATTGGGCTGGTCTAATGGTGGGACGTATTGCCGGTATATTTATACTACGGAAGTTTACGGCAACTAAGATACTCAGCTTTAATGCAATTGCCGGAGCTGTAATGTTATTATTGTCACTGGTGCTGGGCAGCATGGGATTAAGATGGATAGCACTGATCCTGTTCCTTGGGACCGGACTCATGCATTCGATAATGTGGCCATGTATTTATAATCTGTCTCTGGTAGATCTTGGCCCGCATAGCAAAGTTGGTTCCGGGGTCATTTCGACTTCTGTAATCGGGGCTGCATTGTTGCCAATAATGATGGGAGGCATTCAAAAAAGTGTTGGTCTGATTGTCGCAATATGCTGCCTCTTTGTCTATTACTCATATATCACATTCTTTGCCGTTAAAGGATCGAAAATAAGATAGAAAAAAGTATTAATTAAAACATTAACCTATGAACCGCAGGAAATTTATTGAAACATCCGGTGCAGCAGCCGGAGCAGCAATGCTAGGAGGAGTTAAAACAGCTGCCGGGGATCTCCCTAAGTCCTCGGGAACGAAGCCTGGAAAGGCCGGAAATATTAAACTCGGTCTCTATTCAATTACCTATGGCGGTATTTGGTATGAAGGCAAAGCCCTAACTTTTGACGAGTTATGTAAACAGGCAAAAGAGACAGGATTTGATGGCGTCGAACTTGATAATAAACGTCCTATGGGATGTCCGCTTGATATTGACAATATGAAAAGAGATACCATGCGCAATACGCTTGCTAAATATGGTCTTGAGATACCATGTGTTGCAGCTAACAATGATTTCTCAAGTCCTATCCCGGAACACAGGGCATGCCAGCTTCTTATGGTACGTGAAACAGCCAGACTGGCAAAGGATCTCGGTGCAAAGTATGTAAGATTGTTTGCAGCATGGCCAGGAGTGCCGATACATGAGGGAGTTGGAACTTATGACCTTACAAGAGGCGCAGAATTCTATACTTACCAGAGACAATACCCCTTTACTACCCGTCTTGACCGTTATAATTTTGTCAAAGATTGTCTCAGGGAGGCTGCAAAGATGGGAGAAGAGTATGGTATTGTGATGGCACTTCAGAACCATGCACCACTGATACGAGGATGGAAAGATACATATGATCTGGTCAGGGAAGTAAACTCACCATGGCTTAAGATATGCCTTGACCTGCCTATATTTGAAAATCTCGACCAGGAATATGTTGCAAATGCTGTCCGGACAGTCGGAAACCTTCAAGTCCATTCACATTTTGGAGGTGAATACTACCGTGATGCCAGCGGTACCATAAAACCAGTGGTACTTGATTACTATGCCAATAGTAAAACTCCTGATTATGGGCATTATATAGGTCTGATGAATGAGATAGGATATAACGGTTACTTTACTTTTGAACTGTGTCATCCTGTTTTAAATGAAGATCATACTCGTGCAGGGCTTGAGTATGTTCATGAGCAGGTAAGGCTTGCCAGGGAATATATGAGTAATATAATTAAATAGCAGGAGCAAGGCTAACAGCTGAAAGATATAATGAAAAGAGGTTTCGCAAGTGATAATAATGCCGGTGTCCATCCCGATATCCTGAAGGAAATTGAGAAGGTAAACAACGGCCATGTGATTGGTTATGGATCGGATATATATACCGAACAGGCAGAACAGCTGTTTAAGGAACATCTTGGGCGAGATGCAGAGGTCTTCTTCGTATTTACAGGTACTGCAGCTAATGTATTGAGTATTAGCGGAGTAGTAAAATCATGGAATTCAATAATAACTGCATTTACTGCTCACCTGGAACAGGATGAGTGTGGTGCTCCGGAAAAATTCACGGGATGTAAAGTATTGACTGTTGATACGCCTGATGGAAAGATCTCCGTTGAAATGGTTGAGAAACATATGCATGGACTTGACTTTGAGCATCATTCACAGCCCAGGGTGATATCCATTACACAGTCGACCGAACTGGGTACTGTATATAGCATACAGGAAATCAAAAGAATAGCTGATTTTGCTCATTCCAGGGGTATGCTGCTTCATATGGATGGAGCCAGGATAGCAAATGCTGCCGTCTCCCTGAACCGGCCTTTTAAGGATTTTACGACAGATGCAGGTGTTGATATATTATCATTTGGCGGAACAAAA
>Ga0315550_1002205_pt1 | contig 11941 bp, 9 predicted proteins | sample SalMarSW160190MG_2_FD_203100 | JGI IMG/M metagenome (GOLD analysis project Ga0315550, IMG submission 203100) | Salt marsh sediment microbial communities from the Plum Island Ecosystem LTER, Massachusetts, United States - Salt Marsh Sediment SW1601-90 ... | reverse complement strand
GCCGCTGGTACTTGGCGGCGGCATCGATGACCTGCTGTACCCGGGATATAAGCGAGGAGAAAGTGGTGACAATCACTCTGCCCGGCGCGTTGGCGATTACCTGTTCCAGCGACTCGCCGACTATTTGCTCGGAGGGGGTATAACCGGGAAGCTCGGCGTATGTAGAATCGGAAAGCAGAAGTAAAACCCCCTGCGCCCCCAGGGTTGCCAGGCGTGAAAGGTCAGTCCCTTTACCGCTCACCGGAGTATAATCAATCTTAAAATCGCCGCTGTGAATGATAACCCCCTCCGGCGTACGCACGATGACACCGGCGGCATCCGGGATACTGTGGCAGACGGGGAATAGCTCAACCTTAAACTTGCCGAGGGTAAGTTCTTTACCTGTTTCCAGTACCTTCAGGTTCACTCCCTGGCGCGTCCTTCTCTCCTTCAGCTTGACGCTGATAAGTCCGTTGGTGAGTTTCGTGGAATATACGGGCGTGTTATTTAGCTGGGGGAGTAAATAGGGCAGGGCGCCGATATGGTCTTCATGACCGTGGGTGATAATAATGCCCCTTACTTTTTCCTTTCTTTCCACGACATAACTCAAGTCGGGAATCACCAGGTCGATACCGAGCATTTCTTCTTCGGGAAACATGAGTCCGGCGTCAATGACGATGATATCGTTTTCATACTCCAGCACCATCATGTTCTTGCCTATTTCACCCAGTCCGCCGAGAGGGATTAGTTTTAGTTTAGACTTAGCCATAATGTTATACCTCAAACATATTCAGCTGCTGCGGTTGAGGCTTCACTTCCTGTATGTCCGTAGCTTCAGCCAATATCTTGGGAATTTTAAGCATGTCAGCCTCTATAGCCTGTTTAAGGCTTTGCTGGTGAAGAGCCGCCGCCGGATGGTACATCGCGTAATAGATAACATCATCCCGCTTCTGGGCCATGCCGTGAATCTTGCTGATGCTCTTACCGGGGAAGTACATCGCCATGGAATAACGCCCCAGGGTAACAATCATTTTAGGCTTGATAATTTCAATCTGGCTGTCCAGCCAGGGACGGCAGTTCTGCATTTCCGTGGGGAGGGGGTCGCGGTTGTTGGCAGGGCGGCATTTAATGACGTTTGCTATATAGACCTGCTGCCGATTAAGGTTAATGGAATCCAGCAGCTTATCCAGGAACTGACCGGCCGGCCCTACAAAGGGACGCCCTTGCTGGTCCTCGTGGAACCCGGGCGCCTCGCCGATAAACATAATATCCGCATCCTCCGCCCCCTCGCCGGGCACCACTTTCGTGCGGTATTTAGCTATTTCACATTTCTGACAGAGCGCTATCTGCTGGTAAAGTTCGGTTAGCGGTGACATCGTAATATCCTATATAAAAATATACCCTTTTCCTTGAGGTATGATAACACCGCTGATAGGTCAAGTCAATTAATAGCATGACATAATATTAATAAACATGGAGGAAATTATGAATATAACTGATTATAGTTCTACCAGTTTAACGGAATAAACATCAGGTATAGCCAGAATTCTTTTCTGCTGTTTTTCCGGCAGTGGCTCATCCATCGTGAGTACCAGTAAAGCCTGGCCCCTCGGCTTGAGTCGACCCAGATGCATCGAGCTGATATTAATATCGGCGTCACCGGTAATTTTGCCAATCGCCCCGATAAAGCCGGGTCGGTCGAGATGGTCACTGAACAGGAAATAAGACCCGGGAATGGGCACAATATCCAGCCAGTATTCGTTAACCCGCACGATGTGCGATTCATTATGCATAACGGTACCGGCGACGGCACAGAGTCCCCTGTTGGTAGATATCTCCACCGTAAGGAGGCTGGCGTAGTTTTCACAGACCGCTTCCTTCTCTTCGATAACGGTCAGGCCCCGCTTGGCGGCTATCAGGTTGCAGTTTACGATATTGACGCGGTCCTCGCTGATGCCTTCGAGCAGGCCGCCGACGACAGCCGCCTTGAGGGCATTGGTATCGTAGTTGGCAATATCTCCTTCATACTTGATACGGATATTCCTTGCCTGCCCCTCGGACAGCGTGTAGACTATCCTGCATAACGTCCTCGCCATCTCCATATAGGGCGCCAGTACCGCCAGCGTCTCCGAGGGGATGTAAGGCACGTTAATAGCCGACCGGGCAGGCAGCCCCTGAAAAACATCGATAATCTGCTCGGCGACGTCCCTGGCAGCGAGTACCTGCGCCTCCGTCGTGGAAGCACCCAGGTGAGGGGTCACGATGATATTATCCACTCCGAAGAGGATACTCTCCGTGCACGGCTCTTTCTCAAAAACATCAATAGCCGCACCGGCTATTTTCTTTTCATTTATCGCCTTGACCAGCGCCGCCTCGTCGATGAGACCGCCCCGCGCGCAGTTGATAATACGCGCCGAATGCTTGCACATGGCCAGCTCTTTAGCTCCGATCATGCCCCGGGTCTGCGCGGTCAGCGGCAGGTGCAGGGTAATGAAGTCCGATTGCTTGAACAATTCTTTAAGGTCGACGAGTTCTACCTGGAGATTACCGGCGTATTCTTCAGATACCAGGGGGTCGCTGCCCAGCAACCTCATCTCAAATCCCTGTGCGCGCCGGGCAACCTCCGAGCCGACGTTTCCCAGGCCGATAATGCCCAGCGTTTTTCCCCGCAGTTCCGTGCCCATAAAATCGTTGCGCCGCCACTCGCCACTCTTTAGTACCCTGTTAGCCTGCGGGATATTACGCGCCGATGCCAGTAAAAGGGCAATGGCGTGTTCGGCGGCGGATACCGTGTTGCCGGTAGGGGCGTTTACCACGACCACTCCGCAACGCGTTGCCGCTTCGACATTCACATTATCTATGCCGACGCCGGCGCGGGCGATTACCTGCAGCTTTTTCCCGGCCTCGACAATATCTGCCGTAACCATCGTCTGGCTGCGCACCATCAGCGCTTCGTAGTCGCCGATAATGCCGATTATCTCCTCCGGTTTCAGGCCGACTATAACATCTACCTGCGCCTCTTTACGCAGGTTTTTTATACCCTCCTCGGAAATTTTATCGGTAATCAGTACCTTTTTCTGTTTATCCGCCATATATTATCCTTTATTGCGCTGCTCCGGTGAAGCCTGCTTCAGGCAGGACTTCCTTAAGCGCCGCAAGTACTTCCTTGATATCCCCTTCGGTCACCAGGCCGAGGTGCCCGATGCGGAATATTTTACCATCAAGATGCTGCTGTCCGCCAGCCAGGACTATTCCGTGCTCCGATTGCATCAGCGCGCGCAGCTTCTTAGCGTCGACTCCTTCAGGAATAGCCACGGCGGTGACAGTGTTCGAGGCATACTTTTCATCAGCAAATATCTTAAGACCCAGATTCTTTATACCGTCGCGAGTCATCCGGCCGATACGCGCCTGTTCGGCAAAGATGTTCGTTATTCCTTCTTTGAGTATCATCTTCAAAGATACCGAAAGACCGTACACCACCGAGACAGCCGGCGTCCACGGGTTCTCGGCTTTTTCATTATAGTAGCTCCTGGCCTTGCCGAAATCCCAGTAGAACCGCGGCATTCCGGCTTTATCGTACGCCTGCCACGCCTCCCGGCTGACACTTACCATGGCCAGGCCCGGCGGCACCATCCAGCCCTTCTGCGAACCCGTGATGACAACGTCACAGCCCCACTTATCCACCGGCAGGTCTATGGAAGAGAGGCTGCTGATGGCATCGACGAGAAGCAGCTTGCCGGCGTCTTTCACCACTTTGCTGATGGACTCTAAGGGATTGGTAACGCCGGTGGAAGTCTCGTTGTGGGTTACCAGCACCGCTTTGATGTCCGGGTTTTCCCTGATGGCTTTAGCGACTTCATCCGGGTCCGCGGCTTTGCCCCACTCGTAGTTGAGCGATACTACATCAGCCCCGAAGGATTTGGCGATATTCGCCCAGCGGTCTCCGAAAACGCCGATGGATACCGAGAGTATCTTATCACCCGGCGACAGCATGTTCACCACGGCGGCTTCAAGGCCTCCGGTACCGGAACCGGTCAATATATAAAGGTCGTTCTTCGTCTGGAATACCTGTTTAAGTTCCTCGGTAACCTCCGTATGCATCTTTTTATACTCCGGCCCGCGATGGTTAATCATGGGCCAGCCCATCGCCTGCAATACTTCAGGCGGGCAGGGGGTCGGTCCGGGGACTCGTAATTGTGCCATTTATGTCTCCTTGTCTACGCTTTTCTATCCTTATCTACCACTTTAATAAATCGGCGTTTGCCGACTTTGATAATTTTATCTATTGTTGCAGGGCCTTTGGCAACTGTCTCGTTAGCATCTTCATACTTTTTGCCATCTATACTAACAGCTCCCTGCTGAATCAACCGGATAGCCTGACTTCGGCTTCCAACAAGACATGCTTCAACTAGTAGCCGACTGATAGACATGTTATAAGGGAGCTCAAACTCCTGTATTTCATCCGGCACTTCTTTATTCTGGACTACCTTCTCGAAATGCTTTTCCGCCTCGCCGGCCTCTTTACCGCTGTAAAGCTGGGCGACTATCTCCCGGGCGAGGCGTTTTTTCAACTCCATGGGATTAGTGCCGCTATCGAGCTCTTTCCTGATTTCATCAAGTTCCTTATCGGGGACATCGGTGAGCAGTTCGAAGTACGGCATAATAAGAGCGTCAGTGATGGACATAGTCTTGCCGTAGATAGTCTCGGGCGGCTCGGCAATCCCGATATAATTTCCAACACTCTTGCTCATCTTCTGAACGCCGTCGGTGCCCACCAGCAGCGGCGTCATGAAAATCTGCTGCGGCGCCTGTCCCATCATGGACTGTAGCTCTCTGCCCACCAGCAGGTTGAACTTCTGGTCGGTCCCGCCGAACTCGACATCGGCATTAATGGCCACCGAGTCATAGGCCTGCATTAAGGGATAGAGCAGCTCCGTAATCGCTATAGGCTTTCCATCGTTAAACCTTTTATTAAAATCGTCCCTGGCCAGGAACTGGGCGACGGTAAACTTGCTAGTCAGGCGCACAACGTCAGCCAGGTCGAAATCGCCGAACCACTCGCTCTGCCACTTTATGTCCGTTTTTACCCTGTCGACCACCATGAAGAACTGCTTCATATAGGTATCGGCATTGGCTTTGACTTCCTCCGCCGAGAGCATCCTGCGTGTCGCCGATACCCCGCTGGGGTCGCCTATCTGCGCCGTCCAGTCACCCACTATCAGTATCACCTGATGGCCCAGCTCCTGGAACTGACGCAGCTTTCTAAAGACGACCGTATGACCGAGGGTAAGGTCGGGGGCACTGGGGTCGAGGCCGAACTTCAGGCGCAGCTTCTTGCCGGACTTGAGCAGCTTGACCATCTCTTCTTCGATGATGATTTCAGCCACCGCCCGCCGCAGTAGATATTGAAAATCTCCAGTATTCATGGATTTATCTGCGGTTGCCATGATTAATTCAAGCCTATAGATTCAAGTATCGTCTTGCCGCGCCTCACATCTTCGGCGACCTGCTTTTTAAGCTCGTCTGCGCTGGCGAATTTCCTCTCGTTACGCAGCCTGGCGACAAAGTCAACCGAAAGCTCATGGCCGTACAGGTCGCCGCTATAATCAAGCAGGTATGACTCGATAGTACGTTCGGCGGCACCGAACGTAGGGTCTTTACCGACATTCGTCATAGATTGATATATCTTGCCGTTAATGTGCGCCAGGCCGGCGTAAACGCCATCGGGGGGCAGGGCCTGCCCGGAATTAACGTCCAGATTTGCGGTAGGAAACCCGAGGTCTCCTCCCCGCCCGGCTCCGGTTACCACCTTGCCGTGAAGGCTGAAGTAGCGACCGGTCAGCCGATGCACCTTCTCCATATTGCCTGCGGCCATGGCTTTTCTGATGGAGGTGCTGCTGACTACCTCTCCGTTGATTTTCAGCGGTGGTACCACCGTAACGCCGAAATCCATTTCATCTCCGAGTCGGCGGAGCGTGGCGGTATCGCCTTCTCTTTCTTTACCGAGGGCAAAATCCGAGCCGATTACTATCCCGCGCATCTTGAGATATTTTACTAAAAGACCGGTAAAACGTCGTGAATCCAGCCGGGCCAGCTCTTCATCGAACGACAGAGGCACGATAACATCGACGCCTTCATCCCGGAGTAATGTTATTCTCGTCTGTATATCGGTTAAATAGGGCAGTTTCGTCTTTGAATTGAGCAGGTCCTCGGGATGCTGGCGGAATGTCACTATGCCTGAAAGCATGCCTTTCCGCCCGGCCTGTTTCAGCAGCTCTGAAATCAGCTGTTTATGCCCCAGATGCACGCCATCGAACACGCCGATGGTGATAATCGTATCTTTTTCGGACGAATATTTTGCTAACTCCGCCTCAACCAGCACGACTTTTCCTCCGATTCAGACCAGCCCGATTTATCTCTATTATACTATAAAATCCCAGCCTAGCGTCAAACGTGAATATAAGCTGATTTATCAAAGCGGATACGCAGGTATTAGCGTTGCGTCGGAGGCAATCCACGGATTATCTAAAACTATAACAGACCAGCCCGGCCGGCGTCTTGGGATAGAAATAGGTGGATTTCCGGGGCATACGGTCGCCGCTATCGGCAATAGCCTTGATAACCGCCGGTTTTACCGGGTTTACGATAACCGCCAGCTGGTATTCCTGCTCCATGACCCTGTTAACCGCCTCGAGGGTATCATTGGTATAGTCGAGAAACGCCCCGATTTTCTCATGGGTCAACCCCAGAAAGTCTCCCAGTATTACGTGGTCGACGATGCTTACGTCCAACTTTTGATAAATATCCGAGTGAAAGTACGGAATCATGGGGCTTACCTTGCTGAAATCACGCAGCGTCAGTAACATGAGCCGTTCACGGTCAAGGCCGTAAAGCACCAGTTTTACCTCGTTCTCACTTTCAGACAGGAGTTCGTTAATCTGCGTGACCGTATCCGCTTTGTTTAACGGCATTTCCTCAACAGCGAAGCATGTCTTTAAACCGGCCATCAAACCGTCAAGCGCCGATGTTGACAGCCCCCTGACCAGGCGATGCGCCGGCAGGATAACAAGCCCCGGGTCGTTGAAATCCACCAGCGCCATCATGACGAAATCGTAAGGCTGTTCCTCCACCCCCGATGAAGAAGTGGTGCGCCTTTCCCGCTGGTAGGTCAGGGCGCTTTCATAACGGTGGTGACCATCGGCGATATAGAGCGGCTGTTCATTCAGACATGCACGTATACGCCCGATTATGTTCTCATCCGCCACGGGCCATAACCGATGGCTCTCACCGTTGCCGACATCGGCTTCCAATACAGGCTTCCCGGAGGTCTGCCCGTCCAGCAATGACGATATCATTCCCTCACCGTCTTCGTAGAGCGCCATGATAGGGCTTGTATCGGCCTGAAGCGCCCATAACAGCTGCAATCGGTCGCCTTTAGGACGAGACAAAGTGCCTTCGTGCGGGCGGACAATCATCCTGTCCCACTCTTCAAGTTTTACCAGGCAACAGATACTGCGACGCCGGAACCCTATTCCCTGATGAGTGAAAAGATGGTCGGCTACATAAATAGAGGGCTCTTTATCAACCTCAAGGATGCCCTGTCCCAGCCATTTCTCCAGCGCGGCCGCGGCGCGCGTATACCTGTTATCCGTGCTTTTATCGGACGGAAGCTCGCGCCCGAATTCAATTCTTACGAAATTACGGTCGCTGCGCTGATAAAGCTCCTGCTGAATCTGGGGATTAATGACATCGTAGGGAGGGCAGAGCACTTTCGCCAGGTCTTTCACCTGTGATAAATCGTAGTGTACCCCGTGAAAAGGGCGAATATCCGCCAAACTCGGCTCCCTAACCAGTATATGAAGAAGTATTCTTTACAAGTTTAACGTATGCCGAGGAAATAGCGCAAGTGTTAGTCCTGCATATTAAAATATAATATTATGCAAATATCCCGCAGTTCCGTTATACTTTATATAGACCCTATATCCGGAGGTTGCTCTTGTTAGTCAGGAAACTGGTAGTCGGACCATATGCCAGCAACTGCTATATCGCAGGGTCGGAGGCTACTAAAGAAGGCATGATAATCGACCCCGGTGCGGATGCTAAAGAGATACTGCGGGCCGTCGATAAACTGGGGCTGACGATAAAACTCATCGTTTTAACCCACCGCCACCCCGACCACGTCGGCGCGGCGGCACAGGTCAAGGAAGCCACCGGCGCCGGTATGGCTGCCCACGCCGAATGCGCCAGGTACCTTCCGCAGTCGCCGAGCTATGTTTACGAATCGTCTTTCGAAGCAGCTCCGAAGGCCGACAGGATTCTCAAGGAGGACGACAATATCGATGTCGGTGGGCTTCATTTCACCGTCCTGCACACGCCGGGGCATACGCCCTGCGGCATCAGCATCTACGGCGAGGGACATGTCTTCACCGGGGACACCCTTTTCAACTACGGAATCGGGCGTTACGACCTTATCGACGGCGATTATGATTCGTTGATAAACGGCATTAAAACGAAGCTGCTTACCCTTCCGCCGGAGACTATAGTCCACCCCGGCCACGGCCCGGACTCCACCATTGCCACGGAGATACGGGCTAATCCGTTCTTGAGATGAATATCCACCGTCATTGCGAACGTAGTGAAGCATCTCTATATAACATCTTTAAGATTGCCACAGGCTTCGCCCTCGCAATGACAGGTATCAATCGAAATAAGAAAGGGGCATGACCTTAAAAATCATACCCCTTTTCTTTTTAGCGAACGCCGGCTATTAAACAGAAATAAACAGCGGGCACATCACCAACGTGATGGTGGCCAGGAGCTTTACCAGAACATGCAGTGACGGCCCCGCGGTATCCTTGAGCGGGTCGCCGACGGTATCGCCGACAACCGCCGCCTGATGGGCGAAGGTTCCCTTACCGAGGACTTGGCCATTTTCATCCTTGAGCTGTCCGTCCTCAATCATCTTCTTGGCGTTATCCCAGGCGCCGCCGCCGTTGTTCATGAAGGACGCCATCATGATTCCGCCGATGGTACCTACCATCAGCACCGCCGCCACGACCATCGCGGCATCATAACCGCCCGGCAGGTAGCGGAAAACAACCCCGATGACTATCGGGCCCAGCACCGGCAGCAGGCCGGGGGCTATCATTTCTCTCAAGCCGGCGCGGGTGGTGATATCCACCGCGCGGGCATAATCTGGCTTGGACGTTCCCGCCAGAATGCCGGGGTCGGCCTTGAACTGGCGGCGTACCTCCTCGATAATCTTGGAGGCGGTTTTGCCGACGGCCTTAATAGCCCAGGCACTGAATAGATAGACAATCATTACCGCCAGCAGAGCCCCGACAAAGACCTCGATGCGGGCGATGTCAACGACAGTATAGAGTCCGCTCTCACCGAACTTGATGAAGGAAACCCTGTCCAGGTAAGCCTGGAAGAGCAGGAAGGCGGCGAGACCGGCGGAGACCATGGCATAGCCCTTGGTCAGGGCCTTGGTGGTATTGCCGACGGCATCCAGACGGTCGGTTATCCGGCGTATTTCCGGGCCGGCACCGGCCATTTCATTAATCCCATTGGCATTATCGGTAATGGGGCCGAAGGTATCCATGGAAAGGACATAAGGACAGGTCATCAGCATGCCCATCGTGGCTACGGCCGTACCGAAGGCGCCGGCGCCGATAACACCGCTTTCGCTGCCCATCCAGTAAGAGAGCAGGAGAGCCAGGCCGATGACGAGCGCGGTGGCGAAAGTCGTCGAGAAGCCGACGGACATTCCCATGATGATATTAGTAGCCGGGCCGGTCTTGGACGCCTCCGCAATTTCCTGCACCGGTTTGTAGCGCGCCTCGGTATAGTACTGGGTAATGAACACAATTACAACGCTGGCGACGATACCAACCATACCCGCCCCGAAGAGCCACCAGTTGTCCAGCATTAAATAGACAGTAACGGCCAGACCGATTACCGATAGGCCGATGGACACGAAATAGCCGCGGTTGAGGGCATTCATGGCATTCTCATTTTCTTTAGCTCTCACGCAGAGCAGTCCTATCATGCTGGCAATCATGCCGAAACCACGGACACAGAGCGGGAACAGTATCCAGGCTATGTTATCCGTAGCCAGGTAAGCGGCGATACCGAGTATCATCGCGCCGATATTCTCGGCGGCGGTCGACTCGAAAAGGTCGGCGCCACGTCCGGCGCAGTCGCCGACATTATCGCCGACAAGGTCGGCAATTACGGCGGGATTGCGCGGGTCGTCCTCCGGGATACCGGATTCAACTTTGCCGACAAGGTCGGCGCCGACATCAGCCGCCTTGGTATAGATGCCGCCGCCAAGCTGGGCGAAAAGCGCCACGAAACTGGCACCGAAGCCGAAGCCGACGATAAGATGCGGGGCAATCTGCGGGTTGTTTTGACCGCCGTAGGCGAAGAAGATAACGGTGACACCGATAAGACTCAAAGCAGTGATGAGAAACCCGGATACGGCGCCTCCGCGTAGGGCAACATTAACCGCCTGCGTAAGACTTTGCTGGGCGGCGGCGGCGCAGCGCACGTTGGATTTAACCGCAATAAACATGCCGATAAAACCGGCCAGACCGGAACAGAAAGCCCCCACGAGGAAGGCAACCGATGTACGCCAGCCGATATCAAGCGCGGTAAGTCCTTCAACCTCGGTGCCGCCCAGTACTCCCACCAGAACGCCGATGACGATAGCAATTGCCGCCGAATAGATGGAAATAGTAGTGTACTGACGCTTGAGAAACGCCCAGGCACCCTGGAAAATAATATCGCCGATTTCCTTCATCTTGGGCGTCCCCGTGGGACGCTTGAGTACGTTCCTGGTAAGCAGGATGGCGAAGATGATTGTTATCACTCCGGCCACAGGTACAATCCAAAAAATTCCTGGTAGCATTTTCCTCCTTTTCTAGCAGAGCAGAAACAGCTCAAACACTATTTATTATTTTTCCCGGCGCGGCCGGTCTACTTTAATAAAAACACGACCCGCCCGGCTTATTTTGAATATAAATAATAATAGAGCAGGGGTACATTAACTCCTGCTCTAAAAAACAAGTCATTTAGGACCATCGTCACTCATGAATTATATACGATTACGAACGCTTTGTCCAGTATATCAAGTGTTCCAGCACTAAAGTGCGTTTCGTTTAGTCAGGGTTTTGGAGGGTGCGTCCCGGGAGGCCCCTTTACGTACTGCGGCGTCAGGGCTACGTTCATGAATATCACCGGCTTATTGACGACTTTAAAGTTGAGCGGACAGTGAATCATGCCGCTGGGAATGTGGAGAACGGTGGGCTCGGTGATGATGTGTTTCTCGCCTTCCTCTCCCAGCGACATCTCGACCACGGCATCGAATTCGGTAATATCCCGCGAGTTCGCACCGTAAAAGTGAAGGAACTGGTCGAAATCGTGCGAATGGGGCTCGGTGACCATGAGAAACGGCTCGGTGATGCAGTTCCAGATTACGGAGAAATCCTTTTCACCGACTGCTTCATGCTGGCGGCTGAAAAAGAACAGCCTGGGGCAGAACTTGCCCTCCTCTATTGGGTTCTTAAAAAAGTATTTCCCATACTTGCCTTCAGCCATGTTAATTCCCCTCCTTAAGAGCGGGTTGTTATTAGCCAAACTTAACCCTGGGTATGTCCGCCTCTTTCATGCTATCGGCAAACGACCAGAAATAAGCTTCACCGGTGTATATCTGGAAAACGGCCAGCAGGGGATTGCCCGGCTCGGTAATGCCGAAGTTCTTGACGAACGGCCTTTCTTCTATGCACCTGGCCCTTATTTTCTCGTCGGTAATAAACCTGACCTTACCGGAAACCCTCATCACTTTGTTAAAATCCTTGGTGCAGTAATATACTTCTACCCTGGGATTCTTCTCCAGCTGTTTGCACATGGCTTTTACGCTCTGCGCCTGGAAATAGAACCCGGTCTCATCAGCATACCA
>Ga0315550_1002200_pt1 | contig 11947 bp, 10 predicted proteins | sample SalMarSW160190MG_2_FD_203100 | JGI IMG/M metagenome (GOLD analysis project Ga0315550, IMG submission 203100) | Salt marsh sediment microbial communities from the Plum Island Ecosystem LTER, Massachusetts, United States - Salt Marsh Sediment SW1601-90 ... | reverse complement strand
TACTAGTTCAGGAGATGGCTCCCCCATCAACAGAGGTTATAGTGGGGGCAATCAAAGACGCCCAGTTTGGTCCAACTTTGATGTTTGGACTCGGCGGAATCTTCGTGGAAGTGATGAAAGATGTGGCGTTCAGGATTGCCCCAATAACCGAGGAGGACGCCAAAGAGATGATCCCGGAAATAAAGGCGTACCCCATCCTCCGAGGCTACCGAGGTCAACCACCCGCCGACATAGACGCCATAGCAAAAATCCTGGTGAACACGTCGAGGCTGGTGATGGACCACCGGGACATCAAAGAACTCGACCTGAATCCTGTGATGGTTTATGAGAAGGGAGCAAAAACGGTCGATGCAAGAATTATACTGGAACAAAACCCTTAACCACTACAACCGCGCAATCTTTTTCCATCTCGCCAAAAGATGCGAAGTTAATCCAGAAGATCAGCGCAGAAGCCCAGCGTAGGAAGTGAAAGAAAATATCTGATTCCCCTGAACACGAAATCGAAAAACTGAACCAAGAGTTAGCCCCACTTAAGGAAGAACGAAACAAGCTGAACAGGGAAGCCAAAAAGTGGGCTGACAAGAGAAACGCCATCCACGAAAAAATCAGAAATCTGCGAAAAGAAGCAAGCAGCATCAAAGAAAAAAGAGACGCCTTAAACGAGAAGGTTCAGGAACTGAAAAACCTGCGCGATCAGCTGAAGGCTAAACGCGGAGAGAAGCGCGAACAGATTTTGGAGTTAAAAGAGAAAATCAGGGCGTTGAATGAAGAGAAGCCGGAAGGAAACCTGCGGCAGGTAGAGAGGGAGATTGAGGAGATTGACTGGAAGATTCAAACAACATCCCTGCCGTTAAAGGAAGAACAGAGCTTAGTTAACAGGGTGAGACAGCTTGAAGCCCAGCTTGTAGTTCAGAAGCAAACAAAAAAGCTGAAGCAAAAGCTCTTTGAGTTGCGAACCGACGAGAAAAAATTTGGAGCCGAAGCAGAAACCCTTCACGGAAAACTTTCTGAATTGGCTGAGCAGAGCCAAAAATTTCATGAACAGATGCTTGAAGCCTTAGACAAAGCCCGCAAACTCCAAGTTGAAGCTGATGATACCCACCAAAAACATGTGGAAACAAAACAGCAAGCCCAGAAACTACACCAAAAATGCGTTGAACTTGAAGAAAAAATCAGAACCATCGAACGAGACTTGAAGGAAAAAGCGGAGAAAAAGCAGGCTGAACGCCAGAGTGAACTCAAAGAAGAGCTGGAGAAGAGGGCATTAGCGAAGTTGAAGCGCGGCGAGAAGCTGTTGTGGGAAGAATTTCAGATTCTAGCTGAGAAAGGGACACTATAATTTCGACGCAGTCATAGGCAAAGCTTTTTCACGGATTCTTGAATAGAAAAAAGAAAGACAAGATTAAAGTGTGCCTCCGAATAAAAGAGTAAGGTAGGAGAGCAAATATGCCTGATTCAGCCAAGGCGGAGCGTATTCTTGTTTTATGCGTCGACAGGGATGACGATCTCGGTATGAAGGCGGGAATAAACACGCCTGTTCTTGGAAGAAAAGAGAACGTGAATGCCGCTGCGAGTCTAGCTCTCCGAGACCCTGAGGAAGCTGACGCCAATGCCATGTTTGAGGCTGTCCGCATCTACGACAACCTGGAGAAGAGTGGCAAGGGAAAAGAAGAGCATGAGGTTGCAACCATAGCAGGCTCCGATTTGGAGGGGGTGGAGGCTGACAGGCAACTGGTATCCGAGCTAACTGAGGTTCTGAAGGCGTTTCCGGCAACAGATGTTATCCTCGTTACCGACGGATACACAGACGAGATGGTGTTGCCGCTTATTGAATCAAGGGTGCCGGTTACTTCTGTTCGAAGAATCGTGATACAGCACAGCAAATCCATCGAAGAAACAGCCGCCCTCTTTACGCGATACATGAAAGTTCTTGTGGAGAACCCCCGCTACTCCCGAATGCTCCTAGGTCTCCCAGGACTCCTCCTTGTAGTTTTAGGTGCCCTATCATTTATCGAGGATGGATTGAAGTATGCCATACCAGCCCTCGGCGTAATCATCGGTGCTTTCCTTGTTCTACGAGGGTTCAGACTCGACAAAACATTTCATAACTTTACCAAATGGGTAAGAGACTACTCTCCTCCTCCATTCACTGTGCAGATAACATACTTTTCAGCGCTTGCAGGAATCTTGCTGATTCTTGTTGGTGGCTATCTGGGAGGAACTGCAGTGGCAAACGTTGCTGCCACAGTGACCGACGCCTTTTCACATATCCCAATGCTCATCGGAGAGTTCCTTTATGGAGCAACATACCTTATCGCCATCGGCATGTGCGTTGCATTGTCAGGTAGGGCGGTTCGCTGGTTTTTTGAGCGGGACCTACGGTTGTGGCGTACCATTGTTATAGTAGTTGGGGTCGCCGCGTCTTCAGTTATGTTTGTTCAGGCTTCAGAGATACTCATCGACCCGACGCTTGATTACAACCCCTTGCTTATTGCCATCGTTGGGGGGATATCAGTGATCGTGTTCACAGTCTTAACTGTGATATTTTTGCGTAGAAGGCACAAAGACTACTTCAAAAAAACAGAGAAGGAGATGGAGGACTTTGAGGAAAGCTGACGGGCAGATAAGCTGGGTGCCCTAAAGTGGCTCTGTTTATGTTCTATGTACATATAAAATGTTACAGAAAGTTGTAAAGTTTATTATCTGTAAATCTGTCTATGTAAACTTCCAGCGTCTATATAATAAGATTAGAAAAACTAAATAGCTTGGCAAAAAGTGTAATACCGAAATCGGTTAAGTCTCTGTGGTAAAAACTATGCTTGAAGGTTTGCTCTCTCTTCTGGGAATCTACAAGTTATATGAGAAGTGGCTGTGGTTTCAGGTTAAAGATGAAAAAAAACCGGAACATGTAGCCATCATCCTCGACGGAAACAGAAGATGGGCTGCCCATAAAGCTTTGATCTCCTGGATTGGGCATCGCCGTGGCGCCGACAAGATTGATGACCTGATGGATTGGTGCATGGAACTGGATGTAAAATTTATTACCCTATACGTTTTTTCAACTGAAAACTTTCGCCGTCCCAAGAAAGAAGTGGAGGAGATCATGAAGTTGATTGAGGAAAAACTGCATTCGATTCTTGAGAATGAGAGGATTTACGAAAACAGAATCCGAGTTAAAGCCATCGGACGTGTTGACCTTTTACCTAAATCGACCCAAGAAGTGATTCAGCGCGTAGAAGAAACAACAAAAATGTATGATGACCGATTCTTGAATGTGGCTATAGCTTACGGCGGAAGAGCAGAAATCGTTGACGCAACAAAAAAGATAGCTAACAAAGTGAAAAACGGAGAACTGAAACTCGAGAAAATAAACGAGAAGATCTTCGAGAAATACCTGTACACGGCTCACATGCCAAGGCAGGACGCTGACCTCATCATCCGAACCTCCGGAGAGGAGAGACTCAGCGGTTTCCTGTCGTGGCAATCCGCCTACAGCGAGCTATGTTTTGTGGACGTAAACTGGCCGGACTTCAGGTACATAGATCTTCTGCGTGCGGTTAGAACGTACCAGAGGCGGAAGCGCCGTTTCGGCAAGTAAAAGTTTTATCCTCTTTTCTTGGCGCTGACTATAGAAACCACGTCTCTGTCCTTCAGCACATAGTCTTCCCCGATTCTGTTTTTTCCGCGAATGTCGATTGCGTGGATGAAGCTGTCTCCCAGTTCGGTGTGGATGATGTAGGCAAGTTGACGCACAGTAGTGCCGTAGGGTACGAGGTAGACGTCGGGGAGCACTCTGCCCTTGTGGTCGCTGAGGTGCTCACAATCTTCCACAGGGTAGACGGTAACCATCTGCAGAAGCTCAAAGAATGCAGTGTTCATGGCTTCCTGAACTCCAGTAGACCCGAACTTGTACAGGATGTGCTCCTGAATAGCGTTCAACGCTCTTTTTTGGGCTTCGTTAAGTTTGTCAGATTTTGTTATTTTCAGCTTGCAGTCTCCAGGCTTGTAGTCGATTAAACCTTTTTCTCCTGCTCTTCTGAGCGCCAACTCTGCCTCTGCGCTGCAGGGCACCACATTGTAGCCGAGTTCTTTCATGCGCTTAACGTTTTCTTCTGCTGTTGGAAGATCGATTTTGTTGGCTGCAATCAGTGTTGGCTTGGAGACGCTTCTCAGAATGTCCAAAAACTGTATGATGTCGCTTTCGCTCCAGTGCTCCGGTTTGTCCATGTTGAGGTCGGTTTTTCTTAAGCTTTCCATTATGTGGTATCTTTTGATGGCTAGTCCACTCAACTGGGATTCAAGAAGCGAAATCATGTCTTCTTTGCCTGACCCGGCTGTCCTAGCCATTTTAGCCCAGTCCTTTTTCAGTATCTGGTTCATCCACATCGTTATTTCGTTTTCAAGAAACTTAACGTCCTCTAGGGGGTCATGTGAGCCTTTTTTGCAGAGTTTTCCTTCGCAGTCTGTTGAACCTGAGGCGTCGACTACGTGGAGAAGCGCGTCTGCTTTTCGGATTTCGTCTAAGAACTGGTTTCCCAGTCCCCGTCCCTCCCATGCTCCGGGAACCAATCCAGCTACGTCAATCAGCTCTACGGGAATGAGTCGGATTCCGTCTAGGCACAACGAGTTTTTGGGGTTGTCTTCAACGTTGAATTCGGGGTGGACGCACGGGGTTCGCAGGTATCCTATGCCTCGGTTGGGTTTGATGGTGGTGAAGGGGTAGTTTCCGATGTCCACGGGAATCAGGGTTGCAGCCGAAAAAAGTGTAGATTTGCCTGTGTTTGGTTTGCCGACGATTCCCAACTTTTTGGAGTAAGATGGTGTGCTCATAGCTGACTGCTCCTTTTCTCCGATGCCGTAGTCTATAGAGAAAGATGCAGATTCAGTTTATGGGGCATCCTGTGTAAAAACTTTGTCTACACCAAGACAGAACGCAGAGAAACATCACTCAGGCTTCAATCAGATACTTTTCTGCATCCAGCGCGGCTTTGCATCCGGAGCCGGCAGCGGCGATGGCTTGGCGGTAACGGTTGTCTGCAACATCACCTGCAACAAACACTCCCTCTATGTTGGTTCGGGTGCCTTCTCTGGCTATTATGTAGCCTGTTTGATCCAGTTCTATTTGGTCTTTGAAGATGTCTGTGTTTGGTTTGTGTCCGATAGCCACGAAAACAGCGTCGCATGAGAGAACAGATTCTTCGCCGGAAACAACATCTCTGACCTTAATCCCTTCCACTCTGTCCTTGCCCAGAACCTCAGTGACTGTGCTGTTCCAGACAAATGTTATCTTCGGGTTCGCGAAAGCCTTTTCCTGAAGGAACTTGCAAGCCCGCAGCTTGTCCCTTCTGTGGATAACCTTGACTTCACTCGCAACTCTGGAGAGAACAAAAGCCTCTTCCATGGCTGTGTCGCCTCCCCCAACAACCGCAACTTTCCTGTTCCTGAAAAAGGGCGCATCGCACGTGGCGCACACCGAAACGCCCCTGCCCCTCAGCCGCTCTTCGCTCTCCAAACCCAACCACCTAGCCGAAGCCCCAGTGGCTATGATGACCGTTTTTGCTTCGTAAACCATGTTTCCAACGGTTATCTTGAAGGGCTTGGATTTGAGGTCTGCAGAGGTGGCGTTTTCGAATATCAGCTCTGCGCCGAAGCGTTCAGCCTGCTTCCGCATCTTCTCCATAAGTTTGGGTCCAAGGATTCCGTTTTCGAATCCCGGAAAATTCTCCACTTCCTGTGTAAGCATAAGCTGACCGCCCCACAACATTCCGGCGGCAACAGCAGTCTTCAGCCCAGCCCTGCTGGTGTAAACGGCGGCTGTCAAACCAGCGGGTCCAGAACCAACAATTATCACATCATACAGCATCTTCACTTCCTAACGGAACCATAGAATAGGCGAATCAGAGATATATTTTCACCTATCAAGCCGTGGCTTTCTTTGAATACACCACTAAAGAACACAATATTGTCTTGCTTGGTTTCTGCAGAAAAAGCTAGTTTTCAACAATGAAGTATTATTAGTCTCCTAATATGCTGTGGGAAATGGTTGTGTTTTGGGAAAGCAATAAATTTTGTTCAATTGAAAGGGTAGTTATATCGGTTTAGATGGTGGTTGCGACGAGACATAAGAGAACTGTGCTGCTCCTAGCAATATTCAGCTTTGCATTCCTGTTTAGGGCAGTCCTCCTCTTCCACAACGAATATCCGCCAAGCTCAGACATCGGCTTTCACGGCAGCATCATAAACCTGATACTAGACAGGGGAGAACTGCCCAGCTGGAACCCGTATCACATGGGAGGAGAATCTCTTGCCACTCCCCCCGGCTTCCACTTCTTCGTATCCATCCTCATTCTGTTAACGGGAATGCCGCTGCTCCTTGCACAGCTAGTCACCGCCGCCTTTTTCAGTGCGTTCATAGTTTTCCCCGCCTACCTGATATCCAGAAGGGTCTGGAGAAGCCCTAGCGCAGGTTTGATAGCAGCCTTTTTTGCAGCGGTTTCAGCGTTAAGCATTGAGATGATAAACTGGGGCGGCTACACTAACATCTTATCCCTTGCCCTGATTGCAGTGATCTTCTATCTGTTTCTCAGGGACCTCGACCAGCCAAGCCGCTCTCATCTGCTGATGGGAACGCTGCTTTTCGGCATCCTCATCATAACCCACACATTCACCCTGTTCATCTTTTTTCCAATCCTGATGCTATACTTCGTTTTGCTGCTGATAGGCAAACTCAGGAGGCTAGACAAGATGAAAATCATGAGCACCCTGCGCTTCTTCGGCGTTTCTGTTGCATTCGGAATCTTGGCGGTGTCGCCGTGGATACTGAGGGTCGCCGGCTTCTATATGGGTGCTTCAGCGGAGGGAGCCCTCACGGGAGGACTGGATAACAGAAACTTGATGCTTGCGAACCGCTCCGTCGAACCTATAATCTTGACTCTGTTTGTTGCTCTCATCCCAGCGGTTTTAATGTTCAAGGCGTCCAGAAAGAGATGGTTTGACAGTGGAAGCCTGCTGCTGGTGGCATGGTTCATTGTGCCCATAGTTTTGACTCAAGCCTACATTTTTGGCATATTCACGGACTACTCAAGATTCATGTACTTCATCGACTTCCCCGGAATCATAATAATCTCTGGCGGGATGTTCTACCTCTTCTACTACACAACAGTCGTCATCAACAGATTCATAGACATCAAATGGAGCAGAATCAAAAAAATGCTCCCTGAAATAGTTTGCACCATATTCCTCTTCTGCTTCATCATCGCTTCGCTGTGGTCCATCTTTCCAACTGAAGGCATAAAACGATCGAACTTTTACACGACAATACAGAGACCCGAAGCCACGGCGCTGGAGTGGATACAAAACAGAACCCCAGAAAACTCTATTTTCGTCGCCGATCACCTTTACGGATGGTGGCTCTCTGGAATCGGCAAAAGAACCACCCTCAGCGCAGCCAGTATAGAGTTCCTGATATACGCTCATGAGGTGGAGGTTGCCAAATCAGCGCAGCTTCTCCTCGACACCGACTACTATATCGACAACGGCTTAATCCAAGTTAGAGAGGATGGACCATACCTGTCGCGCCACAACCCCGAGTTCAGCATAGAAACGTGGAGCGGAGAACCCTACGCGCTATTTTATTTCCAGAACAGCGAAACCACACTCAAGTATAACCAAGGAAACACAACCCTGTCAGACATGGAAATAACTCAAAAATCGATAGTGCAACACGAAACCTCGGCAGTCCTGACAATGACGTTTGAAAACGACTTGTTCACGGTTAAGAAAACACTGGCAGTCTATCAGGGAGTGAGATTCGCTGAATTATCATATGAGATAGAAACAAAAAATGCCCAAATCAACGCTTTCGATGCCAAGTTTACGCTTCACACAACAGCAGAGAGAAACATAACACAAAATCAAACAACATCAACGATGATGATTGGCGCATACAATGCATTCCATGAAGTAGCTGGGCAAGTGATCTTCACAGAACCCTATCCGTTAATTGAACCAATAGAACAAAATCTCATAAACTGCGCTGAAATAAGGTACAGCTCACAGAACGGCAGCGTACACGCCAAAATGCTGGTCGGCGTTGTTGACGTGGAAGACCTAAGCTACCCATATGAAGTTAAAATGGTGTATTCTGAGCTTGCCAGTTCTCCCCTAGAAACTGTAACCTCTGAGCCGCTCATAACATGGGATTACATTGAGATGATGGACGAATACGACATCTCATATGTGGTATGCAGAGATCAGGATGTCTATCTGAAATTCTCGGAAGACCAAAAGTTTCGGATGGTGTTTAAAGGCGGAAACGTCGCAGTTTTTCAGGTGACAAAGTGAAACGAAAACAGGGAACCGCTTCTAGGAACCACGGGATTTTAAATTTACGCGAGCAATAGTTTCCACCAGCTCGTTTAACTCATTAACAGTCACATGTTTTACTGAATACAGCACCATTCCAACCCCGCTCACACTCATTTATTGATGGGGGTCAATTTAGTTCCATGGATTAGAACAGAGCGTTCGGGTTTCAGAACGTTTGCTGCTTGTGCCCTTTTTTCATGAAAGGTTACCGTTTCTTTGATAGCCTGAGAAGGATTTGAGAAACCAGCCTCTTTCGTTTGAGGTTTATCTCCAGGGTTCCAGTCTCCATGCAGGCTAAGCAGACATTAAAATCGCAGGTTAAGCCGTCATGAAAAACAAATTTGCAGGGATACACGGCTTTGACTGCATCGCCGCAGCAATCACAGAACAGATGCTTCATGACCTTAACCTTAAGAGACAAGAGATAACGTACATTAAAAGGGAAGTTTCTTGCGCAAAAATGCTGAGAAAACGGATGTATTTACGAACACGGATATATTACGAGGAAAGTAAAAGTGTACACAAGCAGGGTTAGCTGGTGGTCACCAGAAAAAGTCCACATGAAAACTGGATGTTTTTATATGCTGAACCCACTAGTCATATATTCATCACATCCTGCTGCTTTGGAGGATAACCGGTGCAAAAGCTGAGACTGCCCACTATCGAACTGGTTTTCGTCCTAATCGCCGCCTCCACCCTCTTCGTTGCTACATTCTACCAGATGTCCACAAGCGGAGTTCTTCCCGGAAACGACCCAGCGGTTCACTTGGCAAAAGCAGAACAGATAGTGACAGACGAGAGAGTCAGCTACAGCGAAGTCGCATGGTACCCACCCTTCTTCCATGTCATCGTGGCGATGCTGCAAATTTTTTCAGGAACCGTTGACGTTATGGTCGCAGCTTTTCTTCTAAAACTGCTGATTGCAACCCTCAACGTGCTAATCCTGTTGTCCACGTATTTGCTGAGTCGAAAACTTTTTGGGACAGGTGTCGCCGTTGCTTCAGCCGTCTTCACGTTTCTGTCAGTTCCACTTTTTGAGATGATTTTTTGGGGAGGCTACGCAAACTTTCTGGGTTTAGCATACATTGCCTTTATTTTTTACATAATGAACAAGGACTTCGGAGTTGCGGTTAAAACCTTCCTCCTGTTTCTGGGAGCCTTCACAATCGGGTTATCCCATCAGCTTGCCACCTTCCTTTTCGTTCTGATGTTTATCCCCGCCTTCTTAGTCAGCACCATCGGATCAAAAAGAAAACTCATAGTTTTTTTCGCCGTAATAGTGGGTGGCGGCTTAGCTCTGCTGGCATGGTACGCCCCAATGCTAATCGAATACGCTGACGTTGTTATAGAACACATATTCTTTGCGATGAAAGAGAACGTTTACAACATCTCCGCAGTTACACTTGATTCTCTAATCAAAAACCTTGGAGCAACCCTTTTCCTGGCTTTAGCAGGCATCCCCCTGACCTTCATTTTAGTTAAGAAGAAAAAAGCCTTGAAATCCTCGATTCTGATTCTTTTTTGGCTAGCCGTTCCCTTCCTTTTGGGTCAGCTATACATCTTCGAAATTTACTTGCCATACCACCGATTCATCTACTTTCTCGCCACGCCAATAGCCATTCTTGCCGGCGTGACGGTTTACAGCATCGCAAAATCAATCACATACATAGAGTCAAAACTAATTCCGAAAGTCACAAAAAAAAGCAACTTACGGGCTGCCACCAAGATTGTTACTGTAGCAATAATATTCTCCCTGTTTTTAGTCCAAGCCCTTGCCTTTCTTCCAGTAATCGAAGCTTACCCACAGTTTTACGAGAGAGCATCAATCCCCAGCTACAACGCGGGACTATGGGTGAAGCAGCATTCAGTTCCAGACGGCACAGCGATTACCACCAGAAGCCCGGGGTCATGGTTTTACATCTTTTCTGATCACAAAACAATACAGGAAACGGATCCTCTTTACCAAAGAAGCGCGGTTGCCGAGGCAGTATTGTACAGCTTCTATGAGATGGAGAACAATGTCACCATCAGCCGAGAGTTTGATCCGGTAAGCCCAAGCGCTGGACAGGCAATATACGTTTCACGCTTCAACATTTGGACTAAGGCTCTAAGCATCCCCAACAAAGAAGTTGAAGTCACATACATTAATCCTGTCGGCGAATGGGTGACTGTTCTGCTCTCCGAAACTGAGGAAAACATTTACTGGACACAGAACTCCACAGACGAGGCGCAGCTGGTTTCCGAGTACGTCCACGAACATTTCACGGTAGAAAAAATAGTCACAGCTTCAAGCAGCAATTCCGTAATCAATATCGAATGGAACGTCGAGGCACACCAGAACTTGGCATACATCAAAATAACCCTCACCAACAATTTCGAGGTTTCCCTTGACTTCAAGGAGGCGCTTATTCCCCAACGTCTTGAATGGCAGAACCCATGGAACAACCCCACTCACACAAACACAACCGAATGGGCATTAACAGAAGTCTCAGGCACATTACCCGAAAAACTTGTGGCAGTACGGGACACACAAAACGGCATATTAACCGCTTTCGAATTTGACGAACCCACTGCATTTCTCAGCTTAGGCGCCTTAAACAACCGATTCATAAACGCCCTGAGATTCAAATATGACTTTGGTGAGCTAGGCGAAGGCGAAAAACAAGAAGTCTCTTTCTCCATACTTGCTTACGCCTTCGAGCCTGAAGAGATGGAACAATGGACAATCTCAGATTTGAAGCAACAATTCGATACACAAACGAATTCGCCAGTTAGCGGAAGAGGCTTCCGCACCTACATTGAAGAATACAACATCAAATTCGTAGCCGTTGACACCCAGCAAGTTTTATCGAACATCGAAGTATCTCCCGCCTTAGACAAAATCTATAACAACGGCAGAATCATCGTTTACGCAACAAAAAGATAAAGCCAGCATTGGGCACTACATGCATTATCGTTCACGCAAAATTTTGGGCACATATGCACACGCTGGGTCAGACTCGAAGAGGTCGCCGGTGTAGATTTCTGCTCTGGTTCTGCATCCGCCACAGATTTCGCGGTACTCGCAGACGCCACATTTGCCCTTCAGGTTACTTCGGTCCCTGAGCTTACGAGTGAACTCTGATGTTTGCATGTCAGCCCAGATTTCCTTCATCGAATTGTCTCTGATGTTGCCCATACGGTAGCCTTCGTTGAAGCCGCAGGGTCGGATATCACCGTTTTCCAGGAGCCCCATGTACCTGCCGCCGATGAAGCATTGACCAAGAAACACGTTGTTGAACCAGTAATCAAAATCGGGCATGCCCCGCTGTTTTGCGATGCGAGCAAAGAAGGGACAATACACGTTAACGCCAACTTTACCCTCATATTCCTGCATCAAATCATAAATTCTATTCAAAACCACCTCATACTGCTGCGGGGTGGGAGCCAACTCCAGATGCTCCTCAGCTCTGCCAACAGGAATATAATTGTGATAAACCACACGAGTAGCGTTAAACTTGTGACCCAGCTCGGCGATATGATCCACTTCCGAGCAGTTACGCCTGTTCAGTGTGCTTACGATGCAGTCAAAAATTCCGCC
>Ga0315550_1002197_pt1 | contig 11955 bp, 10 predicted proteins | sample SalMarSW160190MG_2_FD_203100 | JGI IMG/M metagenome (GOLD analysis project Ga0315550, IMG submission 203100) | Salt marsh sediment microbial communities from the Plum Island Ecosystem LTER, Massachusetts, United States - Salt Marsh Sediment SW1601-90 ... | reverse complement strand
AAACAGCTTTCTAAAATGTTAAGTGTTAATTATACATAAGATTATAGGATGATTCAAAAAGGTGTTTGAAATGGTGGATGATTACGTTCCAACAGGCATTCCTGGCGTGGACAAAATTCTTGTGGGGAAGGGAATCCCGAGGGGGAATACGATTCTGGTAAGCGGTGGACCTGGAAGTGGAAAAACAACATTCGCAATACAGTTCCTATATACAGGGGCGACTCAACACGACGAAGCAGGTGTGTATGTTACGCTTGATGAAGAGCCTGATGACATAAAGAAAAACATGTTGAAGTATGGCTGGGATCTGAAGAAGCTTGAAGATGAGAAGAAGCTTGTTTTCATCAACATTTCTCCGGTTCGTGTTGCGCCTTCGGAGAGTACTGGTCTGATTCAGATTGGGATGAAGGAGTTCAGGCTGATAAAGTTGCTTGAGGCGATTAGGCAGGGTGTCGAGAAGGTGAATGCCAAGCGAGTGATCGTGGATCCTTTGACTATCTTTACTCTCCAGTATCCGGATGAGATTGAGCGCATATATGCCATGAGAGACCTGATGAGGGACCTGAAAAAGACGGGGTGCACAAACCTGTTGATCTCTGAGTTGAGGGGCACTGGGGTAGAGCGGGAGCACCAGTTTGAGGAGTATCTTGCCCAAGGGGTTATCTTGCTCCGCACCTTTCTTAAAAGCAGTCGGTTAGTTCGGGTTTTTCAGGTGTCGAAGATGCGCGGGTTGGCCATAGACAATCAGCCTAGACCTTACGAAATCTCAGCTAATGGCATAGAGGTATATCCTGGTGCAACAGTTTACAAGTGAAACTCGACTCTAGGATTGTTGGAAAACTACCGATAATCTAAAGAAGCTTTCACATAGGCATGTAATAGGGATCATCTTTGTCTCTAGCCCAGATACAAGAAGTACCGCCGAAAAACTTGATACTATTGGTTGGTCCTCCAGGCTCGGGAAAGTCAACATTTTGTCATCGAGCGGTTCTGAACAATATCACCTTGAGGCCAGTCATCTATGTGACCACCGAATGTGGTCCATCTAATGTTGCGGATTCCCTTAGGGAGATGGGTCTAGGTCAAACATTGCCACACCCCCTTGACTTCGTCGATGCCTTCCACGAGACCGTGGGGCTTCCGACTACGCCTAGGCAAGACGCGGTCGGCGCTTCATGTACGGACTTGACTAGTCTAAACATCGCCATTTCCAAGCTTCAGGAGAGGATGCATGAAAACATTCTGCTCGTCCTAGACTCCTTGACTTCGCCTTACCTTTTGAGCGGACCAGAGGTTGTGCGGTTCATGAGGATGACGCTGTCAAGATTCGCTGCTGAGGGAAACAGTGTTTTAGCGTGTATGGACGAGGGCTGCGGCAAGCAGGAGGACCTCGGGGCAATGATGAGTATCTCAAACGGGGTCATACAGATGGGGACGAAGGAAGGCAAGCAGTTCCTGAACGTCGTGAAGCACCCAAAGCTGAAGCCGACAAGAATTGAAGCATCCCTAGAACCCGAACCGATAGGATTGGAAGAGCGTGTCTTCAACCCTGAGACGCTGACAGCCTACCTTCGGGGAGATCAAGCAGTAATGAGGGCAACGGTGGGGGATTTCGTAAACATCTTCTGGCCTAACTTCGCCCATTGGAGCGGCATGCTCTGGGATCCCAAACGGTTCCCAATGATGGTGTACGAGATGAACAAGGAGGACGGTCCCTCAATGTTCAAGCTCATGAAGAAGAATGAAAAGGTCAAGCGTGCCATGTTTCCTCGGCACACGAGACTCCTCCTCAAGTTCATGCCCAAGAACTTCAGCAAGCCTAAAGATATGAAGAAACTGCTGAAAGCGATTGCAAGATCGGCTGGTGGCCCGAAACAGGAACGCAGCGGCATCGTGGAATACCTAGAGGACATCTCGAAGACGGATGAACACTACTTGAGGATGTACGAAAGCTCTGAATGCTGGGGATTCGAGAACATCAATGCGACGATGGGATTCTATACACCTCCTGTTGTAACAGGCATGGTGCAAGCGTTCGAGAGTTGGAATGGACTCGAGAGGGAATGGAACGCTGTCGAGACGAAGTGCATCGGGTTAGGGGATCCCTACTGCGAAATCAAATTAATGCCCGGAAAAATTGATGAGCTGAAGGATTCTTTAGAGAAAGATGTCTCGACCATCGAAAAGATTCATCAAAGATTGATGCATCACTTAATCGAATTTCTGCTGAAAGGACAGCCCCTCTTAGAGCGGCCTACGTTGGGAAGTATGGTGAACATTCACCGAGTCTGTCACGCCATGGTTTTTCCCGCTCTAGCCGGTGAGAGGTACCGAATGGTGTTGGGGATGGGGGGAGCCAAGGCAGGAAAGCAGGTCGGGGAACGGCTTCTGGAAGCTGGGTTAAGTGAGGATGAGGCTGTGAAACGTGTTCTAGATTTCCTAAACAAAACCAAGGTTGGAAAAGTTAGGGTAGATGAGACCATAAGAATAGTGGAAAACTGCGAGAGCTCGCAGACGAAGTTGTTCTTCTCAGCTGTTAAGAACCAGCATGTCAAAGAAACTAAGTGCATCGCGATGGGTGATCCTTACTGTGAGTGGGAGTTCAGGTAGATGGGTTACAATATGAAGTAGGAACTCTTTGCAGCCTTCACATCTCCATAATTCAAGCATAATGTTCGCTCGAATCCAGCCGCTTGTTCAAGCTATTGTGTCGTCTAGCCGTTTTTTCAGAATCTCGTTGACTAACTGGGCTTTCACTCGTCCCCTAGCCTTCTTCATGACAATGCCCATTAACGGTCCAAAGGCGCCCTTTCCCCGCAGCTCGACAAACTCCGAGTTCTTCTCTATCACATCGTCAACCAAATCCTCCAGCTCCTTCCGCGACATCATCCCAAGCCCCAGACTCTTAAGAGCCTCCTTGGCACCAGCCTCTTCGTGACCTGCAAGCCAAGTTAAAACCTCGGGAATACTTTCCTTCGCCGTCTTTCCCTCGCCGATCAGCCTAAACATCCCCATGAACTGCCCATCAGTAACGGCTTCAACGTTTATTCCATCCCGCCTCAGCGCCTTCAACGTCTCCGTCAAAGCAACCGCAATAACGGTCGCAGAAACCTTGGTCTCCCCTGCCAAAGACTCGAACAGCTCAAGATATTCGGAATCCAAAATCTGCTTGGCAAGCTTCTGGTTCAGTTTATATTCCTTCATCAGCCGCTTCATCAGCTGTTCAGGCAATTCGGGAAGACGGCTGCTCAACTCGTCAAGATACCCCTTGGTCACCTGAATTGGGGGAACATCGGTTTCAGGATACATGCGAGCCGCTCCGGGTCTAGGGCGCATGTACTTTGTTGTTCCGTCAGGATTCGCTGCCCGAGTCTCCTGGGGGACACCATTCAATGCTACTCTAGCCCGCTCAGTCACTGCCTTCAGGGCGTCGGTTGCGTTTTCTGGCTTGTCCGCCACGAAGACCACAGCGTCCATCGGTTCCTTCTTCAGAAGTTTCCCTAGCTGGTTCAGTTCTTCAGCGGTTATGCCGTAGGCTGGCATCTCGTCTGTGTGGAATATGCCTCCAACTCTTCCCCAGAAACGTGCAATCCCCGCCAACTCGGACCCAAGCCTCATGCCCTCTGCAAGCTCTTTTTTGAGGAGCCCAGCGAAGCCACGTAACCTAACGGCTAAGACAGGGTTGTTCTGTTTAATCGCCTTCGCGATGACTTTACATTTTGTATTCTTGAAAACTGGGGTGACGTCAACAAACTCTTCGGCTAAATCAGCCTCCTTTACTCCCCGTTTCTTCAGTTCCTCTCTAAGTTCTAGGAGGCTCAGTTGACGTTTAACCTCATTTTCGATCACTTTGGAGACTAACTCCAGTTCCTGAACGCCCTTAATCTCGATCAATGCCCCGTCACGTATGGAAACGTTCACGTCCTGACGAATGGTTCCCAAGCCCCGCCTAACCATACGGGTTGCCCGCAAAATTCTGCCAATAGCAAAAGCAGTCTCCTCCGCCTCCTCTGGAGAATATATGACCGGGGCAGTGGTAACTTCTATGAGCGGTATTCCGAGACGGTCAATGCGGTAACGGATCAACTGACCATCCTTTCCCGTTTTTCTAGCCGCATCCTCTTCAAGGCTCACCTGCTGAATACCCACTTTCTTTCCTTTGATGTCGATTTCGCCGTTTAACGCTACAACACATGTTCGCTGGAAGCCCGTTGTGTTTGAGCCGTCTATGACTGTCTTGCGCATAACATGAATCTCATCCACCGGCTCAGCCTTCATCATAAGAGATGCTATGAGACAGATTTCCACCGCTTCCCTGTTCAGGTCGTGGGGAGGCTCTTCATCCATCTCCACCAGACAAACCGATTCATTGTTCGCCTCATACAGAATCCGCGTTTCCTTATGAAACTCGAAAAGAGCCGCTGAATCAACCTGACCCAACTCGCTCTGGGTTGGTCTTAATCTTCTTAGAAAAGTGAACTCGGGCTCTCCCTTGAACAGCTTGGGTTCGCAGGAACAGAAAAGCTTCTCTCTGGTGTCTAGCTGCTGATGAATCTCAAGTCCAGCCTTCAAACCAATCTTCGAATATTTGTTGCTCATGCCGTTTTCCTCAGTATCCTGTTTCCTCATAGAGTGTTCGGGATGAATATTCGTTGGCTATATTCTCCTTGAGAAGCTTCTTCGCCTCTTCAGTTTTGGCTGTTTGACCCAGAGCCCACCTGAGCTTAACATACGCTGTCTCAGGAAGCATATCATCGAGGGAGAGAACTCCCATGGCTAACAGGTCTCTGCCCTGATCGTAAACATTCATGTTTAACCTTCCCCAGAGGCACTGGGAAGTCATGCAGACAACCACACCCTTTCCGATGGCGTTTCGGATGGCAGAAAACAGGTAATCTCCCACATGACCCAGCCCCGTTCCCTCAAGGACGATCCCCCTGTAGCCTTTCTCAACATACCAATCAATCACCTCTGGGTTCAGGTCGGGATGAGCCTTCACCAGAGCCACCTTCTCCTCAAAGTCTGGATTCAGCTTCAGTTTCCGCGAAACACTCCGTTTCCTGTAACTTTTGGTCAACATTCTAATCTTATCGTCTTCCAGTCTAGCCAGAGGCGAAGCGTTTATGGACTTGAATGTGTCTCTGCGGCTCGTGTGACACTTTCTCGCCTTGGTTCCACGATGAAAAACTATGGATGTGTCCGAAACCGTTTCGTGCATAGCAATCACAACCTCCGCGAAAGGGGCAGCGGCAGCCGCTTCTACGGCACCAACCAAGTTAGTGGCAGCGTCTGAACTGGGGCGATCCGCCGACCTCTGGGAAGCCACCATCACCACAGGCACTGGCAGGTCTTGGAGAGCAAAACTTAGGGCTGCGGCAGTGTATCCTAATGTGTCGGTTCCGTGAGCCACCACAACGCCTGCTACGCCGTTTCTGATGTGTTTGGCAACGGTTTTCGCGGTTTCGATCCAGTGTTTGGCGGTGATGTTTTCGCTGAAGATGCTGAACAGAATCTCAGTGTCTATCACGGCTATGTCTGAGAGTTCGGGAACCACACTGTAGAGGTCGCTGGCAGAAAGAGCTGAGCGTACGCCTCCGGTTCTGTAGTCAACTCGGCTGGCTATGGTGCCTCCCGTGCTTACAATAGCTACTTTAGGCAATCCTTTCTTATGTTTTGGAAGCGGCGGCGGAGTGAAGGCTGGTTTAGCTCCCTCCCCCACCTTCTTTACCTGCGCTGTGGAATCAACGCGGACTCCCACGTTGTAGCCGCTCTTCAACTTCAGTATGATGTGCTCTTCGTCCCCAAACTCTGACCGGGGAATGAGAATGCCCTCCCAGCTTTCCCCGTTTTTGGTTATGCGGATAACATCGCCGATTTCGGCTTCCGCCTTCTTCAAAAACTTTAATGCTTGCCCCCTGTAACCCGGAAACTCGTCACTCAAACCCGTCTTCTCCTCTGTTTATCCCTTCAGGTACGCTTACTGAAAACATCTTCTCTTTAGTTGAACCCAGTTTATTAAAAGCTTTAGCTGAGTTGCTTTGAAACGTATGGTCCATCATAGTCGTAGCCGAACCGTTTGTAGTACTCTTTCGTTCCCAGGGCACTTGTGACCACAATCTTTGTCCGATTGTAGTCTTCCTTGGCATTTCGTTCAGCCTCAGACAAAAGAACACGTCCATAGCCTTTGTGCTGCCACGCCCCAGCATAATGTTTTCCAACCGGAACCAAGGGACCGTAAACCCTGAGTTCGCGAATTATCGCCGTGTTTTCATGGGCTATTTCAGGTCTGCTTGCCATTGCTGAGGGAACCCGCAAACGGACATAACCGACCAGAACATCGTTAACTGGGTCCTCAGCAGAAATAAACAGTTCAGTTCCGCCCGAAGCCTCTTCAGTAACTGTTCTGACTTCAATCTTGTCTGGGTCAGGCTTCACCTTGTCCTTCAGCCATCTGTGCCCCACTTCCCGGCATCTTATGCATCGGCATCTGCCTCCTTCCGCCTTCAGTTTCTCTAAAGCGATTTGCCTGAGGTTGCTCAGTTTCACTCCCGCCTCAATCAACTTGGCTGGTATGTCCCGCTGAACCCTCATGATTCTGACCCAAGGAGGAACAAACTTCTTCACTTCCGCGATTAGCTGAGCCGCCTCATCTGTAGTGTAAGGGTTATACTCTCCCTTCTTCCACCAATCATAAACTTTTGTTCCCTTAATAACCAGACAGGGATAAAGTTTGATCATATCCGGCTTAAACTGAGAGTTAGTAAAGATTTCCCTGAAGCCCTCTAGGTCACGTTCGAAGCTTGACCCGGGCAAACCGGGCATAAGATGATAAACCACCTTCAACCCCGCATCCTTCATTATGCGCGTGGCTTCCACGACATCCTCTACGCGGTGACCCCTGTTAACCGCCACGTAAATGTCATCGTAAACGTTCTGGACCCCCACCTCCACCCGGGTTACACCCATAGAAAGCATCCTGTCAACATGCTCCTCTTTAGCCCAGTCAGGTCTAGTCTCCACGGTGATTCCGACGTTGCGGATTAGGCTGGTCTCCGCCACCTTTTTCGCCTCATCCAAAGAACTGGTCTTGGTTTCTGTTATGGCGTCCAAGCATTGTTTAACAAAATCTTCCTGATATTCTGGGGGCGTGCTGGGGAAGGTTCCGCCCATAATGATGAGCTCCACCTTGTCAACCTTGTGTCCTATAGCCTTCAGTTGCTCGATGCGGGTTCTAACCTGCGCATATGGGCTGTAACTGTTTTGTGCCCCTCTTAGGGCAGCGGGTTCGTGACCAGTGTAGCTTTGCGGAACGCCTTCGGTTGGTCCGCCGGGACAGTAGGCGCAGGGCTCCTCTTTTGGGCAAGGCGAGGGCTTCGTCATCACTGCCACTACGGTTACCCCGGAGATGGTGCGAACGGTCTTTCTTCGGAGGATTGGGAGCAGTTTGGCGGTTTCTTCTGGTTTAAGGTGCTGTATTATCTCCGAGTTGGAGGGGACCTTTCCTAAGCCGTGTTTTCTGGCAGCCTTCATCTTAAGCGAGTCTAAGTCCCTTTTTGTGGGGTTAGGCATCTCCATTAGCTGCTGGATGATGTCTCTGTAGGCGTCTCTGCTCATCAGTTTCATCTACAATATGTGTGTAAAACGTTTTAGATAAAAGGGTAGTTAATCGGCAAAAAATGCTTTTTGAAATGTTTCTCTTCAGCTCTAACGAAACAGAAAAACCTCAGCAAACCATTGGAGATTCAAGTAGAACGGTTACGCTGAACCCACTAATCTTGAACCACACTTGGGGCAGGTCATACTGGCGCATGGTGTTCCACGAGTATGCGCAACAGTGTATCCGCACTTTGGACAACTACAAGAAGATGGTCCGCCGATGCCCTGTCTTTGTCCGCCTCTTCCTCTTCCAAATCCTCTTCCTCTACCACTCATTTTCCAGTCTCCTTTTCATCTAATTTACTAATTTGGTTACTCTGTGGGTGGTTTTTAGGTTTTTGGGTACAATCACACATAACTGATTGTTAACTTCTGTTTCTTTAAACATGCCCGTTTCTGTTCATGATTTTGTGGTACCATTCAGGCATGGAATACTGTTTTGCCTCATAATCGGGTTGATATGCTTTGATGTCGATGACTGGCGTGCCGTCAAACAGGTCGATTCCGGTGACTGAAAGATTTCTGTGGTCTATTTTGTGCAGGCGTACAAGGGTGAGTCCTATGGGGTTCGGGCGGGTGGGGGAATCTAAAGCAAAAACTCCGAGGGTGGGAAGCTCTTCTAGCCTGAAGCCTCTTCGTGTGGCTCGTTTAGGTTTAACTTTCAGAAATCCGATCTGGTCAGGTCGCAGCTTGTGCAGGTAAGATATGATGAACAGGTGAGAGTAACCATCCAGACCTTCCAGCGCCTCTTCAAACTCGGGAAATATCTCCACAACTGCTTCAACTTCTCCGTTTTCCGCTTTTATCTGACTGTCAGAAGCGTCTGTGTGAATAACACCAATAGGCTTCAGAACAACTTTTTCTGCCAAATCAACCATTCCCACTCATCTCTAAATTGAGTTTGGTTAGCCTTCATATAACAGTAATTGATGGCGCAGCACATGTGAAAGATACATTAAATTGCTGTTCCATGTAGTATCAGAAGGAGCTGCAAACAATGAAGCTGAACCTTGACTGTATTCCGTGCTTCCAGAAGCAGGCGCTGCAGGCTGTGCGTTTCATAAGCGATGATGAGAAACTTCATGAGAGGGTGCTAAGGGAAGTTGCGAAAAAGCTTTTGGAGTCAAATTGGGACTCAACTCCGCCCGAGTTAGCTCATCAAGTTCACAGCATAGTGAAGAGGATTACAAACGAAAAAGACCCATATAAAGAAGTTAAGAGGGAAAGCAACGATTCAGTTTTGAAACTCTATCCTGAACTCAAAGAGAAGGTTAACCAGAGCAGGGACCCACTTAGAACAGCTGTTAGGCTTGCAATAGCAGGAAACATCATAGACTTTGGGGTGCCACAACAATTTAACCTAGAAGAGACAATCAGAGAAGTCCTGAAAAAACGGTTTGCCATCGACGATTATGAGAAGCTCAAGGAGAAACTGGAAGACGCAGAGACGCTCCTCTTTTTCGTTGACAACGCTGGAGAGATAGGGTTAGATAAGCTCCTTGTAGAAACCTTTCTTGAAACGAAGAAGCTTGAAAAAATAGATTTTGTGGTAAAGGGAGGACCAATCATAAATGATGCAACATTGGAGGACGCAGTTTACATGGGTCTCGACAAGTTACCGAACAGTGAATTCTTGACTATGAGCAACGGTGAGGCGGGAACGGGTCCAGCGAGAAGCTCCCAAACGGTGAAGAAGTGGATAAGGGAGCATGACCTTGTCGTTTCTAAGGGTCAGGGAAACTATGAGGGCTTAAGCGAACATAACGGATTATTCTTCATGCTTATGGTTAAATGTCCCATCATCGCGTCAGACATAGGGGTCAACGTGGGAGACATCATCTTAGAATACAAACAATAAGTGATTGCAAACCGTTAGAGTGTTTTGTTCCCGTTTTTCTGTTGATTAATCGAAAAAGACCCGATTTTACACATCTTGTTCGGCGTTTGTGCACACTGCAATATGCCCTTTCAGCTGCTGATTTGCCTCCAAAACTGAAACTTTCAGCCGTGCCGCCTTGAGAAGATTGATGAAGCCTTCTTGCGTGAACTTCTTTTTCAGCCCAGTTACAGCAAATATGGCTTGGGGTTTGCCTATTCGCTTCATTTCTGAGATGGTTTTCAGTGGGTCCGGCATGTTTTGCAGCAGAGTTATGGCGAAGACTCTGTCAAAGGTGCAGTCAGGGAAGGGCGTGTTGTCCGCGTCTGCGCGAACTAGAGCTATATTGGGCAGGTTTTTGGTGCGCTTCTTTGCTTCTTGAAGAACATTTGAGGAGATGTCTAAGCCCACGAGGAGCCTGATTGTTTTGTTGATGTGCTGGAAAAGAAACCCTGTTCCGCATCCTAGGTCTAGAACAGCCTCGTTTGGCTTGAGTTCTGTGATGCTGAGGGCGTCTTCTATTTTGGCGTTCTGTTCACCCAAATATTGTACATCGTAAATTGCTGCCTGTTGGTCGTAGTGCCGCATGGCTCCACGTTTTTCTTTCCATTCCCGCATGCTTCTCAGAACTTTTATTTGTGTTCGCTCTTCTAATGGTTTCTGTAAGTAGTAACTATAGAAATTATCGGATTAATCCTGGGCGTCAGTTATGGTTTTGTGGCAGTTGCCAAAAATTCAAAAAACCCCAAAAATGAGTTGCTTTTGCATCTGTTATTAGCGAAGAAAATAACAAATTTTAAATATTCTTACAGAGAAGAATCTTTGCTGAAAAGCCTCTATTAGGTGGGAGTATTTTGAGAAAATCGTCAAACAAAACCAAAATGATTGCTGTTGCCTCTTTAACGCTCTTGATTGCCCTAGCTATACCGATGATAAACGCGCAAACTGCAGCCATAACGTTTGATCCAACAAATGCCACGCAAGGCGATTCCGTCACAGTTGAGGGCACGGGTTTTGCGGCAACAAAGGCAGTGGGCATAGGGTTCGGTGCAGAGGTAACTGTTACTGACGAAGCCCACGACATTCCTGAACCCTCTGGTAATGGTCCGTTCACAGCTATACTAAATCATTACCCGATCAAACCAGGTTCCTTTAGCTTTCACTGTGATGTTAGTGATGTAACATCCGATTATTACGATGATTATGGCAATGGAACGCTGAACACCTCAAGCACCTACGCTCTCGACCCCTTTGTAAATTATGTAACAGGCGAATTTGGTCGTTCTACCAATAGTCCATGGGATGGCTATATTGTAGTGTTTTACGCCAACTATACTTACTACGAGTATGGCGTGACCCCCGCTGCAGGCGTAACCACAGACGGCGCAGGCGTTTTCACAGCCTCAGTTACCGTGCCCAATGTATTAGGAAACTACACCTTCACTGCAGTAGATGACCAAGGAAACTTTGCAACTAGTACCCAAACCATTGAAGTCATTCCAGAGGGTCTAACTTTCGGGGTAATGGTGTTACTGTCGTCTGTCGCAGTGCTAGTTGGTTCCCAGTATCTCTGGAATCGGTCAAGGAAACGAGAGAAATAAGTTACGCTCGATGATGCTTAGGAGATTTGCACTCCAATCTCCCCTTTTTTTATTTTTAGGCCTATTCTTTGATTAGCATTAAGATTGGCAGCGATTTTTCTCAAAAAAGGGGGAAGTTTGCGGGTAACGTCTCTAATGTTCACTTGAATTGACTTTTGAACGAATGCACGCTATGGCGTAATTTTTATCGTTAGCATAATTGTTTTATAGTTCAGCCTTTGGTCTTCAAACAAGGTAAATTATCCGTTGCTTTAAATCAATATGGAAGGATGATGTTTATGAGTAGTCAACACAAAAACATTAACACGAAAACGTTAATAATCATGTTAAATGATCTAACCGCTAAAACTTCTATTAAATCTAAAAGTTTAAGGTTTAACCGTTAATCATCTAAAGATTGTTGGCGGTCATTGTGTCCAGTCGAAAGCCTGTGTCTACTCTAGAAAATCCAACTGTTGAAGAGGCAGCGGAGTTCATCAAGGCGGCTGTTTCGGAGCATAAAGCCATAGTTCTGGTGGGCAACTGCTGGGTAAACTACAAGGGACGGGCAAGCTCAAAACTGGAACCCGGAGAACGCATCGTCATGATCAAAGAGGACGGCTCAGTTCTGGTTCACCGCCCCATCGGATACGAGCCTGTTAACTGGCAGCCCGCAGGATGCATGTTTCAAACCCGAACAAAAGGAGGAACTCTGCATGTTCGGGCTGTACGCCGGAAACCCTCCGAGTCAGTCAACATATCTTTTGATTTTGTTTATCTCGTTTCCGCCATGAGGTTGATTGACAGGGGAACGTTTTCTTTGCACGCCAGCGAGTCGGACAT
>Ga0315550_1002196_pt1 | contig 11958 bp, 10 predicted proteins | sample SalMarSW160190MG_2_FD_203100 | JGI IMG/M metagenome (GOLD analysis project Ga0315550, IMG submission 203100) | Salt marsh sediment microbial communities from the Plum Island Ecosystem LTER, Massachusetts, United States - Salt Marsh Sediment SW1601-90 ... | reverse complement strand
GGTCGCAAAATGCGACCTTAGAATAAAAATTTTCTTTCAATTGAATAAAAAAACATATATTTGTTTATGGATAAATATGGATACGTTATGGATATATCCAAAAATATGCAAACAAAGCTGAACTTCAGCAGCCAGGTGTATCAGCAGTTGGTACAACAGCTGAGTATACTGGACACCTTTAAGGGGAGCTGGAAGACCAGGGAGAGCCAGCAGGGCCAGTATCTAAAGGAGCTACGTAAGATCGCTACCATAGAGAGTACGGGATCTTCAACCCGTATTGAGGGAGCCAGGCTCACAGATCAGGAAGTAGAGAAGCTTCTTCAATCGGTAAAGATCACAAAATTTGAATCCAGGGATCAGCAGGAGGTTATGGGTTATTACGATGCCCTTGAAGTGATCCTGGACAACTATGCTGATATAGAGATCTCTGAGAGGTACATCCATCAGCTGCATGGGGTTTTATTAAAGCACAGTGAAAAAGACCAGGCGCACAGGGGTAAATACAAAACTTCCTCCAATAAGGTAGTTGCCAATTATCCTGATGGAAGTCAGCGGGTGCTTTTTGATCCTACAGAGCCGCATTTAACACCAATAGAAATGCAGCAGCTTCTGGAATGGTTGGGCCAGAGGCTTAAGAACCGGGACATGCATCCCCTGGTAATCACTGCAGGCTTCGTGTATGAATTTTTATCCATACACCCATACAAGGATGGTAATGGGCGTTTATCAAGGCTTTTGACCACTCTTTTAATGATGAAGCAGGATTACCAGTTTATCCAGTATATATCTTTTGAGAATGTCATTGAATCCCGTAAAGATGATTACTACCGTGTTCTGATGGAAGGTCAGAAGAACCGATACAAAGACACAGAAAGGATCGATGCCTGGGTGTTGTTTTTTATGCAATGCCTGATCACATTAACAGAAAAGCTGGAGGTCAAATATGAAACCTACGGTAGGCTTAAACCAGCCTTAAATAAACGTCAGCAGAAGGTGCTGGACTTTATCAGGGTTAATGAGCCGGCCCAGGTTGGCGATATCGAAAAGGCACTTAAGGAGTACTCTCGCAATACCCTGAAAAAAGACCTGGCTTACCTGGTTAATGAGAAGCTATTGCTTAAAACCGGAGATCGTAAAGGGACCAGGTACCATATCCTGAAGAAGGATGGTACCTGAGCCCTTCTCCACGTAGCCAAAATTTTACCGTCTCTGCAACCGTCACCAAATTTTGGCTACTCCCCACGCCAGCCCTTCAGTTGTTTTGCCTTGCCCGCCCAATTTGCAGCACATTGCTTTGTTAGCTTTTTAAGATCTGATCTCATAGGTAAAAGCTAAAAATCAAAGAGCTGCAAAGCCATCCCTTCCGGCAAACCAACCCCAAGACTATTTAACATAACAGCTTCTTATAGGGGCTCCGCCTGCTTGTGCTTTTAGTTCGCCTGGCAGGTAACCTCTGGCTGTCAGCCCGGATGAGTCCGCAGGACGAAGGCGGGCCCTATAAGTCAGTTATGTTAAATAGCCGCACGCCAACCCACTCTGACCCGCAACCTTAAAACCGGCTTAGGCAAGATAAGCCACCAGCCAGCCACACTGCAAGGTTAAAATGAATCCCGATGAAAAAATTTACTTGTTATTGTTCATTTTCAATGGTATAAATTTTTTCTATCGGGAACCTTGCATCTCCCTCACCGGCTTGTGAAGGTGCCTAAGCCGGAATTTAAGGTTCTCCCTGTTTAATTATTGATGTCTTAGGGCTCTATAAGGAGTTTATCTCGCTTAATACCGCCGTGCCCTCTTTTTTTTTGAGAGGTGGAAACTTTTGGAGGGTTCGAGACTATAAAATATAAAATTGTATTATGAAATTTGAAGTTAGAGGTATTAGGATAAAGATAAGTTGGTGGGAGGTTGTGATTGTTGTGGTGATAATATACTTATTGGTCACCAATGATCTTCAGTCTGTTCTTAAGGTTCTGAGTTTTTTGAAATAAAATCATTCCTCAAAAGAAAAAAAGGACAAAAAAAGAAAGCTTTTGGCCTATGCGGGCGTGGGAAAAATGCAAGGGCGCCAGCTCTGTACCACCCTTGCATTTTTATCAGTGTTGGGATGGTGGGGAGCCCGCATACCTTTGCTGCGCTTTTTGTGGCTTTGTTCCGGAAAGAACGCGATAGCGGGTCAGAGCGGGGCTATTTTACATAATGCCACATTATAGGCCAACCCCCGTTTAGAATAGTGAACGCACTGCATTCAGTATTACCTGCAGTTTTAAATAGTTCATTATCCAATTTGGCAGTCGGCGTCTGCCAAATCTCGACGCAGTGCGTCACGAATTACCCAAGCATATTAAGACAGGCTAAGATCCAGGCAGTTGCGCCTATAATGTTCATTATGTAAACATAGTCTTAGGGTTGTTTTATCCTGGCGGGCCTTTTTGTATCTGGACCGGGGCAGCTCTTTGCCCTGTGGAATAATAGCAAAGCTGTTGCCCGAAGGGCATTCCACAGGGCAATGTGCTGCAGAAGCTGCCGGACAAAAAGCCTGACAGGAAAAACAACGCAGGGTTGGCGTGGGGAGTACCAGCCGGCAGCAGGGGCGTGAAGGAGCCGGCTGGTACGTGGGTTATAATCAGGTTATAATCTTATTTTTTTCAATTGAATAAGCTCTTTCAGTTGAAAAGAAAAATGTATCTTTGATATAGAGTGTGTTCTTTGAATATTTTGCTTGCGTTGGAGAGCGTGTAACCGACTTATTTACAGCTAAAAACCACGCACAAGTGTAAATAAGTATCTGTATAATGGGAAGGAACTACAGGATGACCTGGGATTGAACTGGTATGATTATGGAGCCATGTTCTATGATCCGGCCCTGAGGAGTTGACATATGTGGGTACTGAAGTATACGATTTTAAAAGCTGCAATCGAAAATTCTGCAAAGATTACATCTGCTGAAATCCTGCGAGTATGATTCTATTAATTTTGGTCAATTTTAACCATTATTTGATTACCTTTGATTTATGATGACCAGGAATGATATAATAAACAGACTAAGAGAGCTTAAACCTGAGCTTCGAAAGGAGTATTCTATTAAGAATATTGCATTATTCGGCTCTTATTCGGATGATACCTTTACAGAAAATAGTGATATTGATCTACTGGTGGAGCTGGAAAAGCCAATTGGATGGAAGTTTTTGTCTCTGGAAATATACCTTGAGAAGATTCTTGGCCGAAAGATTGATCTGGTCACAAAAAATGCTCTGAAAGATCAGATAAGGGATGAAATCCTAAATCAGGTTCAGTTCATATAATTGAAGAAAGCTGGTAGAACATATAGGATGTACCTGGAAGATATACTAAGTTCAATTGAACGAATATCAGTATATACAGAGGGGTATACTTACACTGATTTCAAAAGAGATTTAAAGACAGTTGATGCAGTGATAAGGAACTTTGAGATTATTGGAGAGGCTTCAAAGAACATTCCGGATGAGATAAAGAGCAAGTATAAAAATGTTCCATGGCATGAAATGTACCTTCTTCGTAATAAAATTTCACATGAATATTTCGGTGTTGATTACGAAATAATTTGGGATATAGCCTCCAACTATTTGCCTGAAAATAAAACCGAAATTGAAAAAATCCTAAGGGCGGAATTTCAATAAGATGAAGAACTCTTCGATACTCAGATGCAATTACTTCGTATCCGGAGGAAGATCGATTTGCGCATCGAACCACATCCCATCACGGAAAGTGATTTTTCTTCCTTGAATCCATTTGCAAATGAAATTATACAATATGGCATTGAATTGAAATTAAATGATCATTCAGATTGATCCCTGTTCCCGGAAGAAGATTTTCCCTTATCTACCCAATTTTAGTACTTATGCAACTTAAAAATCTTACCGAAAAACAATATTTTTTCAGGAGTAGTTTTGTAATTTTTATGATTTTCTCAAATATCTAATTATCAAAATGTTGTATTTTGATATTAATCGTAAATTTCTAATTTTAAATAATTATACTTGCGTAACTATTTGATATATTGTTCTTTGTATTTTGATTGGTATGATTACGGCGCGAGATTCTATGATCCTGCTATCGGAAGATGGTACAATACGGATCCGGTGAACCGGTTTACCGGTCCATCGATCGGGATTGAGTGCTAAATCCGTAAGCGAAATTAATTTTAACCATCCAAACTTACCCTACAGGTCGGCAGGCAGGGGTAGAACAATGAGTAACCACCGGTGATTAACCGGTGGTTATAATGTACGAGGAAATAACAACCCTACAGGGGTTGAATATTCAAATGTAATATCCATGAAATAACGTGAAAAGCATGCCATTTGTTTTACAGATAATATAGGGGACTTAAAGTATAACCTGTCCGGTATTGTGCTCTTCCAGGAAAATGCTGGCTGTCTCCGAAATGCTTTTTCCAATGCTTTTGAACGTTATCCCGGTTGCTTCCCTGATCTTTTTATTCGAGAAACAGGTCTTATGGTGTGCTGACCGTGCGGTGTCCCTGGTAAAGAGCTGTGGCCTGAACAGAAGTTTACTCACCAGCCAGTCACTTCGCCAGGTCATGCCTGTGAGAAAAGGAGGGGCATAGTATTTCGGCGGTTTTTGGCCCAACGCGTTTGCAACAAGCGTGAAGACCTCCCGGTAAGAGAGATTTTCAGACGACAGGATAAAACGCTCCCCTGAAATGGTGCTCTCCATCAGGGTAATCATTGCATGGACCACATCCCACACATCAACATACCCGGTCATACCGCAGGTGTAAAAACTCAACCCCTTCCAAACGGGTTTAAAAATAGTGGAACTGCTTCTGTTCCAGTCGCCGGGTCCGATAACAATCGACGGATTGACGATCACAGCGTTTAATCCTTCCCCAATACCTCTCCATACTTCCATTTCTGACCGGTACTTGCTGACAGAATAAGCAGAACGGTGCTTTGAATATTTCCAGCTCATGGTTTCATCCACCGCTTCCCCCTGGTTGTAACCGATAGCAGCAGTAGAGCTGACAAAACAGAGCTTTTTTATTCCTCTCTCAAGGCATGCATTGACCACGTTTGCTGTTCCGGAAACATTATTTTGCATCATCTGCTGCCTCTGCTTGGTTATAAAGGAGACCATTGCCGCACAGTGGTAAACCCGTTCAACTCCCTCCATCGCTTCAGTGAGCGAGTCCGGGTCCAACAGATCTCCTTCAACCCAATCGATGAGGGAAAACATCCCTAAAGCATCACTGGAATAATAGGAAAAGGTTTTCTTTACACGTTCGAGATTGCTGGTGGATCTTCTGATCGCTTTAACCGGTTTCCCCTGACTTAACAATGCGTAGAGAAGGTGCGACCCGATGAGACCGGTACCGCCCGTTACCAAATCCATAGTTGCCTTTTTTGATGTGTTACCGGTTCGAAAGGTAGTTAGTTGTTTTGATATTTACTAACCCGGAGCTGTCAACATTAATCCTTCCGGTTTACCGGGATAGAATGGCCCGTTTGATATAAAAAATGCAGATTTATAAGTCCGTGAATGTCTTCTATTTTTTTTACCTTCGCAGATTGACCAAAAAACCAATTAAAAAATAGAATATCATGTTCTCAGGAATTGTTGAAGAAGCAGCCAAAGTGGTAAAACTTGAAAAAGAGCAGGAAAATCTCCACATTACCATGGAGTGCTCTTTTGTCGATAAACTAAAAATCGATCAGAGCATTTCGCATAATGGAGTGTGTCTGACAGTTGTTAAGAAAGAAGGGAAAACCTATACGGTCACGGCAATTAAAGAAACCCTGGTAAAATCAAATCTTGGAAAATTGCAGATCGGTGATAAAGTTAACCTTGAGCGAAGTCTGAAGATCGACAGTTTGCTGGATGGTCATCTTGTACAGGGGCACGTTGATCAAACCGCGGTATGTACCGAAGTAAAAGAGGCGGAAGGAAGCTGGTATTATAGGTTTGAATATGAACCCGCACAGGATGATTACATTACGGTGGAAAAAGGTTCGATCTCTGTTAACGGGGTTAGCCTGACCGTTGTTAATTCAAAAGACAAATCATTCCAGGTAGCGATCATTCCCTATACTTATGAAGTCACCAATTTTCATCAGATCCAGGCAGGAACCATTGTTAATCTTGAATTCGATATCATCGGAAAATACATTGCCAGAATAATGAAACAACAACTGCAATGAAAAGCCTGACACCCCGTCAAATTGCATTTATCATATCGTTACTCGCCGTATTACTTACAACAGCCATTTTACTCCTTTTTGAGCACCTGATACCATCTTACAGTTGGTACTACCTGCTGGTATCCCTTGGTATCCTGTTCATCCTTATGTTTTGGGGAATATTATCCCTGCTCAACTATTTTATCACTGAAAAGATCAATCCAATCTACAAAACCATCCGGAATATCAGTGTACCTGATAAAGTGCTTCGTGGAGATCTTTCAGGAAGAGACATCATATCCGAAGTAAAAGATGAAGTGATCAATTGGGCGAAAGGAAAAACACAGGAGATCAATCAGTTAAAGCAGATGGAAAAGCATCGTAAGGAGTTTCTGGGAAACGTATCCCATGAATTGAAGACACCCATTTTTAACATCCAGGGATATGTGCTTACGTTACTGGATGGCGGTTTGGAAGATCCATCGATAAACCGGATGTATCTCGAACGTACTGAAAAAAGTATCAACCGCATGATCTCCATCGTGGAAGATCTTGAAATCATCTCCCGCCTGGAATCCGGTGAGCTGAAGCTGATGAAAGAAAAATTTGATATCGTTCGTCTCGTTGAGGAAGTTGTTGAGACCCAGGAGATGAGAGCACAGGAGAAAGGGATCAGGTTAGCAATACAGGGGGGAACAGAAAGGAAAATCTTTGTTCGTGCTGATAGAAAAAGAATTTATGAAGCCCTCAATAATCTGGTAATCAATTCGATAATTTACGGCATAGAATGGGGCAGAACGACTATTTCTTTCAGTGACATGGGAGATAACATTCTGATCGATGTGACTGATAACGGTATCGGGATACCGGAAGAGGACATTCACCGGATTTTTGAACGATTTTACCGGGTCGATCGCAGCCGCTCCCGGCACTTCGGGGGAACCGGTTTGGGCCTGTCCATAGTAAAGCACATTATAGAGGCTCATAATCAGACAATTAATGTAAGAAGCTCAAAAGAGGAAGGAAGCTCTTTTGCCTTTACACTGAAAAAAGCCTGATTTTGGTTTTTAATGCCAATTCTTCTACCTTTGGGGACTTCTAAAAAAGAGAGTAAAAAAGTAACAGTGCAAAACGATGGGTTTAGCTTTTCCTGAATATAAAACATTCGATCTTGCAGACATCAACAAAGAGGTGCTGAAGATCTGGGATAAAAATGATACCTATCATAATACATTAGAGGCCACCAGGGGAAAACCGGCATTTGTCTTCTATGAAGGGCCACCTTCAGCAAATGGTATGCCAGGGATACATCATGTCATTGCCAGAACAATTAAGGATATTTTCTGCCGCTATAAAACCATGCAGGGGTTTTATGTTGAACGGAAAGCCGGATGGGATACTCATGGCCTTCCGGTTGAATTAAGTGTTGAGCAGGACCTCGGCATTACCAAGGAAGATATTGGGCAAAAAATTTCCGTTGAGGAGTTCAATAAAGCCTGCAAAAAGGTTGTCATGAAATACACGGACGCCTGGGAGGATCTCACCCGAAAAATGGGTTACTGGATCAGCATGGAAGATCCATACATAACCTATGACAACCGGTATATCGAAACACTGTGGTATTTGTTAAAAAAATTATACGAGAAAAAACTGCTCTATAAAGGGTATTCAATCCAACCTTATTCACCGGCTGCCGGTACCGGTCTTAGCACACACGAACTGAACCAACCCGGCTGCTATCGTGATGTCAAAGATACAACGGTTGTTGCCCAGCTCAAGATCATCCGAAATGAACAGTCTGAATTCCTGTTCAGGAATATCGACAGTGAACTCTATTTTCTCGCCTGGACAACCACTCCGTGGACATTGCTTTCCAATACAGCATTGGCTGTCGGCAAAGGTCTTCACTATGTTAAGGTCAGTACCTTCAACCAGTATACCGGCGAACCCATTACCGTTATTCTTGCCAAAGACCGCTTCCGGTACTACTTCCCTGAACGGAATGAGGGACTTCGGTTGGAAGAGTATAAAAAGGGATATAAAAACATCCCCTACAAGATCCTTTCCGAGTTTCTGGGTGCTGACCTTGAAGGAATGCGTTATGAACAGCTCATGCCCTTCCAGCAGCCGGAAGAAGGGGATGCATTCCGTGTGCTTATTGGTGATTTTGTGACCACGGAAGAGGGAACGGGCATTGTTCATATAGCACCAAGTTTCGGCGCAGATGACTTCCGTATAGCACAAGAAAACGGGATCGGATCACTTACCCTGGTTGATAAACAAGGAAAACTCATCGAAGGGGTAGGTGAATTTTCCGGCCGCTTTGTGAAAAATCAATACGATAATAACCTGACGGAAAAAGATCCCACTGTTGATGTGGATATATCGGTTGACCTGAAATTAAACAACAAAGCATTCAAAATTGAAAAGTATGTTCACTCCTATCCACATTGCTGGAGGACCGATAAACCGGTATTGTATTATCCGCTGGATTCCTGGTTCATAAAGACCACGGCTCTGAAGAAGCGTATGATGCAGTTGAACGAAACCATCAATTGGAAGCCCCCTTCAACCGGAATCGGGCGATTCGGCAAATGGTTGGAAAACCTGGTTGACTGGAACCTGTCACGCTCCAGATATTGGGGAACGCCCCTGCCGATCTGGAGGACCGAAGACAGAAAAGAACAGCTCTGCATTGGCTCGGTAAAAGAGCTGAAAGGTGAGATCGAACGATCAGTGGAAGCCGGGATCATGAAAAAGAATCCATTGAAGAATTTTATCCCGGGTGATAATTCAAAAGAAAATTATGAAAAATTTGACCTCCACCGGCCCTTTGTAGATGAGATCATTCTCGTTTCACCCAGCGGAAAAAAGATGTTTCGGGAACCCGATCTCATCGATGGATGGTTTGATTCCGGAGCAATGCCCTATGCACAGGTCCACTATCCATTCGAAAACAAAGAAAATTTCGGGAAAATCTTTCCCGCTGATTACATTGCCGAGGGAGTAGATCAGACCCGTGGATGGTTTTTTACACTTCATGCCATTGCGGTCATGCTTTTTGATTCCGTGGCGTTTAAAAACATCATTTCAAACGGACTTGTTCTCGATAAAGACGGGGCAAAAATGTCAAAACGGCTGGGGAATGTCGTTGATCCTTTTGAAGCCATCGAAACCAATGGCTCCGACCCGCTCCGATGGTATCTGATCACCAATGCTCAACCCTGGGATAACCTGAAATTCGATCCCACCGGTGTGGAAGAGGTGAAACGCAAATTTTTCGGAACCCTGTTCAATACCTACTCATTTTTTGCCCTGTATGCTAACGTTGACGGATTTATTCATAAAGAAAAAGAGAGCACGGTGAACGAAAGACCGGAGATCGATCGGTGGATCATCTCGCTGCTGAATTCCCTGGTCAAAGAGGTGAAAGAGAGCTATGACAATTACGAGCCCACAAAAGCTGGCAGGGCTATCCAGGATTTTGTAACGGAAAACCTCAGTAACTGGTATGTCCGGCTAAACCGAAAACGATTCTGGGGCGGCGAGTATTCGAGTGATAAAATCGCTGCTTATCAAACCCTGTATCTCTGCCTGGAAACCGTTTCCAGGCTCTCAGCACCCATATCTCCGTTCTATATGGACAAGTTGTTCTGTGATTTGAACCGTGTTTCCGGAAATAATAACCCTGAATCGGTCCACCTGGTTGCTTTCCCTGTATGCGATGCCCGCTTGATTGATAAGGAGTTGGAAGAGAAAATGGCCCTTGCACAGAAAGTTTCCTCAATGGTTCTCGGTCTTCGCCGAAAAGTGAATATCAAGGTACGCCAACCATTGCAAAAAATCAGAATTCCCGTTTCCAACTACGATGATAAAGAGAAACTGGAAGCTGTCGAAAACATTATCCTTCCCGAAGTAAATGTAAAAGAATTGGAAATCATTACGGATGAAAAGGATAGCCTGATCGTGAAACGGATTAAACCAAATTTCAAGCTGCTTGGACCCCGTTTTGGTAAAGAGATGAAACAGGTTACTCAATTAATCGGTCAGTTCAGCCAGGAAGATATCCACGAAATGGAAGCAAAGGGACACCATACCCTTCAGGTTGATGGTGTAAACCGGGAAATAAAACTGTCTGAAGTAGAGATCTTTACTGAAGATATTCCGGGTTGGCTGGTGGCAAACGAAGGTCAACTGACGGTTGCTCTCGATATCAATGTGACCGATGAATTGAAGGAAGAAGGCATTGCACGTGAACTGATCAACCGGATTCAAAACATGAGAAAGGAGAACGGTTTCGATGTAACGGATAAAATCACCATCCAAATTAAGAAACATACAGCACTAAATAACGCCGTGAAACACCATGCTCACTATATTGCTTCCCAGACACTGGCAACCGGGGTGGACCTGGTGGATCAACCGGACGATAAAAAAGCGAAAACCATAGAATTGGAAGAAGGGGTAAATACAATCATTACTATTCACAGAATAAACACATAACGGGCTATTAATCTTTTGGTTAGGACCGGTTTCCCGGAACAGATCAAAAATGGTAAAATGTACGGTGTTTTATTGGAAATTTGTTATATTTATATAAAAATAAGAGCGCCATGGCAGAGAAGACACGCTATTCAGATGAAGAGCTCCTTGAGTTTAAAGAGATCATCTTACAAAAAATTGAAAAAGCCAAGCAGGATTACGACCTGCTGAAACATACCATTACTCATGAAGAGAGTAATGACACGGAGGACACATCACCTACTTTCAAGGTACTGGAGGAAGGAGCAGCAACCCTTTCAAAGGAGGAAGCCGGTAAACTGGCTCAACGCCAGTTGAAATTCATCCAGCACCTTCAGGCTGCATTGATACGAATTGAAAACAAAACGTATGGTATATGCAGGGAAACCGGGAAACTGATATCGAAAGAGAGGCTCCGCGCTGTCCCGCATGCTACCCTTAGTATCGAAGCAAAACAGAGACAACGGTAAACGGCTTGAAAATCGTCCCGATGAAATGATTGAAGCCATGGTTTCAATCATTTTTTATTCCTCCCTTTTTCAAATCGTTTAAAAATTATAGTTTTGGTCGAAAATTTATTCCGATGTCAATAAGAAAACAGTCCCTTTTCCTGATCCTCCTGATCCTTGTAGCGGACCAGATGTTAAAGATCTGGGTCAAAACCCACATGATGCTTGGACAGGAATACCCTATCCTTGGGAATTGGTTTATCATCCATTTCCTGGAAAACAATGGAATGGCTTTCGGACTTGAAATTTCCGGTGAATTCGGGAAGATTATCCTTAGCATTTTTCGAATTATTGCTGTGGCTGCGATCGGTTGGTATCTCGTTTATCTGATCCGGCAAAACGCTTCTAACGGTTTGATATTAAGTATCTCCATAGTGATGGCCGGAGCAATAGGAAACATTATTGACAGTGCATTCTATGGGATAATCTTTAGTGATAGCTATTTCAGGGTAGCAGAATTTTTACCCGAAGGTGGGGGATATTCCAGCTTCCTGCACGGCCAGGTAGTCGATATGCTCTATTTCCCAATCATTAAAGGACATTTGCCAGGCTGGTTCCCCATCTGGGGATCACAGGAATTCATCTTTTTCCGGCCTGTTTTTAATCTTTCCGATAGCTCGATCACCATTGGAGTAGCCCTCATCCTGATCTTTCAGAAACGATTTTTTAAGCATCAGGAAACCAAAGAGCCCATGCCCGATGACATCGAGATAAATAATTAACCTGTTGTGCGGTTAAGGTCTGACTATAGT
>Ga0315550_1002193_pt1 | contig 11971 bp, 12 predicted proteins | sample SalMarSW160190MG_2_FD_203100 | JGI IMG/M metagenome (GOLD analysis project Ga0315550, IMG submission 203100) | Salt marsh sediment microbial communities from the Plum Island Ecosystem LTER, Massachusetts, United States - Salt Marsh Sediment SW1601-90 ... | reverse complement strand
CACGTGCGCCTGGTACAACAGGCTGACCTGCTCGCCGCTCGCGGCGTCGCGCAAGGTGATGTCGAGCGTCACCAGGCCGGCGCGCTGATTCGTCCCGGCCGCGTAGGTAAAGCTGCAGGCCGATACCGGCATCGTAAGCAAGGCGTTGGCACCGGCGGAGAGCGGCGCTGCCGCGGGATTGGTCGGCTGGGGATCCGTGATCGTGTAATTCCAGTAGCGCGTTATCGTGCCCGATGCCGGGTCGCAGACATAGGTCACGGGCGTGTCGACGATAAAGACGCGCTGATTGGGCGAGGCCCAGCGGAAGTTAAAATTAGCGCTGGCACCACCGGGTAATATCTGCCATTCGTCACCTCCACCGTCATCTTGAATTGTAAATGTGGTAATCGCCGGGTTGGTAATAACGTACGAGCCGCTCAAGAGCGAGGCATCGGCGTACGCACTGGTGGCGCCCGTGCCGGTCTGGTTGTAAATCGCGAGACGGGATGGCGGGACCTGCGTGGACGAATCGTATGGCAGCGTGATGTTCTGGAAAAAACCGACGATGTTGAAACCGTCCGCGTCCGATCCGGGGATCTTCAATCGGAATTGGGTGGGGCCGTGGTTATGGCCGATATTGCCGGGACCGACGCGGTACCGCGCGCCGTCCACCGTATTGAGCATCTCGATCACGCGGCCGGTCGGGTCCACGCGCACGCTGTTGGGCAATGCCTGGCGGATATCGCGTGCCATGCGCCGCAGCGCCATGTCCGCGGCGTCCACCAGTTCGGCGCGACGCACCTGCGCCCGGTAACCTTCGATCGGATGCTTGATGATCACGCCCAGCACAACGGCGATGATTGCGGTGATGGTGATCACGACGATGAGCTCGATGAGCGTCACGCCGCCGTGGCGGCGCGCGGCGGCTGTCGTCGACACGGGGCTTGTCGTCGGGAGGGTCATATCATTAATAGTTGGTGCGATATCCGCTGACGATGACATCGTCGCCGGCGGGCGTCGTCACCGTCACCTGCACGCGCGCGGCGTTGCTGGCGGTGATGACGGTCAGCGCCTCCGGCGTAACCTGGACATTCACGCTGTAGCCCGTCAGCGCACTGAATACATTTCCGCCTTGATCGCGCGGGGGCGATTCCGCGACGATGTTGTTGTAATCGAGCACATCGTCGTATGTCGCGCGCGTCTCGCCCGCGTCGGAACCGTCGGGATCGGCAAAGTTCTTGGTGAGCGCCTCTTCGAGATAGGCCTCCGCGATCGCGACCGCCTGGGTCGTGATCAGCGGATCGGCGCTCGAGCCGGTCGTGCGCACGATGGCCACCATCACGCCGGCCAGCGCAACGCCGATCACCATGATGGCGACGATCAGTTCCACCAGCGTCACGCCGTGCGCGCAAGAACGGGATGATCGTGCTTTCATAATCGCTGGACGAATCCGGTTTCGCCGTACACGCGTAACGAATGGCTGCCGACGTTGATCGTGATCGGATCGGGGGTGAGCGCGGCGCTGCCGTCGGGGGCGAAGATGATGTTTGTCGCGGGCGCAAGCGTCACCCCGCTCGGCGCGGTGCGCGCGAAGTTCGCGGCATTGCCCGAGGGATCGGCCACGGGGGTATTGTAGGTGCCCGAGCCGCAGCCGGCGGCGTTGGCGGCGCTGAACAGTGCATAGCCCGTCGCGGTGATATTCACGCGTACCTCGCAATGCGTCTCCACCGCGAGCTTCTGCGCGTAACGCACGGCGGAAATCGTCTCGTCGTAAAACCCGCTCGCACGGAAGACATTGATGTCGAAGAACCGCGATCCGCCGACCACCGCGATCAGCGCGATGATGATCAGCGTCGCGATCAACTCGACCAGGGTAAAACCGTTGGGACGGCGGCTGTGCATCAGTGTGAGTTGATATCAGGCACGGCTTGAAGAATGGTTTATCGAAAAGATTAGCAGAAACCGGGGCGTCCGCCTCAAGGCGCGGTCACCCGGGCAAACCGCCTCGGGAACTCCGACCGGTCGCCTACCGTCTCGTGAACCGGGTAGTGCGGGATGCATGCTTATTGGTACTCCTCGCGCCATGGTCCCGGGGCGGTGAAATTCAGGTTCGGCGTACCGCTGTTGAACGGGACCACGGTGATGGACGTGGTCGGCGTGGCGGTGGCGGAGGATCCCGTCGCCGGATGCACCACGGGCGTACCCGCGCTGGTGGTGATCTGATACGAAGCCGCCGCGAGGTTGATGCCGTCGCGCTGCCCGCTGGTCATGGCGAGTGACTGGGCATAGCGGATGTCATTGGCCAGCTGCTCCGCCTTGGCGCTGACATCGATGGCGCCCCGGTCCTGGTACCGGGGAATAACCGAAAACGCCAGGATTCCCACGAGTACGACAATGGCCACCAGCTCCACCATGGTGAAACCGCCTTCGGTGGGCAACCGGATATTCGAAATCCTTGCCATTTGTCACATCTTAAAAAAAATGGGGCGCTGACTCCTGCCAGCGCCCCCATACCTCATTTCTGCGGCCTCACCGGCATTGCACCAACCCTGTCAGAGCGGTTGCGCCGGTTTTCACATGCGACCGTCCGGTCGCCGTACATCAGGCAATAAAGCTGTCTTCCTTTCTCTGCAATAAAGCGCCTAGCAACCGCCCGAGCTCACCGTGACCGACCCGGTATTGGCGTCGTACGACGCCTGGCAGGTGCTGTTGCCGCCGTTGTTCGGCTGGAAGATCGTGGTGGGAGCGGCGCCAGAAGGTGTATAGCCGTCGTATCCCTGCAAGGCGTTGAGAATGCCACCGGTCGATCCGCCGGTTGGATAACCCGAGGCGTTCACCACCACGGACACGCCGTCCATACAGATGGTGCCAGCGGTGCTGCCGTTGCAGGTGCCGCCGTTGCTGCCGTTGACCAGGACCTGGGCCTTGGCCAGTGAAGCGGCGCCGCGCAGGCCGCCGGCGATACCCTGGACACTCGCGATGCGCGCATCCTGCGTGACGTTGATGAACCGCGGCAGCGCCGTGGCCGCCAACAGGCCGAGGATGACAATCACAATCACCAGCTCGATCAAGGTAAAACCGCTTTGTTTTGCGCGCATGCTATTCCCCTTTGGACTTTAAATTAATTGGTTCCATCAGCCACTAGCAACCGCCCGAGCTCACCGTGACCGTCGCGGTGTTGGCGTTGTACGACGCCTGGCAGGTGCTGCTGCCGCCGTTGTTCGGCTGGAAGGTAGTGGTGGGAGAAGCGCCTCCGACCGTATAGCCATCCGTGCCCTGCATGGCGCTGACGATACCGCCCGCTGATCCGCCGGTTGGATAACCCGAGGCGTTCACCACCACGGACACGCCGTCCATACAGATGGTGCCCGCGGTGCTGCCGTTGCAGGAACCGCCGTTACTGCCGTTGACCAGGACCTGGGCCTTGGCCAGTGAAGCGGCAGAGCGCAGTCCGCCGGCCACGCCGGTGACGCTGGCGATACGGGCATCCTGCGTGACATTGATGAACCGCGGCAGCGCCGTGGCCGCCAACAGGCCGAGGATAACAATCACAATCACCAGTTCAATGAGAGTGAAACCGCTTTGCTGTTTGGACATGCTTTATCTCCTGCTTCAAATATAAAACGTTGCTCTATTACACTCTGGCAGACAGTTCGTTACCCTGCCACCATCGGTTCCCTATCCAACTCAGTATCGGGACCAGGAATATGGTTCCGCGGAACTGAGTCGCAAACCTTCTATCTCATCTATTCCCTGATCGAAAACTCCGTTCCCATTTTTATCACTATAGACAAGCTTCACCATGAAGCCTGCTCGTGGGGGATTTGGCAGACCCCCCGCGAAAAATCCCTTGTTGCGGACCAGATAAACGAGCATCTTGGTGCGCTTGTCGAAATACCAGCTGCCGTCCGCCAGTGAAGCCGGGTCCACTCCATCGAATTCACCCAGATAATTGTGCGGTGTCTCCGCCAGCAGGTTCATCGGGTTGCTGCCCGCGTATTCCGCCAAGGCCGCGACTTTCGACTTCACAATACTTTCTGCAACCTTCATGCCAATAGAGCTGCGCAGTGTCCCGACCACCGTCTGCATGGTCACCCTTTCGGCATCCACCTGCAGGGCCAGCAGGCGTGAAATCGCCAGCACCAGCAGCACGGAGATCATCACGATGACGATGACCAGTTCGAGCAGGGAGAAGCCGTCGTTGAAATGCCCTATGCACCCCCGACCCTTTGGGTCCCGGCTTTGCCGACTCACTTTTGATCCCTTCCCGCTGAAGCATGGCAGCTTATTAAAATACAGTAGGTTACGATTTTAACCTTGTCTAGTTTCTCGATATGCGCCATAACCCGCGATAATACTAAGATTGACGCGCCACTTGGACGAGGTCCCACATCGGCAGAAACACACCCAGCGCCAGAATGAACACCATGATCGCCAGAAACACGATCAGGATCGGCTGGATCGCGGTGCTCAGATTGCGGATGTTGTAGTCAACTTCACGTTCATAATAATCCGCCACATTCAGCATGAGCTCGTCCACCGAACCGGTTTCCTCGCCCACGGCGATCATCTGGATCACCAGCGGCGGGAACATGCCCGTCGCGGCCGCGGTACGGGCAATGGTTTCGCCGCGCTCCACGCCGTCGCGAATCTGCACGATACGGTCGCTGATGTAGTCATTGTCCACGGCGCGGCTGACCACCGTCATCCCCTGAACCAGCGGCACACCGGATTTGATCATCACCGCCAGCGCCCGCGAAAAACGCCCGAGTGTCGCCTGGTAAATAATCTTGCCGACCACCGGGATGTTGAGCTTGAACTTGTGCCAGCGATAGCGGCCTTCCGGCGTGCCGACATAGAAGCGCACGGAAAAAAACACCGCGATCATGACGGACAGTATCACCGGCCAATAGGCGACGGTGAAATTGGACGAGGCGATCAGGATCTTGGTCGCCAGCGGCAATTCGATCTTGAAGCCGGCGTATACCTTGGCGAACGTCGGGATCACAAAAAGATTGAGAATAAATATCGCGATAAAAATCGCGACCACGACGAAAGTCGGGTAGCGTGTCGCTGACTTGATCTGGTCGCGGGTGTCCTTCTCGCGCTCGAGATAAAGCGCCAGCTGCAGAAATACATCCTGCAAACTGCCGGTGGTCTCGCCGACCTGAACCAGGTTCACATACAGCGATGAAAACACCTTGGGATGGCGTCGCAGCGCGCTGTTGAGATCCAGGCCGGTATCAAGACTTTCGCTGACGTTGCCGATAACCCTGGCCAGCGCCGGATTCTGAGTCGATTCGCGTAATCCCTTCAGGGCCTGCATGATCGGCACGCCGGCCTTGAGCAGGGTATACATCTGGCGGCTAAAGAGGGAGATATCGGTCAGGGTGATTTTGGTGTTCTCGGCCATGCGCGCACGCAGGGCGCCGAAGACGTCCTCGCGTGCCTGCGAAATGACGATATCGATCGGTATGACGCCGCTGTTCAGCAACTGCGTCGCGACGGCGTCGGGCGAAACTGCCTCGAGATGGCCCCGGACTGCCTCGCCACGCTGATTGCGTCCCTTGTATTGAAACAGCGGCATATGATTCGTCCCGGGATAAAACTATTCTTCCAGCGAATAGGTGGCGCGGATCACCTGATCCATGGTGGTCAGCCCCTGGGCGGCCAGGATGATGGCGCTGCGACGCAGCGTCTGAAAACCGGGCTGGCCCTTGGCGACAGCGGCGAATTGCATGGGATCGCCCGTATGCAAGGCCTCCACCAGCTTGTTGTCCATTTCCAGGTATTCGAATATGCCCACCCGCCCCTGATAGCCCGTGCCGTTGCAGTGGCTGCAGCCGCGCCCACGCTTGAATTGAAGCGTCTCCGCCTTGTCTCCGGCCTCGCTGCGGACAATCGCCATGTGGGCGGCGGAGAGTTCATCAGGCTCGGCGCAGGATTCGCAAATACGCCGGACCAGCCGTTGCGAAATAATACCGCGCAGCGAAGCGGCCACCATGTACGGTTCGACGCCCATATCGATGAGACGCAACGCGGTGGACACTGCATCATTCGTATGCAAAGTCGAAAGCACCAGATGGCCCGTCATCGCCGCCCGCAGACCGATTTCCGCGGTTTCCTGGTCACGCATTTCGCCCACGAGAATGATGTCCGGGTCCTGGCGCAACATGGACCGCAGCACGCGCGCGAAGCTCAGCTCGATCCGGGGGTTTACCTGGACCTGGTTGATCCCGGGCAACCGGTATTCCACCGGGTCTTCGACCGTCAGTATCTTGAACTCGGGACGGTTGAGTTCCTTGAGCGCGCCGTAAAGCGTCGTCGTTTTGCCGCTGCCCGTGGGGCCCGTGACCAGCACCATCCCGTTGGGGTTGTGAATCACGCGGCGGAAGCGTTCGAGAATACCCTTCGGCATGCCGATCTGCTCCAGATTCAGCACCCCGGAGAATGGGTTGAGCAAACGCATCACCACGGACTCGCCGTGCTGCACCGGCATGGTCGAGATACGCACGTCGATGCTTTTCTCGCGTATACGCACATTGGCGCGGCCGTCCTGCGGCAGGCGCTTTTCCGAAATATCGAGACCGGCCATCAGCTTCACGCGCGACACCAGCGCGTTGGCGATTCGCCGGTCGGCAATCGTCTGCACGCGCAGCACGCCGTCGAGGCGAAAACGGATGCGCAGTTCTTTTTCATCCGGCTCGATATGAATGTCCGAGGCATTCACCTGCATGGCGTCCTCGAACATGCTTTGCAGCAGCTTGACCACCGGTGCATCGGTCAGGCCCTCGGTCTCGGCCAGCGCGGTCAGATCCACGCCCCCCTGGGCGGTCAATTCCTGCTGCAGCTCCTGCGCCAGGTCGCTGATTTCCTCCGTACGGCGGTAAACACGATCGATGGTCTTGAGCAGCTCGGATTCCTTGACCACGGCGAAGCGCAGCGGACGGCGCAGCACGCGCGACAACTCGTCGTAGGCGAAAATATCGGTCGGGTCGGCCATGCCCACGAGCAGGCTCTCACGGGCGTCTTCCAGCGCGATGGCGCGGAAGCGCCGGGCATGCGTCTCAGGAATCAGGCGGACGGTTTCGGGTTTATAGTGATAGCGCCGCAGATCGATATAGGGAACGTTCAGCTGTTGCGCCAGAAAGGTCAGGAGTTGATCTTCCGAGAGAAATCCGTTGTCAACGAGCACGCGCCCGAGTTTGCGCCCGCTCTTTTTCTGTTCCGCCAGGGCGGTGTTGAGCTGCTCCTGGGAAATAATCTTGTTCGCTATCAGCAGGTCGCCGATGCGAATCTTCTTGGGTTTCATCTCGGTTATCGTCGCCATTGTGACTCCCCGTCGGGCCGCTCCTCACTTCCAACATGAAACGGGCGGCCTAATATCCTGAAAAGACTGAAGTTACCATCCAATATAGTCGATAAAACCGTTGTTTCCGGCATTCAACCAGGGCATTAGCCCCTCCGCCCACGGCAGGGCGGCTGGCCTCTTAACTTCAAGCAAATACCAGGCCATCTTCCAGTGGCAAGAGCTGCCCGGCGGGGAAAACCGAGGCGCCATACAACTAATAGCCGCGCAGGGAATAACTGGCCGCCGCCTGTTTTTTGAGCTCCGCGGCTCTGGCTTCCAGCAACTTCGCCTGCCCCCTTTTGCCGGCTTCACGCTCAAGCCTGGCCGTCAGCGAATAAAAGGGGATCAGCTCGGAAACATGGGGGTAGTCGTATTGCACCCCCTGCTCCAGGGTTTGAAGCGCCACGTCTTTTTTACCGTGCTGCAATAATAATGAGGCGTAATCCATTCTCCCCTGAAACAACCTGGGGTTGAGCGCCAGCGCGCGACGGAAAGCTTCGGTGGCGAGTCCGTATCCGTCGTCCCCCGCCAACATCGGATTCTGCTGGTATAACCTGCCACGGATGACGAACGTCAGGCCCCGTAACGAGTTGGCTTGTTGCGCCTGATCCAGCAACTTGAGCGCCTCTTCATACAGGGACTTTTTGCTGCTCGCGGCGCTCGGCGGGAGCAGTGCAATCGCATGCCGGTACAGATCGGCGTGCGCGATCAACATGCGGTCGTCTGAAGGGGTCAGTCGCTCCGCGACGGCGAGACTCTGATCAGCTTCCTGCAATTTCCCCTGGCGTCCCTGCATGAGCGCCTTGTCATAATATGAATTGGCCAATCCGAGGGCGACAAAATAAAAGATGGGGACGAGGGCCAGGAGAATAACGATTACCGGATAGGCCTGTCTGCCAATGTGCCGTGAAAACCGGATTCGCAGGGAAGGTATCCTCAGTTCACCACAGGCGATCTCATGAAATCGCCCCATCACCAGGCCCGATATCACCATGATGGAAAGGATGTATAGATTGAAATCGATTACGCTATGAGCCGCCACGGCAAGCAGTCCGCAGAAAAGCCCTGCGAGCTCTATCCGGGTATTACTGTTCAGTCTCTTTTTACGCAGGACGCGGACAAGCAGCCACAGGGCGGCGATCAATACCGAAACCAGAAACAGCAGGCCCGGCAATCCGGTTTCTATCCATATCTGGAGGTAGTCATTGTGGGCGAAAAACCCGCCGGAACCATCCATCGGGCTCCGGTACGGAGGATACGCCAGATAAAAAAGGCCCAAACCAATGCCATGCCACGGCGAAGCCTTCAACAAGTTCCATGAAGACTCCCAGATGACCCATCTGTCAAAATAATCATGTGTCAGCCGGAACACGCGCTGCCCGAGGCCGCCATGGGCGATCTTCGTGGACAGAAACGCCACCACCACCAGAAGTAAAAGCAGGATGATGTTGCGCCTGGATGCATGCCGCGCGGTAAGCGCAATCAATACTCCCAAGCCAATCAAAAGGCTCAGCGTGGCGCCGCGGCTCGCCGTGAAAAAAATGGAAAAAAACAGGACATACAGGATTGCTCCCAGCACAACGACGCGATGGCGCGGGGAATTTTTGTCCCCCGTTATGAGCAAGAAATACGCGGACGCCGGTAACGTGATCAGGTTGAGGAAGGCGGCGTGGGTGTTGCGGGTTTCGAAGACGGAACGGGCGTCCTGCTCGAACACGAGCACCTGGTATATCCCCATCAATGCCAACACCAATCCCAGGACCAAAAGAATAACGGCGACATGTGACCAGAGCGCCTGGCGGTCCGGGGTCAGGGTGTACAGCCAGAACACCAGCACGAGGCTGCCAACCCACCAGAAATTGATCACGCTGACTCCGGGCGCGAGGCTCCACGTCAACGAAACGGCGAGCCACAACCAGAACAGCGTCAAACAGAGCGCCAGTCCGGTCTTCGGGATTTGCAGACCGGCGTCATAAGACTGCAGGAAGATCCAGCCCAGCCAGATCACCAGCACGATCTGGGTGATGGCGAAGAATTCCAGTTGCGGACCCTTGAACAGCAGGGCGGGAAACAGGGCGCAGATAAAAAGCAGGGAACTGAAGTGGACGGCGGGCAGGCTGAATTTATTTTTCTTGGTCACCGCCATCGTTTCTCCTTGGCTTGGCCGCATCGGGGCATACAGCTTACTTACCTACTTATATACAATGCCCGATGAAACGCTAGCGAGAGCTTCTTCTTCAGAAAGCGAAAATATGTTCCACGTCGTGCTCTACCAACCCGAGATCCCGCCGAATACCGGCAACATCATGCGCCTGTGCGCCAACACCGGCGTGCGCCTGCATTTGATCGAACCGCTCGGCTTCAGGCTGGAAGACAGGGAATTGCGGCGCGCGGGGCTGGATTACCGCGAATGGGCGGAAGTCCGGACACATCCGAGCCTGGAACACTTTCTCGAAAGCGTGGAACCGCCGCGGCTGCTGGCCTTCTCCACCCGCGCCGGGCGGTTCTATAGCGATATGGATTACAAGGAGGATGACGCGTTGCTTTTCGGACCCGAGACGCGCGGCCTGCCGCAGGAAATCCTGAACAGTATCCCGGAAGCGCGGCGCCTGCGGCTACCCCTCGTGCCCGGTAATCGCAGCCTGAATCTCTCCAATGCCGTCGCCGTGGTGGTTTACGAAGCCTGGCGGCAACGGGGATTCAACGGCGGAAAATAGCGCTACTCCGATCTCGGTTCACGCCTGAGCAGCGCCTCGACCGCGGCCTGCGGCGGCAGGTCTTCATATAACACGCGATAAACCTGTTCGGTGATCGGCAAATCGACATTGAGTTTTTTCGCGAGCTGGTAAAGTTCGCGTGCGGTGGCCACGCCCTCGGCCTCCTGTCCCAGGTCGGCCAGTATCTCGGGAAGCTTGCGTCCCTGCCCCAGCGCCAGGCCGACACGGCGGTTGCGCGAGGCGTTATCGGTGCAAGTCAGGATCAAATCGCCCGCGCCGGTAAGGCCCATGAAGGTTTCCTTCTGTCCACCCATGGCGACGCCCAGGCGCGTCAGCTCGGCAAGCCCGCGGGTAATGAGCGCGGCACGCGCGTTGGCGCCGAAGCCCAGGCCGTCACTGATGCCGGCGGCGATGGCCATGACGTTCTTGATCGCTCCGCCCAGCTGCACGCCCGCGACATCGTGACTGGTGTACACACGCACGCGCTCGTTGCGCAGCCACGAAGCCACCTCTTCCGCCGCCTTTTCCTGCCCGGAGGCGACGGTAAGCGCCGAGGGCATATTGAGCGCGACTTCACGCGCAAACGTCGGCCCGGATATCACGGCGAGGGAAGCCCGGCCACCGAGTTCTTCCGACGCCACCTGGCTCAGCAACTTTCCGCTTCCCGGCTCGAGACCCTTGGTCGCCCAGGCTATAACGGCATCCGCCGGCAACAGCGGCTGCAAGGTTGCGAGCGTGGCGCGAAAGCCGTGGCTGGGCACGGCGACCAGAAAACGGGAAGACGATTTTGCCGTCTCGGTGAGCGAATCCCGTGCATGCAGATTTTCGGGAAAGGGAATGCCCGGAAGGTAAACGCTGTTCAGCCGCTCACGTTCGAGGCGCGCTTGCTGGGCGGCGTCATTGCCCCACAGCAGCGTGGGGTGTCCATTGCGCGCGAGCAACAAGGCGAGCGCCGTGCCCCAGGAACCGGCCCCGAGGACGGCAACGGTATGTTTATTTTTTTCGGAAGACATTCTTGTTCTTGGCACCTGTCACGGTTCAGTCAGGCAAGGACGTGAACGGCAAAGAATGCACGACGGCGCGGGCCGACCCAGGCTGTCGCCATCTTCGCCGTGGCCCCTGACCGGAAAAGATGTCTGGTCTCAGTTTACGCTGGCCGGGCGGGTCTGGGCGGCCTGCTTCTGTTCGTACATCGACTCGAAATTGATCGGGTTGATCAGCAACTGCGGGAATCCGCCCTTGCCAACAAGATCATTAATCACCTCACGCACGAACGGCAACAGAACATAAGCGCAGCTGACTTCAAGCGCCCGCTGCAGCGGCTCACCCTCGACACCGGTAATCCGGAAAATACCCGCCTGTTTGACTTCCGCTAGAAAGATGTTCTTGCCCTCATTCCTGGCGCTCGCGGTTACCGTCAGAACTGCCTCATAGATCCCCTGTTCCGTGTTGAGCACGCTGTGCTCAAGCCCTAGCTGTACGCTGATCTCCGCCGCCACGTTCTGCGCCTGAAAAGCCATGGGCACGCCGGGCGCTTCATAAGAAACATCCTTGATATAAATTTTCTCCATATTGAACACGACATTCTGGTCTTGATTCGACTCCGCCATATCTACCCTCGCTTGTGTTATATCGTTCCGATTTCCACGCTGCTTACGATTTCAGCAGCATATCCAGCTGGCCCGCGCGATCCAGACCCGCGAGCTCCATGTAGCCGCCCACGTGCGTGTCACCGATGAAAATCTGCGGCACGCTGGTCCGCCCCGTGAGCCGTGTCATCTCGTCGCGGCGCGCGGGATTTTCATCCACCATGACCTTCTCCATCGGAACCCCCTTCCTCTCCAGCAACCGCTCCGCCATCCGGCAATAGGGGCAGACGTGCGTACCGTATATCAGCACTTTCGCCGACATCACTTCTCCAGCG
>Ga0315550_1002192_pt1 | contig 11972 bp, 12 predicted proteins | sample SalMarSW160190MG_2_FD_203100 | JGI IMG/M metagenome (GOLD analysis project Ga0315550, IMG submission 203100) | Salt marsh sediment microbial communities from the Plum Island Ecosystem LTER, Massachusetts, United States - Salt Marsh Sediment SW1601-90 ... | reverse complement strand
TGAGATGATACCTTGGGAGACTCTTCGCTCCGCTCAGAGTGACGGTGTGTGAACTGCCTTTGTTCAAAATGCTGCTGACCAGTACAGTTTTTGGATTTTCTCTGTGTTCTCTGCGCCTCAGCGGTGAGATATGGGTAATCACCCCTCCCAACTGCTTGACTTCCCTCCAGACAGTGGTAGAATAGCGCTACTTATGGTCATACGGACACTTTCTGCTCACCAACACACTCACACCCAACACCACCCAGCCGGGTAGGTGCGCATTGACGCGCGTGAGCTGCCCTGAGCACACAGCCCTCCCGGTCTATCCGGCGAGGGTTTTTTGTTTAGCAAGAGGTGGCGATGGAAAGACACACAGATATACGCCTTTCGCTGCCCAGCAAGGGCCGCTTGGCCGAGGATGCCGAGCGGCTGCTGGCAGCCTGCGGGCTGTCCATCTACAAACCCAACCCACGCCAGTACGCCGCCCCTATCCCCGCCCTACCCGGCTTGACCGTTCTCTTCCAGCGCTCCAGCGACATCGTCGTCAGCGTGCGGGATGGCAGCGTCGATTTGGGCATCACGGGGATGGACGTGGTGGGCGAAAAGCACGGCGATAGTAACAAAGTGCTCGTGCTCCACGATGCGCTTGGTTTCGGCCACTGCCGTCTATCGCTCGCCGTGCCGGAGGAATGGGAGTCGGTGCACACGCTGGCCGACCTAGCCGCCCACGCCCGCGACCTGGACCGCCCGCTGCGCGTAGGAACAAAGTTCACCCGCCTCGTCGGCAGCTTTATGGCGCGGCACGACATCCCCTGCACCCTGATTGAGGCCGAGGGAACGCTGGAGGCCGCCCCGACCATCGGCTATGCCGACGTCATCTGCGACCTGGTCTCTTCCGGACAGACGCTGCGCGACAACCGGCTGCGCCCCCTGGAGGATGGCGTCATCGTCCGCTCCCAGGCAGCGCTGATCGCCAACCGCGCCACGCTCCAGCGCCGCCCGGAGGTGCTGTAGGTGGCCCGCAAGCTGCTGGAGGCGATCGAGGCGCATCTGCGGGCCGAGGAGCGGCTGTCGATCTTTGCCAACATCCGCGGCCAATCGCCCGAGTCCATCGCGCAGGCGCTGTTTGCCCAGGAAACGTTGGGCGGTCTGCAGGGGCCGACCGTCTTGCGCGTCGTCGTGCGTGATGGCGATCCAGGCTGGTACGACGTGCACATCGTCGTGCGCAAGGATCAGCTTTTCGAGGCAATTGCCGAACTGCGCGCCATCGGCGGCAGCGGTATGGTCGTCACGCCGGTGACGTACATCTTTGAAGAGGAGCCAGCGCGCATCCGGGCGATGATGGAGGCAATCAAAGAAGCAGGAAGCAAGACGCAGGAGAATACAGGAGTAGAAAAGTGACACTTAGGATTTACGACGACTTGGAACAGGCCCGCCAGACAGTGTTGCAGCGGCGGGACATGATGAACCTGGACGAGGTGCCGGAGCCAGTGCGGGCCGGGATCGCGCGCGTCTTTGGTGAGGATCTGACGCCGGAGCAGGCAGTGAGCCGCCTCCTAGCCGACGTGCGCCGGCGGGGCGACGAGGCGTTGCACGAGTGGACTACGCGCATCGACGGGCTAGATCTGAAGGCGTTCGAGGTACCAACAGCCGAATGGCAAGCCGCTTACGACCGGCTTCCCGCCGAACTGACCGAGGCGCTGGCGCTTTCCGCCGAGCGCATCCGCGATTTCCACGCCCGCCAACCCATCCCCTGCTGGACGACGGATGCGATGGGCGGCATACTGGGCCAGCGCCTGGTGCCGCTTGAGCGCGTGGGCGTTTACGTGCCGGGCGGCACTGCCCCGCTGCCCTCGTCGCTCTTGATGGCCGCCGTGCCGGCCCGCGTAGCCGGCGTGGACGAGGTCATCGTCTGCACCCCCGCTGACAGACAAACCGGCCTCGTCTCGGATATCATGCTCGCCGCCGCGCACATCGCCGGGGTCGACCGGTTGTTCACCCTGGGCGGCGCGCTGGCGGTGGGCGCGCTGGCCTATGGCACCGAAGCGATCCCGCGCGTGGACAAGATCGTGGGCGCCGGCGGGCTCTTTACCACCGTGGCCAAGCGGCAGGTGTTCGGCGTCGTGGGCCTGGATGGCATCTACGGCCCGACGGAGACGGTGGTCGTGGCCGACGACTCGTCCGACCCAGCCTGGGTAGCCGCCGACCTGCTGGCCCAGGCGGAGCACGACGTGCTAGCCACCGCCATCCTGCTCACCCCCTCCCGCGACATGGCGGAGAAAGTACAGATCGAGGTCGCCCGGCAACTGGAGACCCTCAGCCGCGCTGAGATCGCCGCTGCGGCGCTGGCGGGGCAAGGCGGCGCGGTCATCACGCCCGACCTGGAGACCGCCGTCCAATTGGCCGACGCGTTCGCCCCTGAACACCTGTGCCTCTCCGTCGAGGAGCCGGAAAAGTGGGCGGAGAGAGTTCGCAACGCGGGCGGCATATTCCTAGGGGAGCACTCCTTCGAGGTGCTTGGCGATTACGTCGCCGGGCCGAGCCACATCATGCCCACCGGCGGCACGGCGCGCTTCAAGGGGCCGGTCAACGTGCTTGACTTTGTGAAGGTCGTCAATATTATTGGGCTGGATAGAGAGACCGCCGCCGGACTGTGTCCCGCAGCCGAGCGAATCGCCAACGCCGAGTCGCTCACGGCGCACGGGGCCGCAGCTTGTCGACGGATGGTGTCAACGGATAGAACGGACTAAACGGAAGAATAGTGCGAAACCAATCCATTCAATCCGTTGAGGAGACTTGAAGTGACCAATCATACTTTCTACATCGTCGACGTGTTCGCCGAGCAGAAATACAGCGGCAACCAACTGGCCGTGTTTCGCGACGCCGCCGATCTCTCCACCGACGAGATGCAGGCCATCGCCCTGGAGATGCACTTTTCCGAGACGACTTTTATCCTTTCAGACGAGCCACGTGACGGCGGCTACGACGTGCGCATCTTTACGCCCGCAGAAGAGCTGCCCTTCGCCGGGCACCCCACCCTGGGCACGGCGTCCATCATCCGGCAGGAGATCATCGGCCAGATGGTCGAGCAGGTGGTCCTGAAACTGCAGGTGGGGCAGATCCCGGTAACTTTTGATGACGACATCCTATGGATGAAACAGGTCGAGCCGGAGTTCGGTGAGAAGCTGGAGATAGGCCAGATCGCGCCGGTGTTGAAGCTGGACGAGAACGACTTTGATCCACGCTTCCCCATCGAGGAGGTTTCCACAGGACTGCCCCACATCATCGTCCCGCTGAAAAGGATGGATGGGCTGAAACGCGCCAACGTGGACAGGGAATGGTACTTCAGGCTCATTGAAAATACGTGGGCCAAGCCAATCATGATCTTTTGCCCTGGTGGATACAACGAGGAACAGGCCCTGGGCGTGCGCATGTTCGCCGACTGCTTTGGCATCGCCGAGGACCCCGCCACCGGCAGCGGCAGCGGCTGCCTAGTCGGATACCTGATCAAGCACCGCTACTTTGGCGATGACGCCGTAGATATTCGCACCGGGCAGGGATACGAGGTCAGCCGGCCTTCGACGCTATATCTCAGGGCAGCGGCCAAGGCAGAAAGCATAGAGGTACACATCGGCGGCAAGGTGGTCAAGATCGCCACGGGAGAATTTGTCTAAACAGCAGCGCAGATCGGAAAGGAGGACACGATGTCTAGCAAGACGATCGATCCCGGTGAAGTTCGCTTCTTCAGCGGCAACTCCAACCCGCAACTGGCTGCCGGCATCGCCGGCTACCTGGACGTGCCGCTGGACGACACCCACATCAGTCGTTTCAGCAACGACTGCCTATACATCCAGCTCGGCGCCAGCGTGCGTTCGCGCAAGGTGTTCATTGTTCAGTCCCTCTCTCCGCCCGTCAACGATCACCTGGTGGAGCTGTTGATGATGCTCGACATCGCCCGGGCGGCGGCGGCCCAAGAGATCCACGCCATCATCCCCTATTTCTCCTTCTCCCGCTCCGACAAGAAGGACGCCCCCCGCATCTCGATCACCGGCCGGCTGATAGCCGACCTGTTGCAGACGGCCGGGGCGACGCACGTGATGACCATGATGCTCCACTCGCCGCAGGTCCACGGCTTCTTTGGCGTGCCGACGGATCCCTTGAGCAGCCGGCCGGTCTTTAAGCAGTACTTTGAGCAACGCGATCTATCGGACACCATCGTCGTGGCCGTGGACATGGGACACGCCAAATCGGCCGCCCGCTTTGCCAGCAACCTGGGCGGCCTGCCGGTCGCCGCGGGCAACAAAGAGCGCATCTCCGATACCGAGGTACGCATCGACGGCATCGTCGGCAGCCAGGTGTGTGGATGTAAGAAAGCACTACTCTACGACGACGAGATCGCCACCGGCGGATCCATCGTCGAGAGCATCAAGCTCCTGACCGATCAAGGCATCCAAGAGATCTGGGTCGCCTGCACGCACGGCGTCTTTGTCAGGGGCGCTCTCGAAAACCTGGCCGCCATCCCCCAGATCACCGAGATCGTGATCACCGACACGGTCTACATCCCGCCCGAACAGCGCCACCCCAAGCTGCACGTCATCTCTGTGGCCCACATCTTTGGCGAGGCGATCCGCCGCAATTACCTGCGCCAGTCCATCGGAAACCTGTTCGTGTTCGGGGAGGAGGCGGCGTGATGGGGTTCAGCATCCCCATATACCGCGGCGACGAAGCCGTCCCCGAGATGGTCCGCTACTGCCGGGAAAATGACCTCGACCGCTTCCTGCTGGTGAGTGACGAGAACACGCACGCCGCACTGGGGGCGCGCGCCGAGGCGGCCCTCAAAGCGCAGGGGTGGGACGTGCGGACGGTCGTCCTGGCCGGTGAGGAGGTCATCGCCGACGAGGAACACGTCGTCCAGGTGCTGCTAGCCGCAGGACGGGAGGAGCGGATGTATGTGGCGGTCGGATCGGGGACGATCACCGACATCACCCGCTTTTGCAGCCACCGCACGCGGAACGATTTTATCTCGCTGCCCACGGCTCCCTCGGTCGACGGCTACACCTCCATCGGCGCGCCGCTGGTCGTGCGCCGGGTCAAGACGACGGCCCTGGCCCAGCCGGCGACGGCCATCTTTGCCAACCTGCCGACGCTGTGTGCCGCACCGCGCGAGATGATCGCCGCCGGATTCGGCGACATCCTGGGCAAGTATACCTCCGCCGCCGACTGGCGGCTGGGCGCGCTGCTGTGGGACGAGCCGTACGACGCAAAGATCGCCCGGCGCATGCTGGACGCGCTGCAAGCTTGCGTGGACGACGTCGCAGAGATTGCGCGGGCATCTGAGGCGGGCATCACACTGCTGATGGAGGGGCTGTTCGAGACCGGCCTGTGCATGCTGGATTTTGGCCAGACGCGGCCCGCGTCTGGCTCTGAGCACCACCTCTCCCACTTCTGGGAGACGAAGCTGCTGCAGGAACACCGCCCGGCGATCCTCCACGGAGCAAAGGTGGGAATCGGCACCGTCTTTGTCGCCGCTCGCTACGAGATCGTACGCAGCCTGAGCCATGAAGTGATCGCCCGGCGGCTGACCCGCGTGAACCCGCCGGGTCGCGAGGCCGAGATCGCCTGCATCCGCCAAGTCTACGGCGCGCTGGCCGACGCAGTTGTCGAGACACAGCGCCCATTCCTGGAGATGACGGCCGCCGATTTCGAGGCGCTGAAACGCAGAATCGTCGACAACTGGGACGGGGTCCAAGAGATCGCCGCCAGCGTACCGCCAGCGCAAGAGATCGCCGGGCTACTGGAACAGGTCGGCGGGGCGACCACGCCGCAGCAGCTTGGACTGAGCGCGGAAGAGGCGCAGGCCGCGCTAAATCACGGCCACTACCTGCGCGCGCGGTTCACGGTGGCCAAGCTGGGGCACCTGATGGGATTGTGGTGACAATGGGAGGGATGGTTATGGATGCCACGAAACTTCGCCAGACATACCTAGATTTCTTCAGACAAAAGGACCATGCCATCATCGGCACTTCGCCACTGATACCCGAACACGATCCAAGCGTCCTGTTCACGACGGCCGGCATGCACCCATTGGTGCCATTCCTGATGGGAGAGCCGCATCCAGCAGGCAGGCGGCTGGTGAACTGCCAAAAGTGTGTACGAACCGATGACATTATAGAAGTCGGCGACGACGTCCATCTCACCTTCTTCGAAATGCTCGGCAACTGGTCGCTGGGAGACTATTGGAAATCGGAAGCCATTCAAATGAGCTACGAGTTTCTGACCGAGCGGCTGGGATTCGAGCACGACCGCATCCACGTGACCTGCTTCGAAGGAGATCAGGACGCTCCCAGGGATCTGGAGGTCGCCGAGATTTGGTTATCGCTGGGTATCCCAGAAGACCACATCACGTTCCTACCAAAAAAAGATAACTGGTGGGGACCGGCCGGCTTGGTTGGCCCCTGCGGGCCCGATACGGAGATGTTCTACGACATGAATCCCGACGGTCCCGCAGGGGAAACGCCAGAGACTAACGCCAAGCGATTTTGGGAAGTGTGGAATGACGTCTTCATGCAGTACGACAAACAGGCTGACGGCAGATATGCGCCGCTAGCTCAGCGAAACGTGGACACCGGCCCGGGGCTTGAGCGCGTCCTCGCCATTTTGCAGAGAGTTCCTTCGCTGTACGAAACCGAGCTCTTTCAACCAATCATCGCCAAGATACGCTCGCTCTCTTCGACAAAAACCCCAGACCAGTTTGCCGTCCGCGTGATAGCCGATCACATCCGGGCCGTCGTCTTTATCCTGGCAGAAGGAATCGTTCCAGGCAACGTAGATCAGCCCTACATCGCCCGGCGTCTGATCCGGCGGGCGGTGCGCTACGGTCGAGAAATCGGCATCGACCGTCTCTTCTTGGGCGAACTGGCCGAGACGACGATCCCAACGTTGTCGGACGTTTATCGAGAGATCGAGGAGAACCGAGAACACATATTGACAGCGTTGGAAGAAGAGGAAAGACGCTTCCAGAGAACACTCAAGCGCGGCGAAAAAGAGTTCTTCAAGGCGGTAGCACAATGCCAATCGCGCGGACAAGAAACGATGCCGGGAAATGTCGTCTTTCACTTGTACGACACGTACGGATTCCCCCCTGAACTCACGGAAGAATTTGCCCGGAAACAAGGCCTTGACACAGACCTGGATGGCTTCCACAGGGCATTTGAAGAACATCAGGAGAAATCCCGCCAGGGTGCCGCAGCTCGATTCAAAGGTGGGCTGGCAGAAAAATTGCCAGAGACGGTCAAGTTGCACACTGCCACCCACTTGCTACACCAGGCGCTGCGACAGGTGCTGGGGCCTCACGTGGAGCAGCGGGGCAGCAACATCACTACCGAGCGACTCCGGTTCGACTTTGGTCATCCCGAAAAACTGACAGGCGATCAACTGGTAGCGGTCGAGGCTCTCGTGAACAAGCAGGTTGAGCGCGATCTGCCCGTCACGTGCGAAAAGATGCGCGTCGAGGAGGCACGAGAAAGAGGCGCTATCGGCCTATTCGAGGACCGTTACGGGGGACTGGGTCAACGTGTATTCGATCGGCGATTTTAGACAAGAGATATGCGGTGGGCCTCACGTGGCGCACACGAGCGAACTGGGGTGCTTTCGCATCATAAAATCCAAATCTATTGGGGCGGGCCTGCGACGAATAAGAGCGGTATTGGAAAGCACAGGGTCGGAGAAAGTCAAATGATGCAAAAGGGGGAAAACCAATGTCCATAAGTCCAGAAACCCTGATCCGACCCGACGTCGCCACGATGGAACCGTACACACCCGTGTACCCCTTCGAGGTACTGGCAGCGCAACTAGGCCGCACGCCTGACGAGATCGTTAAACTAAACGCCAACGAGAATCCCTACGGCCCCCCGCCCAAGGTGAGGAAGGCGCTGGCAGACCTCAAATTCGCCCACATCTACCCCGATCCGGAGAGCCGCACGCTGCGGGAGGCGTTGGCTGCGTTCACGGGCGTCCCTACCGAGTACCTGATGGCAGGCCTGGGTGCCGACGAGTTGATCGATCTGACGATGCGTCTCTTTATCCAGCCGGGAGACAGCATCGTCAACTGTCCGCCGACCTTTGGCATGTACCCCTTCGATGCCGACATCAACGGGGCTAGGTGCATCTCCGTCCCGCGCCGTGCCGATTTTTCGCTGGACGTGGACGGGATCGAGGAGGCGGTGGCACAACATCGCCCCAAGCTCCTCTTCGTCGCCTCGCCCAACAACCCGGACGGCAGTTGGCTGGCAAACGCCGACCTGGAACGGCTGCTGGCGCTGCCCATCGTCGTCGTGCTCGACGAGGCCTACGTCGAGTTTATGGGGACGGAGCACAGCCGCATCAAGATGGTGCCCCAGTGCGAGAACCTGATCGTGTTGCGCACCTTTAGCAAGCTGGCCGGGCTGGCCGGGATACGCGTCGGCTATGGGGCCTTCCCCGCCGTGCTGATGCCGCATCTGTGGAAGATCAAGCAGCCCTACAACGTCACCGTCGCCGGTTCCGCCGCCGCCATCGCCGCCTTGGAGGACATCGACTGGCTGGAGGACAAAGTCGCCCTCATCGTCGAGGAACGCGAGCGGCTCTTTGGCCTGCTGTGCGACATCCCCTACCTGAGCCCGTATCCCTCCCGGTCGAACTTTATCCTCTGTCGAGTTATCGGGCGCGACGCTCACGGCCTCAAACAGGCACTCGAAGGCGAGGGCATCCTGATCCGCTATTACAGTACGCCGCGTTTGCGGGACCACATCCGCATCAGCGTGGGCCGGCCAGATCAGACGGACACGCTGATCGATGTGTTGAGGAGATTGTAAGAAATATGGCTAAACGAACCGCAACTATCCATCGTCAGACCAAGGAGACCGACGTTCAAATCGCGATAGATTTGGATGGCGGCGGCCAATACCAGATCGAAACCGGCATCGGCTTTCTGGATCATATGCTGACCCACATCGCCGCCCACGGTCTGTTCGACCTGACCGTGCAGGCCACGGGCGATCTGCACGTCGACCCGCACCACACCGCCGAGGACGTGGCGCTGGTGCTGGGCCAGGCGTTCGCCGAGGCGCTGGGTGATAAAGCCGGCATCGTGCGCATGGGCTCAGCGTACGTGCCGATGGACGAGGCGCTGGCCCTTGTCGCCGTCGATCTCTCCGGCCGCCCCTACTGCGTGGCTGAGGTCGCCTGGACCGGTCCAGCTGTGGGCTCCATCCCGGTAACGCTGATCCCGCATTTCATCGAGTCCTTCGCCGTCACCGCCCGTGCCAACGTGCACGCCCGTGTACTTTACGGACGCGATGACCACCACAAGGCCGAGGCGCTGTTCAAAGCGCTGGGTCGCGCGCTGGGTGCAGCGACGAGGCCCGATCCACGCCGTGGCGAGGCAATCCCATCGACCAAAGGCACGCTCTAAGAAAGAGGAAAGAAGCATGATTTTCATCATCGACTACAAAGCCGGAAACCTGATGTCAGTCAAGCGGGCGTTGGGCTATTTGGAGATTCCCAATCGGTTCGTCAAGACAGGGGACGAGTTGCACAACGCAGAGCGCATCATCTTCCCCGGCGTGGGACATGCTGGTACGGCGATGGCCGTGCTGAAGGAAAGAGGGTTCGACATCGCGCTGCGCGAGGCGTTCGCGCGAGGCACGCCCATCATGGGCATCTGCCTGGGCTCGCAGATCGTCATGTCCCACTCCGACGAGGGCGACACGATGTGCTTGGGCCTCATCGAGGGCAACTGCCCGCGCTTCGAGCTTGAGGACAGTTCGCTCAAGATCCCGCACATGGGCTGGAACGCGGTGACGGCCACACAGCCGCATCCCATCCTCAAGGATTTGAGGCCGGGGGACGAGTTCTACTTTGTGCACTCGTACTACCCACAACCGAGCGATCCGGCCAACGTCTACGCCACCTGCGAGTACGAGAGCGTCTTTCCGGCCGTCATCGGACACAAGAACCTGTTCGCCACCCAGTTCCACCCGGAAAAAAGTGGGCGGATCGGGCTGAATATGCTCAAGAATTTTGCCCAATGGGACGGAAAGTAAAACGTGAAGCGTAAAACGTAAAATTACGCATCACGCATCACGCATTACGTTTTACGCATCGCGGATCACGAGAGATGGAAGGAAACAAACAATGCTAAGCAAACGCATCATCGCCTGCCTGGATATGCGCGACGGCAACCTGGCCAAGAGCATCCAGTTCGTCGACACCAAGGACATTGGTGACCCCATCGACGCAGCACGCCGGTACTATGAAGCCGGCCTCGACGAACTAGTCTTTTACGACATCACTGCCTCCAGCGACAACCGCAACATTATGATCGACGTGGTCAGCCGGGTCGCGTCGCAGGTGTTCATCCCCTTCTCAGTGGGCGGCGGCCTGCGCACGGTCGAGGATTGCAGCCGCGTGCTGCTGGCCGGCGCGGAAAAGGTCAACGTCAATACCGCCGCCGTGCAGAACCCCAGTTTGATATCCGAGGCCTCCCGCGCCTTTGGCGCGCAGTGCGTGGTGCTCTCGATGGACGTGCGTGCCGTGGAACCCACACCTGCGATTCCCTCCGGCTACGAGATCGTGATCCGCGGCGGGCGCACGCCGATGGGCCTGGACGCCATCGCGTGGGCCAAGCGAGGAGAGGATCTGGGCGCGGGCGAGCTGGTGGTCAACTCTATCGACGCCGACGGCACCAAGGAGGGCTACGAGCTCAAGCTGACGCGCACCATCGCCGACGCGGTGAGCATCCCCGTCATCGCCTCCGGCGGCGGCGGCAAGCCCGAACACCTGTACGACGTGCTCACCGAGGGCCACGCCGACGCGGCACTGGTGGCATCGATCCTGCACTATGAGGAGTACACGATCTGGGAGCTGAAGGAGCATCTGCATCGGCGCGGCGTAAAGGTGCGGATGCGTTGGTAGTTGGTAGATTGGTAATTGGTAGGCTGGTCAGACGTGCCCAATCTACCAGTTTACCAGCTACCAGTCTACCAAAGAAGGAGGCAAATTTGAAAACTTGGGCTGTTTATCCGGCCATAGACCTGCGCCAAGGTCGCGTCGTGCGGCTGAAGCAGGGCGATCCCGACCGTGAGACGCAATACACCGACGACCCGCTGCACGTCGCCCGCCGGTGGCAAGAGGCCGGAACAGACTGGCTGCACGTGGTCAACCTGGACGGCGCGCTGGACGAAAGCGGCAGGGACAATCTGGCTGCCTTGGAGCGCGTGCTCACCACCGGGCTGAAGGTGCAGTTCGGCGGCGGCATGCGCGACCTGGAGAGCATCCGTCAGGTGCTGGGCCTGGGCTTGAGCCGCGTCGTGATCGGCACGGCGGCAGTGGAGACCCCCGCGCTGGTCGAGGCGGCGCTGGCAGAGCTCGGACCGGAGCGCGTCGCCCTGGGGCTGGATGCCCGCGATGGCGTCGTGCGCACCCACGGATGGAAGGAGGACACCGGCATCACGGCGGTCGAGATGGGCCAGCAGTGGGCAGAGAAGGGCGTGCGCTGGGTCATCTTCACCGACGTCTCCCGCGACGGGATGGGCACGGGGCTGAATCTCGACGCCACCATCGAGCTTGCCCAAGCAACAAGGATGCACATCATCGCCTCCGGGGGTGTGGCCAGCCTGGAGGATGTGCAGCGAACGTATGAAGCGGCCCTCAGCGGCGTCATCATCGGCCGGGCATTATACGAGAGACATGTAACGCTGGAAGAAGCTCTGCAAGTAGGCAAGTGAGCGGCCCAAAGAATTTTGCGAACCGTAAAGACAAGTTCGATGCACTCTAATTCGTCTACTGCCAAATGCCACGATATAGCCAAGCCCATAAGAAGGCTTATCGAGATTGATATCATAAAGGCATTTGCTATATCGGTCATCCTGCTGGCCCATCTCTCCGAATACATACCAAAAAAGGCCCTTCATGTCTGGGTCAGCTACGCATTGACGAATCTAGGTACAAGT
>Ga0315550_1002191_pt1 | contig 11978 bp, 5 predicted proteins | sample SalMarSW160190MG_2_FD_203100 | JGI IMG/M metagenome (GOLD analysis project Ga0315550, IMG submission 203100) | Salt marsh sediment microbial communities from the Plum Island Ecosystem LTER, Massachusetts, United States - Salt Marsh Sediment SW1601-90 ... | reverse complement strand
TGACGAAGCTGCTCGCAAAATGGGGACCCAGGCGTTTACGGTGGGGACGCATATTTACTTTGCCGAGGGTTTCTTCCAGCCTGGAACGCCTGAGGGAGATAGATTGCTCGCGCACGAGCTGCTCCACATCCTCCAGCAGGGCAGTGGGCAGGCTTCGGGTGCTGCGAAGGACACGCCGGTCAGTAGTCCTGATGAGCCTCTCGAGCGAGAAGCTTACGAAAATGAAGACACGATCGTTGAGCGGCTCGCACAGCTTCGGGGAGAGGACCCTGCGCGCGCCAGGTCGGCGGGCGGTCCACCGCCAGTTTCACTCCTGGAGGAGAGAGAACCCAAGGAAGACGAACAGACATCGCAGGAAAAAGCTGTACAGGCCGAGCTATCCAAGCCCGAGGGGGTCGGCGACCAGCTTTCCGATCAACCCGGGGAACAGAAAGCACCTGAAGAGCGATCCGAAGCGCCACCCGTCGAACAGAAAGTCCTGGAATCTGGCGAAGCTGGGGGGAGGGCGGCTGATACGTTGGCATCTACGGAGGTTGTGACCGGCGAGCCGGCGCCGGTTTCGGCGCCTGCACCAGAGCGAACGGTACAGGGGTCCAAGTCAGCCACCATCGAACCTCCAGAGCTTGTTCCCCCTGATCCTGCGACCCTGGCGAGTCCGGCCGCATCGGCGGCCATCGCGCAGCCTTTGGAAGTCGTTCCCTTGACGCCGGAGGACAGCATGGCCTTGCAGGGGGAGGACGGGACTGATTTGGCCAAGTCGGAGGCCGGTGCGATCGAGGCTGCGTCCCGGGCAGCAGTGGATGGCGTCAACACTGCGGGGCAGATGGCCATCGCCAACGTGCAAAACGAGGTGACTCGACTGATCGGGCAGGTGTATGCCGAGTCTGAACAGGCCAAAGCCAGCATCGAAGCGGCTTATGCGGAACAGGAGGCAGCCGTTCAGAACCAGGCTGCTTCTACGATAGCAGAAATTGAGGCCGAACAGGCCAGTCGGTTGAGCGCGATCGAAGAGCTTGCGGGGAGTGAAAGGGAGCGTTTCACGAGCGCCTACGAAGCTCAGCGTGCAGAGGCCGTAGCGTTTGTCGCTGGCCTGCGTGAAGAGATACTGGCGGCAGGTGAGAGCGAGGCGCAGCGCGTGTTGGATGGCAGCGAGAAGCGTGCGACGACCATTATGGGTGAGGCCGGCGGCCGGTCATTCGGTGGGGATGCCGACCTGGTTGAGGCTCAACGGAAATCTGTGCACGACATTGCACAAAAGGCCGCCGACGAGTGCCGGACCACGGGCCGTGACATGGCCGCCCAGGTCCGGAGCGATGCTAAGGAACAGGCGCAGCAGTACGATCAGCCGCTGCAAGACTATCTTGCCCAGCTGGAAACGAGTTACACCGAGACGAGCCAGGCCGTCGACGAGATCGTCGCGTCGACGAAGCAGCAGATTGAAAGCGCTGCTCAACAGGCCGGTCAATCTGTTACAGAGACTGAAGAACAGGGTTTGGCGACGCTGGAGAATGAGCGAACGACTGATCTACAGGAGGTTGACGCCTGGGTCACACAGACGGTTTCTCAGATCGAGCAGGGAGGGACGCAGCTCGTCGCCGCCGTCGAGCCACAGATGGCATCTTTCAGCAGCCAGATTAGCGCGTATGGAGCGAATGCGGCAGCGCAGCTGCGTTCGGTCGAGCGGCCGGTGGCGAGCGACGTTGCGGCATTCGCTGCCGGCGTGCGTCAAGACTTGCAGTCCAATCAGCAGAACGCCCTGAGTGCACTATCCGAGTGGGGATCGGGTGCGTTCACGGAATTGAATGCCGCCTTCGACGGACAGCGCCAGACGTTGGCGACCCTGGTGGAGGGGTGTTGCGACGGGGCGCGGACGATAGGGGAGGGCTTGGTCGAAGCGATCCAGGAGGCCAGTGTCACCGTGGCGACTGGGCTGGATACTTTGTTCGGCGAGTTCCAGACCGAACTTTCGGCATCTATAGACGGTGCACTCGATGAGATGAAAAGCGCAGACGAAAAGTTTCGCGCCGACCTTCGAGTGCCGCACCAGGAGGCGCTGGAGGCTCTGGCCCGGAAGGTGGATGACGCGCTGGCGAGTGAGGACAACATCCTGGCCAACGCACGGGGCAAGATGGCTTCTGCCGTGAGCGAAATCAGCAGCAAGTACCAATCGCTAAAAGCGGAAGCGGATGCCAAGAACGCGCAAGAGCAGGGACAACCCCAGGGGCGCGTCTATCGGTTCTTGGGGGATTTGTGGAACGCGTTCATGGGTTGGGTGGAGAGCGTCAAGCAGTGGTTCAAAAAGGCGTTCGGTGATTTTTGGGGCGGGTTGCTGTTTGGGATCATCTCGACGCTCGTCGTGGTATTGATCGGGGCGGCCATCATCGCCCTGATCGCGCTGGTTTCGTCGGTGGCGGCCGTCGTGGTGGCTGTTGTCCTGCTGGTCGCCGCCATCGGCTTGATGATCTATAGTCGTTTTCAAGAGTTCAAGCTGGCTCACGGAGGCCAAGGTCCCAATTTCTGGCAGGGAGTTGGGCTGGTTCTGTTGGGGATCGTAGATATCACGGGCATTCCGTTCATCATCGAGGGGATCGTCGGCAAAACCGCGACCGGCCTGGAGTTGAGCGGATTCGATCGCGGGGCAAGGATTGGCTCAGGGGTCGTGATGCTTGCCACGTGTATCTTCCAGTCTGTAAAGCAGATTCGAGCTCTGCGCGCAGCTCCTGAGTCGGGTTACACGCCACCCCACAACCAGAGTCCTTATAGCCAGGAAGCGTGGCTCGAGTATTTCAATTGGAAATATGGCCCGGAAAATGTGACGCTGGAGACACCTTGGAGAGGTCCTGGGCCGGTTCCTCCAAATGCGTGTCCTAGTAATCCTTACCGGGCCCATCATCGTGGACCGAACTCTGCCAACCAGGAAGCTCAGCAACAAACAATTGGTGATAAGCTCTATGCGGAGCTTACGTCCGAGGGCAAGAATGTTGAGATTCGCTATGATCAACAGGCTTATTCTGCCGATGGTAAGCCGGTCTACAACCCTGACGGAGGGCGTGTTTATGCTGATGTGCAAGCTTTCGATGCAGAAACAGGTAAGCCTTTGAGTCTACCGTACGAGATTGAGTGGAATCCTGCTAACTGGGCTATTAAAGACATCAACTATGGTGATACGCATTATGAGCAATGGCTTTATGAGAGACCTTGAATTCGTGAGGAGTCTCGATACCAACGTGCCACAACTCAGACAACTGTGCGCTAGTCCTATCCAGCCTGTCGTTGCTTTGAGGAGCTATTCAAAGTCGTCCATTTATGAGTGGGATTTGGAACGGGATGTTTGTCGTGTTGTACGCTCAGATTTGGCTGGGCCAATCGGCATTGCCTACAACGACACGGGAGAACTAATCGTAGTGGATCGACTTTATCCGGCGCTGGCTATTTCTTTGTATACTCGTCGAGCACAGCCTGTGCCATTGGTGGGCGGAAAGAACTTTTTCGAGGCGAGTATTTTCCCCAGGCGATCCCTGGTCGCATTGGTCGGTGGACGACTGGCGGCACTCGTTGATTATCGCTCAGGTGAAAATGTCGCCCTGCCTACCGGTGTGAAACAGGATATTGATCTTGTTACCTTTGGCGATACGGGTGAGCAGTTGGCTATGGTAAGCCGAGGGCACTCGTTGGTTTTGTGGGATGTGGCAGATGTCAAGTCCCCCCGGGTCAAGGCTCATCGAACCTTTCCTCGGGAGATTACTGGCGTTGCTTTTGATTTGCAAGAAAAACGCTTGTTCCTGGGCCATCTGCGTGGCTCGGTTTCCGCCTTGGACCTGGAAACGGGTGATCATGTTCAGTTGTTATCGACTGGTTCGAAAGCCTCTGTCAGCGCATTACTTTGGGAAGAACGATCTCAATATCTGTTAGTGGCGGATTGGAAAGGGATGATGTACGAATATCGCTGAAGGTGAAAAATCTTTGGTTGCGGCAGTAGGCCACGAAAGGTTTCTCGAGCAGGAGGGCTGGCATCCTCAGCAGGTGGAGGATGCACCTATCTACCAGATGAGCTTTTCCGGCGAGAGCGGATCGATCACGTGCTACGCGCCGGTGCGGGTGGAGGAGAAGACGGCGCGGCAGACGGTGGTCGAGTTCATCACCCGTGCCAACTGTGGGCTGTGGATCGGCGATTTCGAGATGGATTGGGGCGACGGCGAGGCGCGCTACAAGAGCAGTCTCGATTTAAGGCGTGGCGCTGACGCCGGAGATGATCGCAACACGCTCTCTCCGTATCTTTTCAATAACTTGGGGAACGTGGGGCAAATTGGCAATTTGCCCCACGCGCTGCCCCAGAATATTGAAAAGATACCTCTCTCCGGCGGTGCAGATGATGGTGTGTTCCTTACCTGGGCTGGTGGGCGTGATCGATGGTCGGTCGCCCGTGGAGACCCTGGCCTAGGTCGATGCAGACTGCAACTGCGGCGGTTAGCGACCGGTCATTCCGAGCAGAGTGTTTCGAGTAGAGCAACGAGCATACAGTTGAAAAGCAGCCTTCTTGTTTCTTTGGGCTTTGCCAAAGAATTCCCCAGGTTGCAGAACGCCCGATTTTGGACTACAATTAGCGGCTGGTTCTCTCGATCGAAATGGAGCCTGGTACAAGCGTAGGTGCCGGGCGATCACTTAAAATGTCCGGGGGTAGACACGTGGACCCAAACAAGCTTACACAAAAAGCACAGGAGGCCGTCATCGCCGCCCGGTCTCTGGCAAAGGAACACAGCCACGGCCAGATCGAGCCGGAGCACCTGCTGCTGGCCCTGCTGCGCCAGGCCGACGGCATCGTGCCCCAGATCGTGCAGAAATTGGAGGCCAACCCGGCCGAGATGGCGCTGGCGCTGGAGCGCGCATTGGACGAAAAGCCCAAGGTATACGGCGCGACGGCTCAGGTGGGGCTCTCGCGCGACCTGGACCGCGCCTTCGACGACGCGGAGAAGGCAGCCAAGCGCATGCGCGACGAGTACGTCAGCACCGAGCACCTGCTGCTGGCGCTGACCGGCGCGCACGGTGGCGGAGCGGCGCAGTTCCTTTCAGCCCACGGTATCACCGAGGACGCGGTGCTGCGGGCGTTGACCGCGGTGCGCGGCAGCCAGCGCGTCACCAGCCAGAACCCGGAGGCCACCTTCCAGGCGCTGGAGAAGTACGGGCGTGACCTGACGCAGCTCGCGCGCGACGGCAAGCTCGACCCCGTCATCGGGCGCGATGACGAGATCCGGCGCGTGATGCGCATCCTCAGCCGCCGGACGAAGAACAATCCGGTATTGGTGGGCGACGCAGGCGTGGGCAAGACGGCCATCGCCGAGGGACTGGCGCAGCGCATCGTGCGCGGCGACGTGCCGGAGGGACTCAAGAACCGGCGCATCGTGGCGCTGGACATGGGCGCGCTGATCGCCGGGGCCAAGTTCCGCGGTGAGTTCGAGGAGCGGCTCAAGGCGGTGCTCAAGGAGATCACCGACGCGGCGGGCGAGGTGATCCTGTTCATCGACGAGCTGCACACCGTCGTCGGGGCGGGTGCGGCCGAGGGGGCCATGGACGCCTCCAACATGCTCAAGCCCATGCTGGCCCGCGGCGAACTGCACGCCATCGGCGCGACAACGCTGGACGAGTACCGCAAGTACATCGAGAAGGACGCGGCGCTGGAGCGGCGCTTCCAGCCGGTGACCGTCGACCAGCCCTCGGTCGAGGAGACGGTCAGCATCCTGCGCGGGCTCAAGGAGCGATACGAGGTGCACCACGGCGTGCGCATCCAGGATAGCGCCGTCATCGCGGCGGCAACCCTGAGCGACCGCTACATCGCCGACCGGCATCTGCCGGACAAGGCCATCGACCTGATCGACGAGGCAGCCAGCCGTCTGCGCATGGAGATCGACTCCAAGCCGGCCGAGCTGGACGAGGTCGACCGGCGCATCATGCAGCTCGAGATCGAGCGCGAGGCGCTGAAGAAGGAGAAGGACAAGGCCAGCAAGGAGCGGCTGAAGAAACTGGAGAAGGAGCTGGCCGACCTGAAGGAAAGTAGCTCCGCGCTGCGCTCGCGCTGGGAGCAGGAGAAGGCGGCCATCCAGGCCATCCGCGACACGAAGGAACAGACGGAGCGGGTGAACCACCAGATCGAGGAGGCGCAGCGGGCGCAGGATTACGGCAAGGCGTCGCAGCTCCAATACGGCACGCTGGTCGAGCTGGAGAGCCGGTTGCGGGAGCAGGAGCAGCGGCTGCGCCAGTTGCAGGGGGAGCGGCCCTTGCTCAAGGAGGAGGTCGGCTCGGAGGACATCGCCGAGGTGGTGGCCGAGTGGACGGGCATCCCCGTCTCCAAGCTGCTGGAAGGCGAGATGGACAAGCTGCTGCGCATGGAGGACGCGCTGCACCGGCGCGTGGTGGGGCAAGACGAGGCGGTGAGCGCCATCGCCAATGCCGTGCGCCGCTCGCGGGCGGGGTTGCAGGACCCCAACCGGCCCATCGGCACGTTCATCTTCCTGGGGCCGACGGGCGTGGGCAAGACGGAGCTGGCGCGCGCGCTGGCCGAGTTCCTGTTCGACACCGAGGAGGCCATGGTGCGCATCGACATGAGCGAGTACCAGGAGCGGCACACCGTCTCGCGCCTGATCGGCGCGCCGCCGGGCTACGTGGGCTACGACGAGGGCGGCCAACTGACCGAGGCGGTGCGCCGCCGGCCCTACAGCGTGGTGCTGTTCGACGAGATCGAAAAGGCGCACGCGGAGGTGTTCAACACACTGCTGCAACTGCTGGACGAGGGGCGGCTGACCGACGGCCACGGGCGGACGGTCAGTTTTACCAACACCATCGTCATCATGACCAGCAACACCGGCAGCCGGTGGATCAAGGAGCTGGGCGTGGAGGCGGCCCAGGAGAAGGTGATGGAGGAGCTGGACCGCACCTTCCGGCCCGAGTTCCTGAACCGCGTCGACGAGATCATCCTGTTCCGCGGCCTGACGAAGGAGGACCTGGTGCGCATCGTCGATATCCAGGTGCGCCACCTGCGCGAGCTGCTGGCCGAGCGGAACGTCGGGCTGGAGCTGACCGACGCAGCGAGACAGCACCTGGCCGAGGCGGGCTACGATCCGGTCTACGGCGCGCGGCCACTCAAGCGTGTCATCCAGCGCGAGGTGCAGGATCCGCTGGCATTGGCCCTCTTGCGCGGCGAGTTCAGCGAGGGGGACACAGTGTGGGTAGACGCACGTGACGGAGAGATCGCGTTCAAGAAAACATAAAGTTCCCGCGTTCGATTCTCAAGTGATTCCTCGACGATTTGCAACACCTCGTCGGCTCGGTAGACACGATTGCGGCAAGCAGTCCAAGATTGCTTGGCTGGACATGCCTTCCACATGTCTTCATGACCAAGCCTCAATCAAATCCTTTTTCGAGGTCACACATGGCACAGACAAGTCCGCGTTATCGCTGGTTCGTCGTCGGTGTATTCTTCCTCTTTATGCTCCTGCATCAGACCGACAAATTGCTGATCGGACCGCTCAAGTCACAGATCAGCGCTGATTTCCAGATCAACAACACCCAGTTTGGTCTGGTCATCACCGGCGCGCTGATCGTCAGCACGGTGTTGTATCCCATCTGGGGTTATCTCTACGACCACTTTGCGCGCGCCAAACTGCTGGCGCTGGCCTCTTTCGTCTGGGGTTCGACCACTTGGCTGAGCGCCGTCGTTCGGTCATATGGCGGATTTGTCGCCACGCGCACGTCGACCGGCGTCGACGATTCATCCTATCCTGGTCTCTACACCCTGGTGGCGGACTATTTTGGCCCCAATCTGCGCGGCAAGGTCTATGGCATGCTGCAATTGGCACAGCCCATCGGCTACCTGGGCGGCATGGTCCTGGCTTTGATGGTCGCACCGAGCCTGGGCTGGCGCAACGTTTTCTTTATCACGGGCGGATTGGGCCTGGTGATCGCAGCCGCCATCTTCTTCGGCGTCAAAGAGATGCCGCGCGGTAGGGCCGAACCAGAGTTCGAAGGTATGACCGAAATACCCGCGTTCTACTTCTCCTGGCAGGAAGCCAAAGACATCTTTAAGAAACGCACGATGTGGTTCGTTTTCTTGCAGGGCTTTGCGGGCGTCTTTCCCTGGAACGTGATCACCTACTTTTTCTTCGACTATCTCGAAAAAGGACGCGGCTACGATAGCGACGCCATCCTGTTCACCATGGCACCCATCATCCTGGTGCTGGCGAGCGGCTATTTCGTGGGCGGCGCGCTCGGCGACGCCGCCTTCAAACGCACCTACAAAGGGCGCATTCTGGTCTCCAGTGCAGGCGTGATCCTGGGTGCTCTCTTTTTGTTCTTGGCCCTCAACACGCCGGTCGAGTCGCGCACCGCCTTTTTCATCCTCATGCTCCTCACTGCCATCTTTATGCCGCTCTCCTCGCCCAACGTTATCTCCACAGTATACGATGTGACAGTACCCGAGGTCCGCTCGACGGCGCAGGCCACCGAGTATTTCATCGAAAACGCGGGGGCGGCTTTTGCTCCCCTGCTGGCAGGCATCATCGCCGATGCCTTTAGCCTCGAAACCGCCATTCTGGCCATCTGCATCACCGCATGGCTGTTGTGCTTTTTCTTTTATCTCGGCGCGCTGTTCTTTATAGATGACGACGTCAAAGCGCTGCGGGCACAGATGGCCGAGCGCGCCAAAGCCACGTAATCGCAGGAGACGCGGACCGAGGTGTGCTGGTGGTTGACAGTCGGGCTGAAAGCACATTCGCCAGCTTTGCCTTGCCGCTGAATTGGTCTATAATCACTCCATATCAAAGAGACTAAAGAAGAGTGCCATGCAACGCCCCGCCGGTCTGACCGCTACCGCCGCGCTGCTGCTATTGACTGCCATCGGCATCCTCCTCTTCTGGGTCGTCTTCTTTGCCGACCTGGACGCCCAGCGCGTGTCCACCTTCGCCTCGCGATCAGAGGCCTGGTTCGCCTGGGAGCTATCGTTCCCGCTGGCCGATGGTTGGGTCGCCCTGACGGCGATAGCGGGCGCTATAGGTCTGTGGCGCGGGCGTCCGGCCGGGTTACTGTTCGGGCTGGTCAGCGGGGGTGGGATGGTCTTTCTGGGGTTGATCGACGCGCTCTTTTTCCTGCAGAACGGCCTCTACCTCCCGATGAACGGCGAGGCGGCGACTGAACTCCTCATCCATCTGTGGGCGACCGGCTTTGGCCTGTTTGCCATCGCTACCATCTGGAGGCACCGTAAGGGCGACGCATCCTACAGAGAAGCTTCTTGACAACAAAGAGCGCTGTGAAGGATGCATCGCCCCAACAGATAGCGAGGTACAATGCACACACAATCCCTGAACAACCAATGGCAATTCCGAGAGGCCGGAACGGACAAGTGGCTCCCCGCCCAGGTTCCCGGCTCCGTCCAGACCGACCTGTTGGCGCTAGGTCGCATCCCCGATCCCTTCGTCGCCGACAACGAGCTGCGCGTGCAGTGGATCACCGACCGCGACTGGGAGTACCGGCTGGTTTTCCAGGTCGATCCCCAGACGCTGGCGGAGGCGCACGTCTCTTTGGTCTGCGACGGGCTGGACACGCAGGCCGACGTCGCGCTCAACGGACAGGTGCTGGGGCACGCGGAGAACGCCTTCCGTCAGTACCGTTGGGACGTGAAATCAATCCTGGCCGAAGGCGAGAATGAACTGCGCGTCACCTTCCCCTCACCTATGGCGTACATCCGCCAGCGGGTAGAGGAGCAGCCGCTGCGCAGCCCCCGCCATTCGCTCCCCGGCGGTCCCTATCTGCGCAAGGCGCCCTGCCAGTTTGGGTGGGACTGGGGTCCCAAGCTGCCGCCCGTCGGCATCTGGAAGGACGTGCGGCTGGAGGGATACTCTATCGCCCGGCTGGACGAGGTCCACCTGCGCCAGCAGCACCAGGGCGACGGGAACGTCACCATCAGCGCCCGCGTATCCGTGGCCCGCTGGGAAGACGCCGACCTGTGCGTCGAGCTGTGCCTCACCTCGCCCGACGGGCAGGAGCAGGAGGCAGGTGTCAAGCTGGCCAGCGACCAAATCGGCGGCACGGTGACCGTCGACGTGGCCGAACCGCAGATCTGGTGGCCCAACGACCTCGGCCCGCAGCCGCTGTACGACGTCCAGGTGAACCTGCTCCAGGGCGACGCACTCCTAGACCGCCGCACTTTCAAGATCGGCCTGCGCACGCTGGAGCTGCGCCAGGAGCCGGACGACTTTGGCACCTCCTTCACCTTCGTCGTCAACGGCGTGCCCATCTTTGCCAAGGGGGCCAACTGGATCCCCGCCGACTCTTTTCCCCCCCGCATCAGAGACGAGCACCTGGAGCACCTGATCCGCAGCTCGGCCGAGGCGCACATGAACATGCTGCGCGTGTGGGGCGGCGGGTTCTACGAGGAAGAGCGCTTCTACGACCTGTGCGACCGGTACGGCATCCTGGTGTGGCAGGACTTTTGCTTCTCGTGTAGCGTCTACCCCGACGACGAGGCTTTCGTGGAAAACGTGCGCGTGGAGGCGGTGGAGAACGTCCGCCGGCTGCGCCACCGCACCAGCCTAGCGCTGTGGTGCGGCAACAACGAGATGGAAAGCGGTTGGGTCGGCTGGGGCTGGGAGCACCTGCCGGAGAGCGAACGCTTCAAGCAAGCATACGACCGCATGTTCCACCACCTCCTACCCCGGATATGCGCCGCCGAGGATCCCGACACGCCCTACTGGCCCAGCTCCCCCTCGTCCAACACCCCCTTCGTCAATCCCGACGGCCTGCGGGTCGGGGACACCCACAACTGGGCCGTGTGGCACGGCGACAAGCCGTTCGAGGCGTACCGAGAGCACGATTCGCGCTTTGTCAGCGAGTTTGGCTTCCAGTCGCTGCCGTGTCTGGACACGGTGCGCACCTACGCCGACGAGGCAGATTGGAACATGACCTCGTACATCATGGAGCACCACCAGCGCAACGAGGCGGGCAACGGCAAGATCATCAACTATATGACCAACCTGTTTCGTATGCCCAAGGACTTTCCGTCGCTCGTCTACGTGACCCAGGTGCTGCAGGCCGAGTGCGTGCGCACCGGCGTCGAATACTGGCGGCGCAACCGGCGCTGCACCAGCGGCGCGCTCTACTGGCAACTGAACGACTGCTGGCCCGTCGCCTCGTGGGCCAGCCTGGACTATTTTGGACGCTGGAAAGCGCTCCACTACGCCGCCCGCCGCTTTAACGCGCCCGTGCTGCTCTCCGCCGAGCAGGGCAGCGTGAAAAAGGACCCCACCGACCAGGTCGATCGAGCGCGCCTGCGCTGGTCGCTGGAGACGCCCGAGGGCGAATCCCTGGGCGAGGGTGAGCGCTTTATCGGGTTGAACATCGCCCAGTACTTTCTGGGCGGCAGGATGGACGAACCGAAAGAGTGGAAACCGGAGGTGACGCTCTTTCTCACCAACGACACAACCGCCGAGTGGCAGGGCACCGTCCGCTGGTCGCTGGAGACCCTGGACGGTGAGGTGCTGGCCGACGGCGAGGAAGCGGCGGCGGTCCCGGCGGCGAGCGCGGCGCAGGTCTGCAAGATGGATTTCAGCGACCAGGTCGACGAGCGGAACCGCCGCCAGGTAGTGCTGGTCTACGAGCTGTGGCGCGACGGCGAGCGGATCAGCCTGGGCGTGGTCCCGTTCGCGCCCGACAAGCACCTCGCGCTCACCGATCCCAAGCTGCGTTACAATGTTGTAGAGGCCGACGGCGATGTCACGATCGAGATCATGGCACAGCGGCTGGCCCGCTTCGTTTGGCTGGAGATCGAGGGCGCGGATGTCGTTTTCAGCGACAATTATTTCGATCTGCCGGCGGGACGCACCGTGATAGTCACGCTGCCCTCGATCGCGGGCTGGTCCCTCGACCGCGTGCGCCAGGCGCTGCGCGTGCGCAGCCTGGTGGGTTCATTCTAGGATAATTCAGGAGGCAAGATG
>Ga0315550_1002189_pt1 | contig 11981 bp, 12 predicted proteins | sample SalMarSW160190MG_2_FD_203100 | JGI IMG/M metagenome (GOLD analysis project Ga0315550, IMG submission 203100) | Salt marsh sediment microbial communities from the Plum Island Ecosystem LTER, Massachusetts, United States - Salt Marsh Sediment SW1601-90 ... | reverse complement strand
CAAAAACGTTCCCTCTGTGAACCCCAGCCACCACAACGTAGACAAGGTCTTCGCCGACACCGAACTCTCCGACAAAATGGTGAATCTGAACGTCAACAACCCCCTCTCTTTTCTTTAGCTCTTCACAGATTCCGCCAAGAATCTTGTTAGCCCGTTCCTTATAGGCTTCCAACTCCAGCCGTTCCACGTTTTCGCCACCCACTGTTTCGCCTCGAACCACTCCAATGAAAGTGGCAATGGCTCCTGCCTTGCGAAAGTCTGCCTGTTCTTTGACGGATTTCAGCAACTCAGAGAGAGACAGTTCTCCTTTTTTGTGAATGCCAATATACCCCATACTACAGTCACCCGTGCTAACTAGCATATTATGGGATATACTCTCTCAAAAACGATTCTGGCTGTAAAGGGGACGCCCTTTCAGATTAACAGTTCTGTACACTGGATGCTCCTTGAATCGAAGAGTTGTTTCCGATTTCTCTATAGTTCCACTAGGCAACCTTACACACAACGAACTGACATTAGCTCCTGCGGAAGTAAAACGTACCCCATCCAAGAGTTCGCCCTTGGTGACTCCGGAGGCTGCGAAGACCAGTTCGTTACCCTTCGCCAACTCGTTTTCGTTGTAGGTTTTGTCCACATCGACACCCACATCCACCAGCCGGTCCAGTCGACCAGCATCGTCCTTTTTGTCTCTCCAAACATTCACAAGCATAGTGCCGCCTAGACACTTCACTGCAGTTGCTGCGATGGTTGCTTCAGGTCCTGCACCAGCGCCCAAAAGAAGATCAACCCCAGAATCAGGAATACACGCAACAACAGCTGCCGCAATATCTCCGTCAGGAAGCAAAATTATTCTCACTCCAAGTTTCCTTAGGCTCTTCAGAATCTTCAGATGTCTCTCCCGCTCCAACATAATAACCGTGAAGTTTTCAAGTGACAACCCCTTCTCCTCGGCAACTGTGGTAACAATCTCTTCAACGGACATGCCTAAAGAAATCTTGCCGATAGACTGACTGTCAGTTGCCACTTTGAAGTAGTATCCGTCGTCGGGTAGCACCTGAAGACAGTTGGCAGGTGCACAGACAAGAGCGGAAATAGCGTCTTTCCTGCCTTTAGAAGTTGCAGTTGTGCCGTCAACAGGGTCAACGACAAACTCGACTTTTGGTCCTTTCCCTGTTCCAACTTTTTCTCTGAGCATGAATGCTGGTGCATGGTCTTTGGGTCCTTCACAGGAGATGACTTCGCCGTTAACTTCGGTTTGATTCAAGACGGCTCTCGAAAACTCGACAGCCTTTGCGTCTACTAGATTCTTGTCTCCTTGACCAATATGTAATGCCGCGCCGACAGCTCCAGCAATGGTGATTCTGGTTAAAGAGGGCGCTAAAGCCCTAAGAGATGCCAATTTAAACACCACCACATACTAACGTATAATCGCTTGTAAAATGTTTTCGGATATAGTGAGAACTGAACTCGGGTAGAGCACCTTCAACGTTGAAGTGAAGGGATAATGCATATTTAGTTGCGTTCACTTCTCTCTTAACCACCAGTTAGTTGGTCACTCAGTTACTGTTATCGTGGTGGTTAGATAATGATTGTGGGGTTGGTGTCGGATACTCATGACTGTCTGCCTCTGATTGACGAAGCAGTGAAGCGGCTAAACGAAATGAACGTTGAACTTGTGCTCCATGCTGGAGACTACATTTCTCCCTTTGTGGCGTCTCACTTCAAACCGTTGAAGGCTCCTCTGATCGGAGTCTTCGGCAACAACGACGGCGACAGAACGTTACTGAAAAAGAAGTTCGCCGAGTTGGGAGCTGACATCCGGGGAAACTTCGCGTTTGTGGTAGTTGACGGATTAAAGATTGCTCTGTTACATGGAGACGAAACGGAGCTTATGCAATCCCTTCTCGAGTTGGAGAGTCATGATGTGCTAGTTAGTGGGCATACTCACGTGGCGAAAACGTATCGAAAAGGGAGAACCCTTGTCATTAATCCAGGTGAAGCTTGCGGCTACTTGAGCGGAAAACCAACAATATCCATACTTGACACAAAAACCCTTAACGTGAAGACAATACAGCTAAACTAAGGTCAAAACTACGAGGGCAAAAAATCAACAAATTTACCTCTCGCAATTCGCGCGCATACACAATGGCATGCAAGAATGGTGGTAACAAAACTATCAAAAAAGCGATTAATTCTTCATGCACTGCATTTATTTTAAGTGTTTTTGCTGCCTCGGTGGATTATGCAAGTAACTATCCAAGTAGCGATTAAGAGAGTGCCAACAATGAATAAAAGTGTTGCATAGTTTAGAAGAGTTGTCTTTGTGGAGTAATCAGTAACTTGAAGATTTAGAAAAGCCAGATATGCTGATAGCGCAAACATCAGAACAGCTGGAAACAGCGTGATCTTATCAGCATTTGAGAGCATATAAGATAAAGTACTTAGAAAACATTTAATACTTGCCATCGCACGCGCCGGTTGGCGGTTTGGATTTGGGGTTAAAATTTAGTCCCCAAACCCAAACCCATATGTAAACACAAACATCATGAAAACCGAAAAATTAGAAATTGAAGAAAGAAAAACCTTGAGAAGTTTGGGGACGACTACAAACGATACATGGAGGAAGTGCCGAGGATGAATTTTGCGGTCGGAATCATAAGGCTCCTACGGCGTAGAAAGAGATGATTTACACGGCAAAAGAGTATAAAAGAAACATGAGTTGATGAAAAGGGGAGAGTAAGTGAGAAATGGAACTTTTTCCAACACTTGAAGTAGACTGGCTGAATGGTTGGATATTTACTGCGATTTTCTACTCAATTTTTGGCATTCTACTTAAAATTCTTCCGAAAGAAGTAGTTGCAAGACTGTATGATGATGAGGGTTGGACAAAATTACAAAAAATTTCAGCGAAAATGTCAAAGATTTTTGGCGTTCTGATTATTATTCTGATGACCTTTACTCCACTAAAAATTGAATCTCTTGAATTTATAATTGGGGCAATTATATTCACAATAGGAAGCATTGGATTTGTTGTTGCCATTTTGAACTTTACGAATTCTCCACTTGACAAGCCTATTACTTCGGGATTGTATAAAATATCTCGCAACCCTCAGATGGTTATGCTCACCTTTGTAGGAATTGGGTCGTCTATAGTTATCGGTTCATATATTGCGATAATATTGCTTATGATTGGAAAATTCTTTTCGCACTTCCGAATTTTAGGTGAGGAGAAAAGGCTATTAGAACAATATGGTGATTCGTATAAAGATTATATGAAAAAAGTGCCCCGTTATTTCCTATGTTTTTAGAGCACATCATAATCAATCGTTTGGGTTTGGGATTAAATTTAAGATGCACAGAATTTATCATGTTTGAAAATTTAAAGCTCGATTTCTTCCAATGCTTGCACGAATGTGTGTTTCTTTGATGCCCAAGGAGCGGTAGGTTTCTTGTAAGTTTTGACTAGCCCTGCATTCTTAAGGTTTGGAATTGCACCCCACATCATCTTGGGGATGTTGGAAACCTGTAATTCACCCGCTACCTTGATGAAATCGTAAACTTTCTTTTCAAATTCAGTTATTTTTGACAATTATGTCTCTCCTAATCCTGTAAAATTCTTATGATAATATTGGGACGCCACGTATTAAATAAATGCGGTGCGTGTGTGTGGGGTTAAAATTTAGTTCCCACACACTAACTTGCATTTGCCCTTACATTCTCTTTCATACATACGCACATGCAAAAAATCCGGCGCGGTTATGTCAATAAGAAGTCTAGGATTAGTCTAACACTGAAAAGAAGAGAAACTATAGATAGGATCATTTTCAAAGTTTTCTGTTTTGTTCGTTTAGCAACCAAAACTCCAACCTGTGCACCAAGGATGGTGCCAATCGTAATGGGAATAGCATATCCGATAGAAATGTTCTGCAAAAATCCATGGGTTATTACGCCTGCTCCATTGGTTAGTGCCATAGCGAATTCGGAACTTGCAATAGCTATGTGTGAAGGTATACCGAGCAACATCATGGTTGTGGTGTCTGTAATTCCTCCACCTAATCCAGCTAAGCCAGTAACGAGACCGCTCATTAAACTGCTTATCACTATTAAACTTGGTCTGCGTATTTTGTACTCAAACACTTGATTCATAGAGTCACTTACTTTCCTTCCCCATCCGTTACATGTCATGTTCGATTCATTATTTTTTGTTGAAAGTTTTCTTGCTCTGAGGTTTCTTAACATAAGCAAAGAAAGAAAGAGAATAAGAAACCCGCATAAACCGATCAGCAGGTTCTGAGGGAGAATAGTTGTTAGGTATGCGCCAACGATTACGCCGGGAATATCGAATATGTCGTAAAGTAAGGCAAGTTTGTAATCGACTCTCTTTTGTTTAATGTAACCGAGGGTGGCTGAGATGGTTGTACCGCACATCGCTACTAGGCTTATGGCAATGGCATTTTGGGGTGATAGATTAAAAACTAGAATCAGGGTGGGAACTAGAATGAAGCCTCCTCCGAGACCGCACATAGACGCAGGTAAGCCTACAAGGACTCCCAGTATCAGGAGCACGAAGAACAAGGGAACGCTGATCATGCTAAAGCCCCGAGTTTAGACCCATAAAACCGTTAGAGGTTAATAAAGGTAAATTTTGTAGGAGTAACATAAAGTTGTGTTTGTTTGGTAGCAGCAGCAAATCCGATTTTCTCCTCAACCTTCATGAACCATAATCCATCTACAGCCTTGTAGCATCGATGAAAATACTCAATGATCTGTTGACTGTCCAATTCAGCCATACAATCACAACCCTGTTCTCTATGGAACAACTATTAGATTAGAATTTTCTAAAATCCAATTTTCCAACCCATTATCACTTAAAAGAAGCACACGTTAAGGTGGGTTGGATTAAAATTTAACTATTTCAAGTGACCCTGAACAAGACGATACTCATTACTTTCTTACCAATAATGAAGCTATGGAATGGTTTGCTTCTTGGTTCTATGATGGTCGATTAATCATCTTCCAGTCCAATCGAGAAGGGGAAGTAGGGTCGTTGCTCGGAATAAAAGACTTGATGCCATTTTATGTTATCAACAGTTACACCAAAGAAGTAGTTGGCTGACTTGCGAGAGTTCATTCATAGACGCTCCATACGTATATCTGTATGGAAAAAATTAATTTGATTTTACATTGGCAGATGCTGAACTTTTCTGGATGCATGGAATTTAGTTTGTTCCCAATATTATGATATCGAAGTTAAAGCTGTCTATTCCGTTAATGTTCTGTGACACTGATAACGTGAGTGTAATTTGAACTACTTGGTTCTGTGTAATTGTTTGTCCAATGTAGTTCCAACTTAGCGTCATATAGTCACGGGTGTTTATTGGGTTCCAATTTGTCGTATCTAATGACAGCGTTAGATCGGAAATTTCCTTCATTTCTTACATAAATCGTGTTTGTACTAGAAAGTCCTGGTGTAAGTGTTCCCCAGTTAACATCAGAAATTAATGTTATACAACTGCTATCCTTGTAAGCGGCAACTCCTATCGTTTCAATTGTTCCATGGCTTTGCAGACTAGTTTTGTAGAGTAGTTGCCCCCCAATTGAGTTGAGTAAGAATATATTAAAAACAAAAAACGCTGATAGCACCAATATTATTGACGTTAGTTTTCTTTTTTTGAGCAAGTATCTAAATTGTAAAACACACGAAAGTATCGTAATCAGTTTTGTTTTGAACATATATCCATATCGTAAAACTGTGGGAAATGTAAGATTCAAGTTTAAACTTAGTCTTTTGAGTAAAGCTAAGGCAGCAAACAAAATTTTTTGAATACCCCCCAATTTGAAAACACTGTTTCTGAAGGCCTTTACAAGATTTCTTTTAATTCCTCTTTTCAACTCATGATCGCCTCGATTTGCAACAAGCGCCATTTTGTGAGTTTTTGCGAAGGACTTAAACTTTTTTGAAAAATCTTCTTTCTCAGTTAGCAAATTCTTTTTTGCAATAGAATAGAACTGAAAATTTATTAAAAACAACGAATAGTTAGATGAAGTCTAGAACTCACGAAATAAAATCATAAGCTTATTACGGTAGTTCCAGAAAATTTGTCAAAAAATTTGATGAATCGCTTATTCTTTAATCTAAGACCAACTAGCAAGTCAACGGGTAATAGAAAACATTTGCCAAAATTTCTTACCGCTGCATTATCATAATATAGTTTTTTGCCACTCACACTCACAACTTTAAGTCTAAACAAAGCTTTTCCTAAGGTTTGACCTGCAAAACCTTCAAGAAGGGATGAATATAACCAGAGCAAACCTAAAAAGAGGAAGATGTTGATGTCAAATAGATATTGGCCAGAAAATAGCACAAATATTTCGGCGACCAAAGTAGTTGCGACAGTGATTGTGAACGCCACTCCCATATCGACAACGAAAGCTAGTGCTCTTCTAGAGAATTTAGCAATATGGAGGTTACTTTTTTGCTCGAAGAAATCAACCTCTATTGAAAGAGCTTCGATATCTCTGATCAGTCTTAACGCATTTTGACCAAATCTGCTTAATCTATATTTTCCGTTAGGCGTTTGTTCTAAAAAGAGCTTCAGATTTCGAAGGTGAAAACTCATTTTTCCTGTATCAATGTCGAGAGCGTTCATCAAGTCCGAGAAAGACTGCTCTTTTTTCTCGAAAAGAATAACCAAAATCGCTCTTCTTAATTTGTGGGACAAGATAATGAAGAGCCTTGAAACGTTTTCCTCATTAAGAGCCATCTTTAAAACCAAACTTTATTTCTATACTTTTTGATGAACACATGAATTTAACTAGATTCTTATGTTATCTGTTTTACCTCATAAACAATTACTTATTTTATTTAATTAAAAAACTTTTAGTCAGAGAAGCCTAATTCATGTTTATTCTTAAAGCAGTTACCAAATTTCATATTTAATCGGGTTATCTTTCAACTTCTTAACGAAGTTGTTAGAAGTGTAATGGGTTTGGGTTTAAATTTTAACCTTTCTCTCTCTTCTTTTTGTTTAATATAACCGATTCCAGAACACCGTTCAATTTGGAATGTTGTTTTTAGGGTTGTTTTTTTATGTGATGAATGATAAGTATGTTATATCTTTTACTATTCATTTTGTTATCTACTGTTTTGGTTTTATTCCCTTGTATTTTTGGGGTTAATAAAAAAGGAGGCTATCCTTTGCTTCAGTCAAAATTACCGAAAAAAGTTAATTTTCTTGAGATTCAGAAGTATATAGCCAGAATTTTAGTCCAAGGGTTAAATATGTTCAAAGATTTAGTGCAAAGTGATTTTCGTGTTTTGTTTCTTTGGACACAAAGCGTTATTCTTTGGATTTCAAGTTGTTACTCATGGATTTTGCATGCAGAAATTGTCTATACGATTTTTGCATACACCTCAATCCTCTTTTGTGCTCTAGCAATCTTTGTTAGGTCATTAATGATTAAAACTGAATTTTGACGGATAGTTGAGAGCGCCAGTAAGTACTCTTATGCTAACGCCATTTTCCACTTTTAAGTTTCAGGCGTCAACTATCAAAAGAAGCTGGTTGGTTCAAATTTTAACCCCAAACACACAGGAGTTCCTATTACGTTGGCTCATAAGATCACTTATTATCTCAGAAAAATGGATACAATAAAAATCGTTGGAAAAACTGAGATTCAAAGTCACCTAAAACTCAGCAATCAAAAAGAGACCATGCATTGATGATTGTGAATCATATTTCTATTTCGCCAATTTCATTGTGAAGTAGGAAAGAGGCTTCCTGGGTACTGATTTTATCTGTAATGACTTTTTTCCAAAGATGATATAAACTCAAAGTTGTCAAGAATATTGCGTTGTTTGTTTCAAGAAGGAGCTTCATTGAAAAATCGATGTGTTCCTTGTTTGTTCGGTTGTTAATGGGTAAGTCTTTGTATGTGTTTGCTACGAATATGATTTTTTCGTTTTTTCTTTGGTTTTCAATGAATTTTGCCAGTTGATTGATTTTGGCGTTTTGAGCTTCAACTTTTCCGTTTGTGGAAGCTATTTGAACCACTATGTTGCCTTTCAAGCCTGTTAGGTCAAATTCGGTATTTTGAGTAGTTTTTATACCTAGATCTTCTAGGATTATTTGAACCGCTTTTGTGATTTTTTTATGGTCTATCGAGAATAGGTTGCGGTATTCTTCAGGGGTTATACTGTTATTCCACGAGTTTTCAATTTGGTTGAGTTCTGGAATTTCTATCGAGTCTAACCATGGATATTCTTCCGGCTCTTCTCTAGTGGCTAGACCTATCAAAAGCTTTATTGCATTAGAGTGGTTGATTTTTGTTGTTTTTGGTAAGAGATGGATTTTTCCTTTCTTGTCTATTGTGATAGTAGCGGCTATTGGTTTTTGGGATTTGTTAATTGCTATGGGATCAAAACTGCAGTTGATTGTGTTTTTCCAGTATAGTTCGTTATCCCATTTTTCGACATTTTCTATGTATTCTGAGAATCTTTCATCTGTGAGGTTTATTGTTCTTCCCAGTATCATGGGGTTTACTGTTAGTTTTTGTGGGAAGGGGATCCATGAGTAGTTTATGGGAATTTTTTTAAATGGTATTTTTAAGGGTTTTTCCATTATGCAAAAGATTTCTTTATTATCTCGGATGAAACTGCGAGCTGTTCTTTTCAATAAACCTATATTGTTGAAGAGTGTTGGGGGATAATCTTTTGGAAATGTGGTGAGGTCGATTATCAGGGAGTCATATTTTTCCATGTTCGGAAAAGGTTGTGTCCATTTGATGTTGTCTACTTTCTTGTGAGGTGTAGATCCTATGATAAGCAGCTTATTCACTTGTTTGACTCCTTCACTAAGTTTTTTATCTGGAATAGAATCTTTGTTTTAGTTTTTAAAAATTTGGAGATTATAATTTCTAAAAAGAATGAATATATTTGGGTTTTGAGGGTTAAAGTTTAACGCACACACACTGCTACGTGAAGGCAAGGAACTGACGCCTGAAGATGAAGATAGAAAGCAGTTAACCTGTTCGGTTTTCCGAAGAGCCGTCAGAAGCGTTCTAGCTAGTTGATGTCTTGTTAGAAATAATGTAGTTGTATTAGGTAAAGCAGGGTTAGGTGGAGAGGGTAGTAGACGTAGAAGAAGTATTTTCTCCACAGAGGAATTGTAACTTTTTCAGTGGTTTCTCGGGTTATTTTCAATGAACCGTTTTTGTGAAGAAGAATTAAGGGAATTGCGGAGATAGAAAGAAACTGGATACTCCATGGCACTAAGAACAGCGTGTTAAGCAGGACCAACGAAAAAACACCGAACTTTGTGTTCTCCTTCAGGATGTACATGCAGCCTATCACTACTATGCCATAGATGCCGTAATCAAAGGGTAGAACTAAGGAGGCGAACAGGGGAACGAGCACAAACACTGAACTCTTTTTGAAAAAATAGACGAATAGAAGACCGGAAGAGAGAGTGAAGAAAATGTTGAGTGAATCAAAAGGTCCATAACCTAGGGCTAAGAAAAAGGGCACCTGAGAGATCAAGGCGAAGATGAAAAGCCGAGTGAAATAGTACCGAATATTCTGTGTGTTTTCAATCCCAAGTATCAGCAGATAAGCAAATAATGGAAAAGAGAACCTGCCAATAAAACGCAGAACAGTAAACTCAGGATACAGGATTACTCCAACATGGTCTACAGTCATCGTTATAATCGCTATCCACTTGAGCAACTCTCTCCCTGAATCAAAACCTTGCAGAGCCAAACTCTCCCCCCTTCACAACAACACTAAGAGTTTACATTCTCTCCGGCGCCTCTATCCCAAGAAGTTTCAAGGCGTTTCGGAAAACTATTCTCGTAGCGTCCACGAGGGCAAGACGGGCATCGCTTAGCCCAAGCGACTTAGCTTTTATGACCGGCAGTTTCGTGTAGAACTTGTTGAACTTGTCAGCTAACGTGTTAACATAGTCTGCTATGGCGTTTGGTCGAAGATTCTCTGCAGCGTCCAAGAATACTTCAGGAAAACGGGCTAACGTCAAAACTATGTCCCGTTCCATGGGGTCAGTCAGAAGCAAGTAATCAGCGTTTTCTGGTTCTCTAGATGCTTTACGTAGGATGCTGCGGGCTCGGGCGTGGGAGTATTGAATGTAGGGAGCACTGTTTTTCTCAAAGTCTAGCACTCTGTCCCAGGTGAAGACTACAGGTTTGGTTGGGTCCACTGCTATTAGCGCGTATTTGACGGCTCCTTTTCCCACGAACTCTGAAATCTGCTTTTTCTCTTCGTCAGAAAGGTGGGGAGAACGCTTTGAAACCTCTTCGTAAGCCCTCTCAGAGGCTCCATCCATAACCTCGTCGAGGGTGATGTAGCGACCTCTGCGGCTTGACATCCGGTGCCCCGGAAGGCTCACCAGATTGTAGGCAAAGTGAGTTAGTTTAGTTATGTAATCCACGTGACCAAGAGCACTCAAAGCAAGTTTCAACTGCAACTGGGGAAGAGTCTGTTCCATGCCGATCACGTTGACGACACGTTCGGCTCTCTGAAACTTCCACAGATGATACGCAATATCCCGTGTTGTGTAGAGGGAGGTTCCGTCAGCCCTCACAAGGGTCAAGGAAGAGAGTTCATGGTCGTCGCTGATGCCTAAAGCATTTTTGAGGTCAAGGTCCTGGGCAACTTTTTCGGCGTCAAACTCCAAAACACCGTTTTCCTCAAAAACGTATGGAGTCGCCTTCAACTGCTCTATTACGTGGTTAACGTCGCCGTTCCAGATTAAATCGCTTTCCCAATCCCAACAATCAACAGAAATTTCGACACTGGCTAAAGTTTCCCTAAACCCACTGAGGCACAATTCACAAACTTCTCTCAGCAACTGTTTTGCTTCTTCTTCGCCTGTTTCGTAACCGCGTATAAGTTTACCGACTTGCTCTTCGGGGTCTGCGTCTTTACTGATTTCAGCTAAAAGTTTAGCGAAAAGTTTTGGAAACCGTTGTTCCATCTTGGACGAAATTGAAGCCCACTCATCCAAATCTCGCCGCAACTTTTTAGCGTCTTGATTGTCAACATTTTTTGATTCATCAACCGCCTTGCTTAAACGTTTAACTTCCATTATACAACTTGTAACCGCGTAAACGCCACCTATGAAACGGTCAGGCTTTCCTTTCGGTTTTGGTTTCCCAAGCTTAGTGTAACCATAAGCTATAACAGCACTTTGACGCCCAACATCGTCCACGTAATAATGTGTTGAGACCCTGTGTCCATGTTCCGTTAGGATGCGGGCTATGGCGTCGCCCAGCATTGGATTCCTTGCTTGTCCAATGTGAATGGAATGAATTGGGTTGACGCTGGTATGTTCAAGCAGTATCGTTTTCGGCTCAGAAGTTTTAACGTATCCGTACTCCATATCAAGGGCTCTGGCAGACTCGATAGTTAAACGAGAAAACGCTTCAGAGCTTGCACGAAAATTGATGTAACCTGCCCCAGCAGCCTCAACTGAGTGAACCAACGGAAAACCACTAACATCTATAGATTGCACAATTTCTTCCGCAATACTTCGGGGCTTCTTTTTTGCGTGCTTGGCAAGCTCAAAGCATACAGAAGCTGCCAACTCGCCGAACTCAAGGTTAGGAGGAACCTCAACCAAGATAGACGGCAAAGAAAAATTGGGATATAACCGTTTAAGGGCATCCTTTAAAACGGTCTCGCATCCGACATGAAATTCCTTGAAGGGGTTAACGGAAACCATTTCGTGTTTTCTTCCTTAGGTGGCGGGTCCGCGGGGATTCGAACCCCGGAACTCCGGCTTCGCAGGCCAGTGTCCTAATCCAGACTAGACCACGGACCCAAAACCTGATTTACAGGTTGTCTTCTGATGAAAAGGATGTTAACAGGCTAATAAGCCTTAGGAACAATGTAATCTGAAAGAGAAGAAACAAACTAGGGCACAACTCATCTGAAACGTTGCTTCTGTTCGCTTGACAGTCTACGTTCT
>Ga0315550_1002187_pt1 | contig 11986 bp, 9 predicted proteins | sample SalMarSW160190MG_2_FD_203100 | JGI IMG/M metagenome (GOLD analysis project Ga0315550, IMG submission 203100) | Salt marsh sediment microbial communities from the Plum Island Ecosystem LTER, Massachusetts, United States - Salt Marsh Sediment SW1601-90 ... | reverse complement strand
TCTCCTGGCCAAAGAGGGAAACGAAAAGGAGGCCATAGTGCATCTTGCAAGGGCGGCGCAAAAGGATGCCGGCCGGCCCTCACTTTACGTCAGGACGGGTGAGGTCTACCTGAGGTTGAGAAAATGGCTGGATGCAGAGAAGAGCTTCGAAAAGGCACTCTCGATCGACCCGGAAAACGCCGACGCCCGTACCGGTCTCGCCAGGGTATACCTGGGGGTGCGCAAGAACATCGAAGCGGCGGAAGAAGCACTTACCGCAGTAGGACTCCGGTATCACAATCCCGAGGCCCACTGTATCCTGGGGACCGCCCTCCACAGGATAGATAAAATCGATGAGGCCTTGCAGGCCCTCAATATTGCGGTCAGCCAGAACCCGTATTTTCCGGAGGCCCACAGGCGGCTGGCCATGATCTACAAAAAAAGACTCAAAGACGATCTGCTTTCAGAAAAACATGCCGGGCTGGCGAGGGAGTCGAGGGTCAGGATACGGGCACTAAGGACCGCCAGAATCGAATCGCTTTTTGAAAAGGAGATCCCGCGCACCTCGCTAACGTCATCACACGAAGCGTTATCGCCTGCCAAATTAGTTGCACCGGAGGGACCTGTAAAAATGGACAGGAGTATCGTTATAGTCTCCGGGCTCCCCAGGTCCGGCACTTCGATGATGATGCAGATGCTGGCTGCAGGCGGGATACCCCCGATGACAGACGGGGTGAGGGCGGCCGATGAGGACAATCCAAGAGGGTACCTTGAATACGAAAAGGCCAAACAGATCAGAAAGGACAGCGCCTGGCTCCCGGATGCCAGGGGCAAGGCGATGAAGGTCGTAGCCCAGCTCATCGCCTACCTCCCCCGCATCGCCGGAGTCGACTATGTTGTCATATTCATGGAACGCGATCCGGAAGAGGTGGCAAGGTCGCAGCGCGCAATGCTCAACCGGAGCGGCAGGAAAGTGGCTCCTCTTCCAGATGACCGCCTGCACCGGATATTCTCGCAGCAGCTGAGGCAGGCCAGACTTGTGCTCGCCACGAGGAAGATACCGACTCTCTCCATAAGCTATGACGATACCCTGCGGGAGCCTGCCGCAACCGCCTCGCGACTTCAGGATATATTCGGGTCCCTGGATATCGGGAAAATGATAGAAGCGGTAGACCCCGCCCTGAGGCGGCAGAAGAGAGTGTGAGCGAATCAATTTTTCTCACTCGGTACTGCGCCGGGGCAACTGGAAGTATTGACTTGCTAACATTCAGTCTGATAGAGTTTCCTTAGTTGCGGCACCGCCGCGGGGGCAAGTACTGCTTAGGGAGGACGGATCATGAAGGGAAAGAAAAAGACCGGCCTGGAGAAGCGGCTTATGGCCTATACGGCTGCGGCTGTCGGTGCTCTGGCTATGGTCCCGTCGGCGGAAGCAGTTGTCCATTACAGCGGTCCGAAAAACCTGACGGTGAACCCTCAAAACCCCGTAGCCGTCGACCTGAACAACGACAGTGTAACGGATTTCCGGTTCATTGGCTACGGCTACCAGGTGTCAACTCCGTACAGCTCCGGCTTTGGCGTCGTTGGTATCATTCCCGGGACCTCAAAAGGTGTGGGAGGAACAGGCGTCATCGGGGTTCCGGGGGCTTACTTCACGTACTTGTCCTATCCGACACGACTGGCAACAGGCTATAACATCCAGAGCTCCAAAGATAAATGGAGCAATGCCTATGCCGGTCTCCTCGCAGGTGGATTAAAGTTCACATCCAACGGCAAGTCATACTCTTACCCTTTCGGCAACTTCAATAACGCAGCAGGCTGTATAGGGGTTCGCTTCAATACGGATAACGGCATGAGGTACGGATGGATCAGGTTCCAGGGGACATCTCCCTCGTCCGGTATCGTAAAAGACTGGGCATATGAAGACTCGGGGGGACCGATTGAAGCATGCGTAGCACCTGCCGTCAACGTGCCCACGCTCAACCAATGGGGCATCATGGTCCTGATCGCGCTCCTCGCGGGGATGTCCCTGAAGGCTTTGAAGACAGACAAGAGCGGACAGGACACCTGACACCTGAAATAAGCCCGGGAAGGAACTGAATTTGCACTACCTTCCCACCTGATATACACCTATTTCCGGTGACTGCGAAACATTTTTCAGCTCATGTCTCCAGGGCTGGTCGAAGGCCCCGTATTTCCTCTTTTCGTTTTCACCCCAGTAGATATAATTTATCCCGGTATCGTGAGCAAGAGAGCGCCAGTCGCTTTCGCCCCTGAATATCCGGGCAAGCTTCTGCTCCCTGTCAGCATAATCGATCCCGTGGGACCAGAGGTGTCCGGGATAGCCCATCGCCACTTCAACACCCCAGAACGTCGCAGGATGGTTAGGGACAGGGGCCACGGCAAGGACCGCATCGGGCGGCACGTTCATAAGTGCGGCCTTCGCCTTCCATGTCTCCGATACCCTGTAGAGCTGCACTCCGTTTCCGTTTCCGGGCCACGATGAGACAACAGAGACCGCGCCGGGGAAGAAGATGATGCATCCTGTGATAAGTGCAACAACAGGAGACAACCTGGATATAACTGTCCTCCATATGAGCCAGGCGATCATGAGATAAAGCCAGGACAGTACCTTTATGTTGTCCCAGTCCCAGGGCGCAACCATAACCAGTGTAAAGACGAAGAAGAGAAGGAAGAAGACGGCAGCCATATACCTGTATCTGGAAAATACTTTCTTACGGAGGACGAATACCGCCCAGCCGGCCAGCAGCAGCCAGGGACCGAGGTTGACCAGCCAGAACCTGAAAAAGTTCTCGCCGCCGGCCACCCAGTCCCATTTCAGATGCAGCGCGCCCGGTCTCGACAGGCCCAGGATTGAGAAAATCGAGAATGCTATTCCGACTACAGCCGCCGGAATGATTATGCCCAGCATCGGCCTAAGTTTCCTGTAGAGCAGTATGCAGATGCCCAGCGTCAGAGAAATGATAAAGAAGGCGTGCAGGTTAAACCAGGCAAGGGAGGACCAGATAGACGCGCATACAATCTTTTCATCCCGGTTGAGCACTCTGTCATCGAGAAGGACTTCCGTCACGGTCTTTATCACATAGACACCGGCCGGCAAGGCGAAGAGATAACCGCGCTGGGGAATCCAGAGCGAGAGAAAGAAGTTCTTCCATGCGACCGAGTTCTGAAGATCAATCAGATGCCCGGAGCTGAGAACCTTCCAGTTCGCAAGCCCGCCGTTCAGAAAGTAGGCTCCAACTCCCCACCATCCCATCCACCTGTGGAGCAGGGAAACGGCGACGACCGTCATGACCAGTCCCGTCAGGAACAGATGGCTGGAAAGAGGCACGCCGAGGGTCTCCCAGAGGGCGTTATAGAGGTCCATGCCGATGGGATATCTCAACAGGGTACCGGCGTAGCCCGGATCGCTGGGCCAGAAACGGGCCCCGCTTGCCATATGGCGGATGTATTGGATATGGAGGGACAGGTCGCCAAAGTTGTTCAGATCGAGTGTATAAAGGCCGTTCTGTCTGTAATAGAGAAGATAGAGAAAATGCTCCAGTCCGGCGAGGATTATGAACGTGTAAAACAGCGCGGTGACAAAGCCGGTGTCCTGAAAAAGACGCCTCTCATCAGGCAGGCGGCGCCAGACAAGAATACCGGCGGCAGTACCGACGGTCAGGCTTGCGACGGCAACTACGGAATCGATCCTGCCCATGGACAGGCCGAGGACCATTGCCGTAAAGGTCGATACGACCAGATGCATCAGCACCGCAAGAGCCATTTACAGAACCTTCCCTTCGGGACCATCGACGGGACCGAAGCCCGGCAGGTTTATGCCTTCGAAGGTCGATTTCTTCAGGTACACGTAAATAGGTTCGAGGGCGTCACGCAATTCGATTTTTCGTCTCAGGTAAGAGCCGGCGAGGTCCCTTTCATTCACGTCCGTTTCCCCGAAAATGATGTCCGCACCGGGACCGCCGGGGGTCTTGTAATCGCCATATTCGATGTTGGGGAATCGAGAAAAAATCCAGGGCAGCGGCCAGGAATCTTTCAGCTTCACGAGTATCTTCATGTTGTGGAACTCCGGGGAGGTCCTGATCTTTTGCCTTATGACGGCTTCGATGGACTTTATATCGTTTTTTGTCTGTACATAGACATAAGGCTCTGCAGGGTTAGTGTAGCGCGTGAAATTCAGCCTGTAACTCACGAGGGCCGACCGGACCAGGATCAGGGCAAAGACTGCGACAGCGAGACGGTAGAGATGGCCCCTCTTCTGTCCGGACCGGACATGAAGCCCTTCAACCCACAGTCCGGCAACAATAAAGAAGGGCCAAAGCATGCTGATGATACACCATGGCGTCTTGTAAGGGATGAAAGAATATACGAGGAAGTTAACAAGGGCCAGGGCCGAGAAGAACCTCATCCTCCACGACCGGCCGAAAAGGCCCGCACACGCTCCTGCCAGCCCGGCAAGGACCGGCCATTCATACCTGCCCAACAGTTCAAGCCAGTAATAGAAGGGCTTGTCATGACCGGAGACCCCCACCCCGGTCTTGAGCCAGGGCGTGATCGCAATAAAAAAGTCGGAGGCCCCTTTCCAGTGATGAAAAAATCCGGTGTAGAGAACCAACCATACCAGTACCGCCGCGCTGCCGGCCTTCAGCAGGAAACCGGGGGGAAGGGTCTCGCCCTTCCTCAATTTCGGTCTCGCAATATCCCCGCTTCCGGTTAACCCGTTCAGGATCGACGGAGAAATTTCGATCCATGCCCACGCGGCGAGAAAGGCAAACCCAAGGATAACAAAGGTCTCCTTCAGGAGGAGGCACCCGAGGAGACCGCCCAAGAACATGATAACGGCCTGTCGGTCGATATTCTCCCGCGCCTTTACAAACCCGGCCATCCAGAGGACCTGAAAAAAGACGAAGATCGATTCATGGATGGCGGAACGGCCGAAGAATACCACCCCCGGGCTCAGGGCCATCAACAACCCGGCCGCATAGCTTCCGTACCGTCCCGGGACAACTCCGCTTCGCATGACAAGCCAGATAGTGAGAAGGGAAGAAAGGGCCGTCACAAACCGGAAAGAGCCGATGCCGAATCCGAAAATCTTCTCCGATATCTGGAAGAGGTAAAAGAGGAGGGGGCCGTGATAATTGGTCGGGTTATAGGTATAATAACCGTTCGTCCATACCTGGTTCACAAAATAACCGTTGATGCCTTCGTCGAAATGCGCGGGTTTAAGGGGCAACGCCGAAAACAGAAACAGTCCTGCCGCCGCCAAAACCAAGAAACGCAGGGCTCTGTCTTTCGTCCCGGTCATCAATGAAGAAAGGACCGGATAAGAAGCCGGCGGCAAAAGTATGTCAGAACCAACGGGGTAGTCCTTCCGTCCTGTTTATCAGCCATTTCATCCTTTCCTTATCGAGGATAAATCTTATAAGGAGAGGTCTCGCCGCATTGCCGAGTATATAGCCCGTATCAGTTCCGCGGGTAGCCACCACCGTCACGTCCACATCGGCAGTGGCGCTGTCCCCCTTGATCTCTATTTTCTTTATCTCGTAATCTACCCTGATGTCCTTTACCTCGCGGAACGCCCTTTCCATCAGCTTCTTCAGGTAGAGGTAGGACAGGCCGTGCTCGTCGGTGTAATTGAAAGAGACCTTCGACATCACATCGTCGATATTCTGTTTTTCTATCGCCCGGGCACCATCCCTGAAAAGGGTCCTGATCCTGGCCTCGTCGGAGGGCCAGAGGAAATAGACCAGTACCGGCGCGACGAAAAGGAGGGTGAGAAGCGCGATCGATTTCTTGCTCACGCAGATACCTTCTTTATCGCTTCCCCGATAACGTCAAGCATCAGCCGCAGATCGGCCTCGCCGATGACAAGCGGCGGCATTATCACCACGACATTGCCGAGAGGCCTCACGAATACGCCTTTGCCCTTGGCATGGTTTGCGACCCGCCAGCCCATCCTCTCTGCCCAGGGATAGGGCTCCTTCGAAGCCTTGTCCCTCACAAGCTCCACTCCGGCCATGAACCCCCTGTTCCTGGCATCACCCACATGGGGAAACGTCGAGATATTCCTGAGGCCCTCTTCGAGAATTTCGATCTTGGGCGCAAGGTATTGCAGCGTTTTCTCATTTTCGAAAATATCCAGACACGCCAGGGCGGCTGCGCAGGCCAGCGGGTTTCCGGTGTAGGAATGGCCATGGAAGAAAGTCTTGAGCTCCCTGAAATCTCCAAGAAATGTATTGTATACCTCGTCGGTGGTGACCGTCACCGCCAAAGGGAGATACCCCCCGGTAATGCCTTTCGAGAGACAGAGCATGTCGGGGACAACCGACTCGTGCTCGCAGGCGAACATCAACCCTGTCCTTCCGAAACCCGTGGCAACCTCATCGGCAATCAGAAGCACATTGTAATTCGTACAAAGATCGCGCACACCGCGAAGATATCCGGGAGGGGCAACGATCATCCCTCCGGCAGCCTGCACAAGCGGCTCGACTATAACAGCCGCGATCTCGTCGTGGTGGGCGGCGAGAATATCTTCCATTTTACGGAGACAGGCAAAATTACAGTCATCGGAGCTATTGACCACATCGCACCGGTAGCAATAAGGCGACGGCGCTTTATATGTCTTGAACAGGAGCGGCCCGAATACATCATGAAACATGTCCACCCCGCCCACACTCACGGCCCCGATGGTGTCGCCGTGGTAGCCGTTGTTGAGTGAAAGGAAACAGTTCCTGCCCGTAACGCCCTTGTGCAGCCAGTACTGAAACGCCATTTTCAGGGCCACCTCGACGGCGGTCGAACCGTTGTCGGAGTAAAACACCTTCGTAAGCGCCGGCCCCATTGTCTGTCCCAGACCCTGCTTTTGTCCGAAAGAGGGCGACCCGGGCGGGCTGCCCACACTCCCTAAAGACCGCTCAATGACGCCGACCAGCCGCTCCGCCAGCAGCGTTGCGGGAACGTTACTCAGGCCGAGCATGGTGCAGTGGCTTATCCTGTCCAGCTGCGACTTTATAGCATCATTGATCTCTTTTTTCCTGTGGCCGTGAATGTTGACCCAGAGCGAGGAGACGCCGTCCAGGTACCTTTTGCCCTCGACATCCTCTATATAAGAGCCGTCCCCGGAGGCGATAATTACAGTCTTCTCCCGCTCCCAGTCTTTCATCTGGGTAAAAGGATGCCAAACGTATTTCTTGTCCAGTTCTTCGAGCTGTCCCTGTTCTTCCATCAAAACCCTTGTAGTTTACAACGAGGCGACTTGTCTTTCCAAGAAGCAAAGGAAATTTCACCGCGGAGGCACTGAGACACGAAGAAAACACTTAATAATGAACTCACAATGACAAATGTCTTGTAGCGACAGCTTACGGTCCGACAGAGTGGCCTGCCGGCCGTTTTCCGGAAGGTTTGTTTTGTTCCCTCTGTGCCCCTGCGCCTCTGTGGTGGGCCGCTTTACGTTCCCGGCCCTGCTCAGGAACCCGCTTCGGACATACCCGTCCGCCGTATATAAGCGACAAGGCCGGGCAGGCCTCCAAGAAAGTTTGCAAAAAACCATGAAAGAGACAGGGACGTCGCCACCTCGGGCCTGACCCCGATAAGGCCAAGAAGCAGCACGAATGAACCCTCCCTGACACCAAGGCCGGACATAGAAATGGGGATGGTGGTCACGGTGATAATAATGGGGAGAAAAACGAAGAGGAGGACAACAGGGATATTCTCTCCCATGGCAAGGGCGAGGATAATGACCATGAGGAAATTGAGAAATTGAACGACAAAGGAGAGCAGCACCGCCTTGACGATAACGTCCTTGCGTGATTTCAATCTCCCGAAGTAATCGTAGATCTCTCCAACAGAGCTGAAACTTCTGCCCAATTTCAGTCTGAAAAAAAGGACACTACCCGCGACAAAAGCGGCAAATATCAGGGGCATGAGCCACCTGTACGCGGCCTTGCCGAAATATCCCGCGGCAAAGGGAAAGGCCGAAATGCCGATGATCATGAGACTGGCATATCCGAAATATCTGTCCATGAAGACCGAGGCAAGGGTGAGACTGATCTTTCTTGCGTCCTTGTTGAGGTAGTACGCCTTGACGGCGTCGCCTCCTATCAGGCCTGGAAGAAAGCTGTTGAAAAAGGAACCTATCATATAGAGCGAAAAAAGCCTCCGGAAACGGAACTTCTCAGGCAGGAGAAGCTTCCACCGCCACGTCGATGCGGCCTGGGCCACGATGTAGGGAAGCGCCGCAAGGACAAAATAAAGAGGACCGATCCTGGCGAACATGAGGGCGAATTCCCTGATATCGATCTTCGAGAAGACGACATAGAGGCTCAGCGAGCTCACAGCCAGCTTGACGATCAGGAGGAGGGTCTTACGTGTTCCCGGGGCCAATTACTTTCTTTATTACGTATATCGGTTTTTTCTGTGTTTCATGATAGACCCGGACCATCATCTCCCCCAGGAGACCCATGCCGATGAACTGTATCCCCACGATGATGAGGAGTACGCCCAGGAGGAGCAGGGGCCTTCCGCCTATGTCCTTGCCCATGAGGATCTTTTCCATGCTGAGATAGAGGGAGATCAGCCCGCCCAGAGCCCCGCTGAAAATGCCGACGGGGCCGAAAAACTGCAGCGGCCGGGTCGAAAAGCTGAGAAGGAACTTTACAGTGATAAGGTCCAGGACCACCCTGACGGTCCGGGAGATCCCGTATTTCGACTTCCCTCTCAGCCTCGGATGGTGGACCGTCTCCACCTCGGCTATCTTTACCCCATACCATTTCGCCACCGCTGGGATGAACCTGTGCATCTCGCCGTAAAGCTTCAGGTTCTTTATAACCTCCCTCCGGTATGCCTTCAGCGAACATCCATAGTCATGAAGCTTGACGCCCGTTACCCTGCTTATGAGCCAGTTGGCCATAATTGAAGGCAGCCGCCTCGATAAAAAAGGGTCCTTTCTCCTCTTTCTCCATCCGCTCACTATGTCGTGGTCCCTGATCGAGTCGAGCAGCTTAGGTATGTCTGCAGGATCGTTCTGAAGGTCGCCGTCCATGGTGACAACCACGTCTCCACGGGCATAATCGAACCCTGCGGCAAAGGCTGCCGTCTGTCCGAAGTTCCTTCTGAGACTCAGCGTAACAAGATTGTCGTCCCCGGAATGTATCTTCTCAAGCAGGGGCAGGGTGCCGTCGTTGCTGCCGTCATCGACGAAGATCATCTCATACTCAACGCCGATGGAGTCGAGGACCGCCTTCAGCCGGCTGTGAAGCTCCTCGACATTCTCCTCCTCGTTATAAAGGGGAACCACCACGGAAACAGTCATCAATAGCTCTCCACAGGCTTCCTTTTCATGCCTTTGAAATCATAACACTTAAATATCGTAAATTTCACTAACTTGTTCCTTTTTATATGCACTGAAACCACCTCTCTGGTATCTCCTGCGAAGGCCTTTGCGAGGGCTTCGGGCATGTGCTGCTCCTCTCCCCATACAACAAATACGGCGTTGTACCCCAGAAGCCGGCCGAATCCCGGCCAGAGGTCGTACTGGTTCATCCGTCTGCCGAGGTTCACGCAGTACGTTACCGGATTGCCTTTCATGTAAAAGGCGAGTTCGCCTGCTACCTCGTAGCTGTCGGAAAAGACAAATAAAGGACCGGACATCTCAGATCGTGCACTGTCCGCATAAGTCCCGAGCTCCTTCCACCCCTGAAGCTTCTTGGCAGGGTCGAGTTTGAGGGGAAGGTTGAGTATCGAGGGGACATAGGCAAAGACAGTGACCGCAAAGGCCAGTCCAAGCGCGGAGGTCACAAGTACCCTGACGGACTTTCGGGCAAGACGGATGTCACTGAAATAATATGCGGCAAATGCCACAAACCCCGTCGCGTAGGCCGGCAGCGCCCAGTTGCCCTGGACCTTACCCTGTATGCTCTTCAGGACAAAAAAAGCCGCGATGGGGATGGAAAACCAGAAGAGAAGATCGCCGGCTTTACCTTTTCTCATCCTCCACAGAGCTATGAAGATCATTACACACAATATCGGCGTAATAACGCCGAGCTGAGACCCCAGGAAGTCAAAAAAATACTTCCATGAGATCTTGAGACCGTCAGCCAGATGGGCCTGACCGGCGGTATGCTTCAGCGTCACCCAGCCGTGTGCGGCGTTCCAGAAGACAACCGGGCTGAAAACCACCAGGCTGACGGCCATGGCAACATAAGGCCCCCAGGTTCTGAAGGACTTCCTCGCGTCCCTGTTGAAAACCATGAAAAGGAAAGTCGAAAGATAAAAGAAGGCCATGGTGTATTTAGCCAGCAGGCCGAACCCCACGGAGATACCGAGAAGCAGCCAGTACCGGCCCGTTCCCCTGCCGGTCTTCTCCGCCGCCCCATGATCAACTGCCTTCCAGAGGAAGAGAAGCGAAAGTATCCAGAGGAACATGAAGGGGGAATCTATTGTGAGCAGCATTCCGAAGATCGAATAGAGCGGGACAATCTGGACCAGAAGCGCCGACACCAGGCCGGTCCTCTCATCGTAGAGATCTTTTCCGATGAGGAAGATCACGGCGCTGCTCAGCGCGGAAAACAGGACCGCGAAAATCCTGACGCCGAAGACGTTGTTGCCGAAGAGGGAGGTGCCCAGGTAGATCAGGTAGGCTATCAGCGGACCCTTCGAGTAATAGCTCCAGTCGAGCCGTCTCGACCATTCCCAGTACTGGGCCTCGTCAAAGCTCAGGTCGAAAGGGCCGGTAAGTATATAGTAGATGCGGAACAGGCTTAAAGCCAGGATCATCAGGCAGAGGGCCTGCGTGTAATCGCGTTTCAGGTAGATCTCCTTCGTCCATCGGGCAAGCCGCAGAAAAACGTAGGCGCATGCGCTTCCGACGGCCGCACCTGCGACCACATCGAAGGGATAGTGGACCCCCACATACACTCGGGAAAGTCCGATGAGCGCAGCCTCGAGGATCATAATGAAGCTGCCCAGATCCCTCCGCGAAAGCCAGAAGACCATTGCGAAGGCAAAGGTATTCACGGCGTGGTTTGACGGCATCGAAAAGGAAGACCCGCATCCGGCCATGAGATGGATATTGGAAAGTACGTGACACGGCCGCGGCCTTGCGATCAGATGCTTAAGCATATTACCTGTCCCGTCGGAAAAGAAGACGGCAAGGACCGCGACGACCAGAAGAGGCAGCATCTTCTTCTTTTCCCTGAAGAAGAACCAGGCGACCACAGGTAAAAAGAGCAGGGGCGGATGGCTGGTGACAAAAGGCATCACCACATCAAAAACGGAATTCTGAATACCCTTGTTGAGGAACAGAAACAGCGCAGTGTCAATTGAAGCAAAACTCATATGTGCTTATTCTCCCGGATCAAGATTCACCTGGCGGCCGCAAAAAATAATCAGAAAGCGTGGAATGGGCGCTGAAAAATGTCTTGTAGCGACACCTTAAAGCCCTATGGAAGGGCCTGCCTGCCATCTTCTGCAGGTCACCGAACGTTAGATACTCATTTATGTGGAAGACAAATAAAATCATGTCGTCATTACAAGACTTTTTCGGTGTCCATTCCACGCTTTTTCAACATCAGCTCCTACTCCTCAAGCAGTTGCCACTCCGCAAATCCCTCTTTCCTTTCCTGAAGCCTCCTGCCCTTCAGCATGACCGACTTCTTTACAGGATCCGTCTTCACCGTCACAAAGGCCCTCATTATATTGGCTATCGTGGCCTCCTGGAATACAAATTCGCTGCCGTCCCTCAGGACTATCCTCGTCCGCAAATGCCGGTGCCCCTCGGGGACCCCGACATGGACTTCCACAACGTCTTCATTGCCTACGATCATTCATATCCCCCTGTCCGGCGATTTCCACAAGTCGAGCTTATCCCTGATAAACGCGATAACCTTTTCATGCTCGTCCGCCCCCCGCCCCTCGATCTCCATTGGCTCGCCGAAGACAAAATAGACCTTCTTGCGAGTATCCACCGGCCCGAAGTCCTTCATTTTCTTCC
>Ga0315550_1002184_pt1 | contig 11996 bp, 9 predicted proteins | sample SalMarSW160190MG_2_FD_203100 | JGI IMG/M metagenome (GOLD analysis project Ga0315550, IMG submission 203100) | Salt marsh sediment microbial communities from the Plum Island Ecosystem LTER, Massachusetts, United States - Salt Marsh Sediment SW1601-90 ... | reverse complement strand
GAGGTGGAACAATTACAATAGCAAATAAACATCAGCTATTTTGAAGCTATTTCGGACAAGGTTTAAGACTACTGAAAACAGCATTGTAATATGGGGTAGAAGAGCCAAGGTTAATAAACGGTCTAAGCCGCTAATGATACGAGGGCAGCCGGGTGGGAACCCTTCGACAGGCTCAGGGTGAGCGGAGGGGATAAAAACACGGCATACCGCCGCAACCCCGACATTCCGGGCTTGACAACGTATTCTCTATGTTTTATCTTTCCTATTATTAACAATAGGAGGGTGGATATGAACGTTCAACCAACACGAGAGAACGCGCCGGAAGACGGAGACTCTCAAAAGTCAGAAAGGCCGATAGCCAATGTCGGCAAGCGATTTTATACCTGGGCTACCCTGGGGACGTTTGCCGGCGCCTGTTTCCTGGTCAGCGGTGTCTGGGCACTTTTAACACGTCTTACCGATAATTTCTTCACAAGTGAAGCATGGCCGCTGCTTTTCACGGTGGTAGTTGTAGTGGCGTTTGCCTTCGCCACAGAACCGGAGCAGAAAACGTCCCGGAACCAAAAATTCCAGAAAGGACTCGTAACTATCGGCAACGTGCTCCTGGTATATTTTTCCGTTATCGGGGCAAGTACGGTAGTTACGCAGATAATAGCGACGGGAACGCCTTAAACACCGGGCGGCTATCAATAACACCGTCGGGAAAATAGCATCCCGTTGCAAAGCGCGTAAAGGCGTCTCTACGGGGGCGATGCGGTTTGACACACATACAGGTTCAAGGGTATACTTCATATCCGTAGCTAAGCTTTAAGCACATATCTACCAAGGAGGATACCCATCGATGAAAAAAGTACTCATCATATATCATTCCCAGACCGGCAACACCGAGGCGATGGCGAAGGCGGTGGCGGAGGGAGCCCTTGCCGCCGGGGCGACCGTTGAAATGAAGAGGGCCGTCGAGGCCGATGACAAAGACCTGCTGAATTGCGACGTGGTGGCCTTCGGGACGCCCAACTACTTCAGCTACATGGCGGGGATGGTCAAGGACTTCTTCGACCGCGCCTGGCCTACCGTCCGGGAGAAAATGGCCAACAAGTCGTACGTGGCTTTCGGCAGCTACGGAGGCGGGGGCATGCCGGCAATCGAAACGGTGGAGAAAATCTGCGATAACATGGGCATGAAGAGACTCTACGATAGCATCGGCGTCCAACGGCAGCCCACGCCGGAGAACCTGAAAGCCTGCGAAGAGCTGGGGAAAAAGATAGCCGGGCTATAGTGCCAACTGCGTAGAATTTATAAGAGGGGCGTGAAGCCCCTCTTTCTTTTTATCACTCCGTTTCCTCGACGAATCCGTGGTTCATAAAAATCTGTAATTGGGATATGACCTGTTCCCTGGGCAGGGCGATAGAATCGCTGATTTCATCTATAGACCCGGGGCCGCTTTCGAAGAGATACTCGAGCACTCTAAAGCCGTCCGTCACGTTAGCCGCATCCACGCTAAGCTTCATGCGCCGGAACCTCGCTCTCCCCTCAACTATCAGCGAATATCTATCCATCAGTTCTAATCAGGCGTTTTTGATTATACTCCTATCGCCATATTTGTCAATAGTACTTTTCACGGTACAGGCCGGGCAACAGCTTTGACAATTCCGGCTGTTTCGGCTTATAATAATAAAGAACAAAGTCTCTCGAAGAGGTGGTGCAACATGGCAAATCAGGTAGGAAAAAGGTACCGCTGCACGAAGTGCGGTGCCGAGATGATTATCACCAAGGGAGGCGATGGCACCATCACCTGCTGTGGCCAGCCCATGGAGCTAAAGCAATAATCAACCCAGTTTGCAGGAGGTCAGAAAGTGGCAAGCCAACTAGGTAAAAGATATCGTTGCCAGAAATGTGGCACTGAAGCGTTATGCACCAAAGCCGGTGCAGGTGAGCTTACCTGCTGCGACCAGCCGATGGAAGTCCAGGAAGCCCGGCCTATTCCTTCCTCGGATTAAGCCAGGCTTCTTTAAGTCCGAAAAGCGCAGCGGATTTTCTTCACTATTGGATCTGGTCTATTACGCAGCTTCTTCCGGTTCAGGTTCGGGTTCAGGTATAGGTTCGGCTTTTGATTGAGCCGTTGCCTGATTCAACTTCTTCAGCAGTCTTGCTTTACGGCGGGCAACATTGTTCGCATGAAGTATTTTCTTCTCCCCCGCTTTATCCAGATTGCTGACAGCTTTTTTTACCGCTACTTGAGCTTTTTTAAGTTCACCGGCGAAGATAAGTTTTTCCGCGCTGGTGATATCGGTTTTCACCTCGCTGCGGACAGACTTATTCCGCTGCTGCCTTCTCGAGGCAACACGTGCCTGTTTCTCTGCTGATTTACTTGCCAAGACCTACCTCCACTTATTTTTTACCCGAGCCGCTGTCTTCGGCCCCGGTTAACGGAACCGGGGAATCGGCAGCACCCTGCCGGGTTGCATCGTCACCGATGCGGGTAACGCTAAGGACGCCTTTCACGCCATCTATCTTTTTTAAAATCCGGCTCAAGTGCGCCAGCCCTTTTGTCTCCAGAGTTAGAAACATGGTAATGGTGTTTCCGTCACCATCGGCGAGGCTCGCCGAGGCGATATTCACTTTTTCCTCCGCCACCACTGTGGTGACATCGCGCATAAGGCCTACCCTGTCCCAGGCCTCTACCTGCACATTGACCGCATAAAGAAGCTCATCGCTATGCCCCCACTCCACCGGTATCAGCCTCTCCTTTTCATCTTCATGGCGGATATTGCGGCAGTCCTCGCGGTGTATGGTAACGCCTTTACTCCGCGTAATATAGCCGATTATCTTATCGCCGGGGACGGGGTGGCAGCACTGGGCGATACTGGTGACAAGGTCGCCGACTCCCAGTACCTGCACCGTCGAAGGCGCCGTGCGGGACGGCGCGACCTCCATTACCGGTATCTCTTTCTCCTCCTGCGTATCCATTTTAAGGACAATCTGATGGGCGGTAATGGTGCCGTTGCCGACCGCCGCCAGGAAGTCGTCTAAATTACCATAAACAAATAACTCGGCCAGTACCTGACGCTCTATTTTTATACCGAGTCGCTTTAGCTCTTTATCCAGAATCTGCCGTCCGCGCTCGATGTTCTCCGTCCGCTCCTGCTTGTTGAACCACTGCCTTATCTTTGTTTTGGCATGGGATGTGTTGACATAGCCCAGGTTGGGGTTGAGCCAGTCCAGACTCGGCCCACGGGAGCCTTTCGCAGAAATAATTTCGATAACGTCGCCGTTCTTGAGCTGATAGCTAAAGGGCACCAGCTTGCCGTTCACCTTGGCGCCGACGCAGCGGTGCCCCAGGTCCGTATGTACCCGATAAGCAAAATCGAGCGGGGTGGAGCCGCGGGGCAGGTCTTTTATCTCTCCCCTCGGTGTGTAGACGAATACCTGGTCGATAAAGATGTCCGTCTTGACCGATTCCAGGAATTCCTCGGCTCCGGCGAGTTCGCGGTGCCACTCGATAAGCTGGCGCAGCCAGGCCACTCTGTCCTCGAACTGCATATCCCTTTTTTCGCCCTCTTTATAACGCCAGTGGGCGGCCACGCCGTATTCGGCGACATGGTGCATCTCGCGGGTGCGGATTTGAATTTCCAGGGGCGTGGTGCCGAGAGCCATCACCGCCGTGTGCAATGCCTGGTAGCCATTCGGCTTGGGACTGGCCAAATAGTCGTCAAAGGCATCGGGCAGGGGATGCCACAAACTGTGGATGACGCCGACGGCGCTATAGCAATCGGGCACGCTGTCGACGAGCACCCGCAGGGCGAGAAGGTCGTATATTTCGTCGAAGTGCCGGCCCACAGCGGCATACCTTTCCATTTTCTGGTGTATGCTGTAGATATGCTTGGGTCGACCGGATATATCCCCTACCAGGCCCACCTTATCGAACTCTTTCTTCAGTAGTTCAATGGCGCGGACAATAAATTTCTCACGCTTGGCGCGTCCTGTATCCACAAGTCGAGCGATACGCTGATATTGCTGCGGCTGTAAATACTGAAAGGAAAGGTCTTCCAGTTGCCACTTAAGCTCCCATATTCCCAGTCGGTGTGCCAGCGGCGCGTATATTTCCAGGGTCTCCTGGGCGTTAACGAGCTGCCGGTCCTTGGGCAGGGCATCCAGGGTACGCATATTGTGGAGTCGGTCGGCCAGCTTGATAAAGACCACGCGCAGGTCTTCGGCCATGGCCACCAGCATCTTGCGCAGGTTTTCCGCCTGTGACGCGCCGTCTCCGACGCCGGAGGTAACCAGCGAGACCTTGCCCAGCTTGGTAGCGCCGTCGACCAGTTTGGCTATCTCCGGTCCGAATTTCGCTTCGATATCTTCTATGGGGAGACCGGTATCTTCCGGAATATCGTGCAGCAGGGCCGCCGCCAGAGTGCCGGCATCGAACTGAAGCTCGGCCAGGATATAGGCCGTCTGCACGGGGTGCTCCAGATAAGGGCCCCCGGAAAGGCGCACCTGTCCTTCGTGCTTTTCAGCGGCGAATTTATAGGCTTCCTCCACAACGGATAGCTTTTCCGCCGGGATATATTCCGCGGCCTTTTCCAGGAGTCTACTGAATTCCATTACACCGCACCGTAAACCGGAACCCGTGAGTTCTTTCTTTTATAACAATATTGTAAGGTAGCAATATATTTTCAGTATATCCCAAAAGGGGAGGTGTGTAAAATTAGCGGTGGTGTTTTTAAATGACATTTCTTCATTATTAACCTCACCCCCTTTGTTCCACTCTCCAACAAATGTAACGGGGGATTTTATCTACTTCACCCCCTTAATCCCCCTCTCCTGACGAGGTATCACAGGAGAGGGGGAAATAAAAAAGAGGGGTTTCACCCCTCTTAAACGCCCTGCTTTGGGTGGTGGGTTATAAAACTGCGGGATAAGCCGCGAATGATACGAGGGCGGTTTGGGTGGGATAAGATTAAGAAACGAGGCGGTGGGCGGGAAGACACAGTATTAAAATACCTCTCACTTTACAAATAAGACGCTAATCCTGTATTCTAGCCTTAAGAAAGCATCAGGGAGCCGGAGAGTGTACCAGAACGTGCGCGGGACAACAGATATCCTCCCGGAGGAACAGCCCTACTGGCGTTATGTAGAGCGGGGAATCGCTGAAATCAGCCGATTATACGGGTACAACCGCATCGATACGCCGGCCTTCGAGGATACCGGCCTTTTCCAGCGCGGCACCGGCGAGTACACCGATATCGTCCAGAAAGAGATGTACACCTTCGACGACCGCGGGGGCAACAGCCTTACCCTTAAACCGGAGGGCACGCCGCCGGTATGCCGGGCCTACGTTCAGCACGGCCTCCAGAACCTGCCCCAGCCGGTCAAGTTGTATTATGTCTCCCCTATCTTCCGCTATGACCGGCCCCAGGCAGGCCGCTACCGCCAGCACTACCAGTTCGGCTACGAGGCAATCGGCGAGGCCGACCCCGCCCTCGATGCCGAGGTAATCGACATGGCCTGGCAGTTTTACAGGTCGCTGGGTCTGACCGGAATATCGCTGCAGCTTAACAGCATCGGCTGCCGGCAATGCCGCCCCGGCTATCTTGCCGCGCTTAAAGACTATTATGCAGATTACACCGACCGGCTTTGCGCCGACTGCAAGACGCGGCTGGAGAAGAATACACTGCGCCTCCTGGACTGCAAGCAGGCGTCATGCCGGGAGATAGCGGCGTCCGCCCCGAAAAACGCCGGTCACCTCTGCGCGGAATGCGGCGAGCATTTCAGTAAACTGCAGGAATACCTGGGGCTGCTCAAAATTCCTTTCGAGCTTAATCACCACCTGGTACGCGGCCTGGATTATTACACGCGCACCGTCTTTGAAATACAGCCGGTGGAGGAGGGCGCCCAGAGCACGCTGGGGGGAGGCGGCAGGTATGACGACCTCATCGAGGAGCTGGGCGGCAAGCCCACGCCGGCCATCGGTTTTGCGGCGGGAATCGAGCGGATAATCCTGAACCTCAAGAAAGAGGGGGTTGAAGTGCCCGTTTCACCCGTGCTGCGGGTGCTCATCGCTTACCTGGGCGATGCCGCCAGGGAAGAAGCGATAAGGCTGGCCGCCGTCTTGAGGCGGGCGGGCATCAGCGCGGCAACCACCACCGGCAGCAAGAGCCTCAAGGCCCAGATGAGGCAGGCAAACTCCCTCGGGGTGGGGTATGCGGTGATAATCGGCGATGAAGAGGTGAAAGCCGGCACGGCGGTCCTGCGGGACATGGCCAACGCCCGGCAGGAAACGGTGGCAATCGGGGAGCTGGCGGGTCGGCTGGCGGCAGCTTCATCATAACTTAACAATTTTTTGCTATCCTTTTCATAATTTAAACGTTTTATATAACAGTTAACAACCGGTCAATAACGGCGAATCGTGCGTTTTTTAAGAATTTATGTTAATTTCCCGCGTGAAGGGCTTGACAAACAACGAGCATATGCTATAGTTATATTGAAGTGTACCTTGGATAAGGTATGCAAGGAAGGAGGTGATGCGATGACCATAGCCCGCAAGGGGAGACTGAGCCAGGGTGCTCTGAATATCGCTTCGAAGGGAATGTATCTCCGCAAACCAGAAAAATAAAGTCGAATAACTGTTTGCGGGGGTATAGCATATTCAAATAACTACAAAGACTTTAATAAGGAGAAAATAAAAGTCGATGAAAAAATTCATAACTAAATTCTGGGGCGTTGGCCTGGTAATAGTGCTGCTTACCAGCCTGTTTCTTGCCGCCGCCCCGACCTCCGCTGCCGAACCGCTAAGGTGGGAGTTCCACACAGGTCAACCCGGCGGCGCGCTCTGGGCATTGACGCCCGGCACCGATATCACCAGCTATGCCGTGGCCAGCGACGACTCCATCATGTACGCCTGCGTCACGTCGGCTACTACGGGCTCATTCCTGGTCCAGGGCACCTTCGGCGGCGCGATGTGGACCGACATCACCGCCAGGCTTCCCGGCAATTCCGGCGGGCCCGTCACGATTGAGGAGTACGACATTGACGAACCCGAACTCGTGGCGATAGCCCCGGATGATAGCAATGTCGTCGCGGTTGCCGACAGTTCTGCCAACGCATCTGTCGCTATATCGGTTAACGGCGGAGCTTCCTTCAGCGCGATGAACCTGGCCAGCACCGCCAACACCCTACTCACCGGCATAACAATCTCGCCGCTGATTACCGGCGGAATCCGCTACGTGGCCGTTTACGGTCAGGACGCCACCACCAACGACGCCGTAATCTACTACTACAACTACGGCGCGGGCGTAGGCTCCTGGAAGAACGCCGTAGAGGACTTCACCGCTAAGCCGGCTGCTGAAGCTACGATGGACAACATCGAATCGGTAGCCTTCTCACCGAACTTCCCGTCCGATACGATGGCGGTAGCCATCTCCGAGGAAATCGGCGTCACTGGAAGCGCGGATGGCTATTTACGCCTCCACATCCTCCAGTTCAACTCGGGAGGCAGCTGGGATGCCACCATCGACAGCGGTTACCCGGTAACCGTTGTTTCCGCTGCCAACACCACGTTTGGAGTTGATGCCGCAGACGTCGTCCTTCATCCTGAATACGACGGCGCTGACGATGCCCTGCGCATCGCCTTTGTCGGCGCTGCCATCAACAACGGGACTGCCACAGAACTGGGCGGCGTATGGCGCTGCCTCGACTACAACACCCCCGTCAAGCTGCACGGCAACACCACCGCCGGCACCGGCATCGCTGTTAACAGCGTTGCCTTCGACGGCGCGAACCTGGCCGCCGGCTACTACAACACCAATAATGTCTACCGCTGCGCGGACCCGATGTCCAACGCCCCGAGCTTCTTCAGCGACCGCAGTCTGAAGAGAATCGGCGTCAATGACGCCGGCGCAGATGCGGTAGACGTAAACTTCGTGGGAGAGACCCTGTACGGCTCCAAGATTGGCGATGCTTCGGCAATGTCCAAGTCCCTGGACTACGGTCTCACCTGGAACGACTACACGCTGATGGACAGCGGCGGTGCAGCCGGCATGGTCGGTAACGCCGCGGTAAACGCTTACATCAATGCAGGCACCGTCAGCGACATCTACATGACCGCCACGGGCGACCCCTGGTACCTTGCCGCCAGTGACGGCGGTGAGACATCCATTTACCGTGTCAACGCCCCGTTCTTCGTAACGAGGATACTGTGCGTGGAAGACAATGCAGCCGACATCGAACTGGCCGGCCTCGCATCCGACCCGAATGTACTGTACGCCTACGTTAACAACGGCACGGACATCTACTACACGGATAACGGCGGCGACTCCCGCTGGTACAAGCGGAGCAACGCCCCCGCCAACATCGCCGCCCTGGCCGTAGAGAGCGCCAAGATTGTCTACATCGGCAACGGTGTCAACGTATTCAAGAGCGTAACCAGCGGCTTTAACTGGGAACTCCCGGTTAACACCAATCTGGGCTCCGGCGGCAACGTTTACTCCATCGTCAGCCTCGGTGAGAACGAGCTGATGGTCGGCGGTACGGGTGGCGGCATATGCTACAGCACCGACGGCGGCACAAGCTGGACCAAGACGTTTGCCTCCATGTCACTTGCCGGCAACGTCTTCCCGCAGGCCACCGGCCTTGCGACCGGCGACTTTATCTTCGGTATTGGCTCGACCAGCACCGATGTATATCGCGCCGAACTCGGCCCGGCCAATCCTTTCATCCAATTCAAGTCGATGGGATTCGGGGCCTTCACCGCGGCCGACAACGTGACAGGCGTCACGGGGATGATTCTCACGGAAGGCGTGCTCTATACCTCGACCTGCAACACGACCCATTCCTGGATAGACCGCACGCTTGCCCCGACCTACCCCGGAACGCACAGCGCGAACCTGTGGAGCACAAGATATCCCACGGGCACCACCGCGGCCTACGTACTCAACCTGACCCCGTACCCGTTCAGGACGCATACCGCGGGTTCGAGCATAATCATCACGGCCGATAGCGGCGCCGCTTACGTATTCTACATCGATGACGCCGTGGCTCTCACCGGGCCGACCGTAACCGCGCCGGCCACCGAGACTATGGTCGACATAAACTCCCTCACCGGTGTACCCTATTCCGTCAACTTCCTGTGGAACCGCATCTCCAAGTCCACGGCCTACGAACTATGGCTGTCACTCGATGCCGCCTTCACCTCAATTGTGAACATCGATGCCCCGACGGGCGGCGACGGGGACCCGTTCCGGGAGGTAGTGAGTTCTGCCGACACAATATCGGCGATACTCCCCGGCGGGACGTTCCAGCCCGGCGCCACCTACTACTGGCTGGTACGGGCCACCACCCCGTTCACCAGCGGCTTTTCAGAGGTCAGCACCTTCACGGTAGCTCCCGGAGCGGCCGCAGTGCCGACCATCGCTTCACCGCTTAACGGCGCCAGCATCGACAACACGTCCCCGGCCTTCTCATGGAGCCCGGTATCACAGGCTGATATGTACGAGTTCCAGCTGGCCGCGGACACCAGCTTCGCATCACCTCTGGTATCCGAACAGCTGGCTAACACCGGCATCCAGCCGGCCGTGACACTCGAACGCGGCAAGACCTACTTCTGGAGAGTAAGGTCCATCGCACCGGTACTAGGCGACTGGTCAACCATCTCCAACTTCACGGTTGCCAAGGAAGCGGCTGCTGCTACTCCGCCAGTAGTCATCGAGCAGACACCCGCCCCGGTAATCGAGATACCGCCGTCACCACCGGCCAACGTCATTGAGATTCCGTCCGCACCTGCGCCAGAGCAGATTGCTCCGGCTTACATCTGGGCGATAATCATCATCGGCGCGGTACTGGTGATCGCGGTAATTGTCCTCATCGTCAGGACGAGACGTTCAGTCTAAGAATGACTTAAGGGACAATACTCCAGGTACTCCGAGAGCCCCCCGAAATTCGGGGGGCTCTCTTTTTATGCGTGTATAATAATTACAGAGTGATGGATTCTGCGTGATTTAAATATCGTCGAGGCGGGGCGCCAGTATCTGCACGGGGACGAACTCACCGCTCTTCAGCGATTCCGTACCCTCCGGGATGCAGACAAGGCCGTTGGCGCTGGCGATAGCCTGCAAACGGCTCCGGTTTTTATAAAGCGCCACGCTGTAATTCCCCGCGGTATCACGGGAGAGCGTGGCGTCCTTAAACTCCGTCCACGCCGGGTGGCGGGCCTGCAGTTCCTCGGTAAGCCTGGCGGTAACAGTCTGGAGTGGATGCCTGATATCCCCGCTCATCCGCAGTATTCCGGGCAGGGCAAGCTGGAGGAAAGCCATCTCGTTGCTGGCCGGCCCGCCCGGGAGGCAAAACACGGGCTTGCCCTCCCATAAGCCGAAGGCGATACCCTTACCCGGCCCCATACGCACGTGGTGGAATATCTCCTGCCAGCCGAGCTGGTTCAGGCAGCCGACAACAAGGTCGCGTTCGCTGCCCCAGGCGCCGCCGCTGGTCAGAATAACATCTACATCCGGCAGGTTCTTACGCAACTCATTCTTGATATCTTCCTCACTATCATTAACCACCGAAGTGACGCAGGATATCCCGAAAGAAGCCAGCCATGACTCCATGGTGACCAGATTGCTGGCATAGAGCTGGCCGGGGCTTAGGTCTTCCCCGGGCGCTACTACCTCATCCCCGATTCCCGCAACGGCCACCACCGGCCGCCGGTAAACGCTGACGCGGTTAATCCCGGCCGCCGCCGCCAGACCCAGGTAGCCCGGTAAAAGCCTGCCGCCCCTGCCGACAATGGTTGCCCCCGCTTTTACTTCTCCGCCGGCGCGGAGGATATTCCTCCCCGACTCCGCATCGGCCCTGGCGTGCACTTCTCCCGGCGATATTTCGTCGCAGAACTCTGCGGATACCACGGTATCCGCTCCGCGGGGTATCGGCGCGCCGGAACATATCTTGACAGCGCTGCCCCGTTCCACCTCACCATCGAACCTGAAGCCGGCGAACACCGAGCCGGTGACCTTAAGATATACGGGATTCTGCATCGATGCCGCCTCTATGTCAACGGATTTTACCGCATATCCGTCTTTGAGCGAGACATCCGTTGAAGGATAACTCACCTGCGCCACCACGTCCTCGGCGGCAATACGGTCGACGCTCAATTCCAGCGATAGTTCCTCAATCCCTACGGGCTTTACATTAGATGTTACGAGATTAAAAGCCTCACGGTAACCGACATAGTCGGTCCCTTCATCAATCTCATAGCGGTCTGTTTCCATGATTACCTTCCCTTGTCAGGAGTCCTCATTTTAGTATATACTTCATATCTGCCCTTATTCAACATATAATCATAGACCCGGTTTTACCGATTTTTAGTATATTTTTAGAATGAAACAGGACATTTCCATAGTCAAATGTATTATTATTGATAATGCTGAACCCTCCAACATCAGTACCGGTCTTGCAGATTAACAACTTTTCAGAGGTACAATTTGAATTTCATGCCAGCATATATTCGCCGAATGGCAAATATCAGTCTACCGCACCGGCCATCCCGGGAATTGTGCATCCTCGTTGTCAAACTCATCCTTGTATCAATACTCGCCACCCTGACATTCATCTCGCGGGCTGAAGCAACCCCCGAAGCCGTTAAGTGGATGAAAGTAAGTATTCCCACCGAGGGCGAGGCGGGAGATTGGACCCTGGCCGCCGGTTCCGATATCCGGCACCTGACAGCGGCTCCAGATGGCACCCTCTATGCCAGCTGCCACGGCCCTACCTACACTCTGTACAAGTCTAACAACGGCGGCGCCGGCTGGGTGCATACCGGCGGTGTCCAGGATACGATAGTAGATATCGCCATATCACCCCATGACGCCGGTACGATATATTATGCCACTTCTGCGGCGATTTACAGTTCCATCAACGGCGGCAAGACCTTTACGCAACTGCCGGCCAGCCCCGGCGGGGTCGGAACCGATAACGTGGAAATAACTTCTATCGACGTAGCCTGGCTG
>Ga0315550_1002183_pt1 | contig 11999 bp, 13 predicted proteins | sample SalMarSW160190MG_2_FD_203100 | JGI IMG/M metagenome (GOLD analysis project Ga0315550, IMG submission 203100) | Salt marsh sediment microbial communities from the Plum Island Ecosystem LTER, Massachusetts, United States - Salt Marsh Sediment SW1601-90 ... | reverse complement strand
CGCCGGTCAGCTGGCAATAGGGCAGGAAGCAGAAGACGGCGATGGCGACGAAATGGGTCGTCAGCTCGTAATCGCCGGGAATCGGCTTGTCGAAGATGAGATTGGACGCGGCGCTGGCCGCGACCGTCAGCATCAGCGCCACCAGAATGAGACCGCCGAGCAGCGCCCACCAACGGATGACGGTCCTGACCAAGCGCAGCCAGCCCGGCTGCCAGCGGAAGGACGGCCGGGGTCCGCGCACCCCGGCGACGTCCTCGTGGTAGTCGAAGCTCATGCAGCGTTCTTGGCGATGGCGGCCCTGGCGGCGGTGACCAGCCCGGCGGCATCGATTTCGCCGGACCGCTGCTTGACCCAGTCGTCGATAACCGGCGCCAGCGCCTGTTTGAAGGCGTCGGTCTCTTCCTGGGTGAGCTCGACATACTCGTTGCCGGCGGCAATCAGCACCTTGATGGCACCGTCGTCGTCAGCGCGCCATATGTCGCCGACCTCTTTCCACCACGCCGCGCCGGTGTTCTTGTTGAACACTTCCTTGAGGTCGTCCGGTAGCTTGTTCCAGGTGCCCTTGTTCATGCTCACCTGGAACGTCGAGGTGCCGAGGCGCCACTTGTTCTTGCCCTCGATGTCGTACTTGGTGACGTCCTGCAGCTTGAGCGCCGGCGCGATCTCCCACGGGATGAGGGCGCCGTCGACCACATGTGTGGTCAGAGCCTGCGGCAGCCCGGGGACCGGCATGTCGACGGGCGTGGCGCCGAGCGTCGTGATGACGTCAGTGCCGGTCGGGCCGGGCACGCGAATCTTCAGGTCCTTAAGATCCTCGGGCTTGCGCACGAGCTTGTCGGCCATCTGGATCGCCTGGCCGGCATGGACGTGCAGCCACAGCACATGGACGTCCTTGTATTCCTCGGCGAGGTACTGGTCGAACATGTCGCGCATGGCGAGGTTGGTCGCCGCAACGTCGCCGTTGAAGATGTCCGGCAGCTCGAACACTTCCGAGCGCGGGAAGAGCCCCGCCGTATAGCCGTTGAGCGTCCACACCATGTCGACGACGCCGTCAACCACCTGACGGAAGAGCTGCGGCGGATGGCCGCCGAGCGACATTGCCGGGTAGATATCGATCTTCACCCGGCCGTCGGAATCCTTGGCGATGCGTTCGGCAAAGGGTTCCATCATCATCACCTGCGCCGGCGCTTTGGGCCCAAGAAAGTGATGGAGCTTGAGCGTGAATTCCGGTGCCGCGTAGGCGCGGCGGGCAATGGCGGGGGCCGCCAGCGCTGCGCCGGCGGTAGTGCCGAGAAACTGTCTGCGAGTAATCATCCGTCGTTTCCTCAAGGTCATCTTGGCTGGCGGGGGCAGTCGGTCGATGGACCGGTCGTCACTGTCGTTTCACGCGGGCCTGTTTTGCCCTCTTGTAGCACTCCAGCGTCCGAGGGCGGCTCCAATTTGGTTTTGGTGCAAATGATATGGCGGCGCCTGCCCACGGCCGGCACGCCTTTGGCTCGCGGCTCACGCCAGGCCATCGGCGATCTTCCGCAAGAGGCGGATGAGTTTGCGCTTGTCGGCGCCGACGATGGCGTCAAGATCGTGGTCGTGCTCGACGGCGTGGGCGAGCAACCGGCGCAGCGTGCGTTCGCCGTCGCGGGTGAGCGACAGCGACACGCTGCGGCGATCGGCCGGCGAGCGATGGCGCTCGACCAGGTTCTCCTTGACGAGCTGGTGGACGAGCGGGGTCACCGACGACTTGTCGCGGGCGATGGCGCGGCCGAGCTGGCTCTGGGTGATGCCGGGGTTGGCGCGGATGACCATCATGGCGGCGAAGCGCCCCGGTCGCGGGTCGCTGAGGCCGGCGCGGCGGCCGAAGGCGCGAAACGAGGCATGCTGGGCAAGCCGCAGGTGAAAGCCGATCAGTCCGTCGAGCGGACCGAGGCGGACGGCGCCGTTGGCCGTTGCCGGCTGCTGGCCTGCGTCGCCGGCGCGGGCCTTGCGCCTGACCGAGCGCGCCTCCCCCCTCGCCATCGGCCTCCTCCCGCAAACTCTGGTTGCCGTCATGCCCGACCGGGAGCCCGGCCGTTCGGGCGCAAACCATAACCAAAGCGCTCGCCCGGTTCCACAACGGCGGCTGGGTCTATGGCGGTTCCGGCTGCGGATTGAGCTCGATGGTCCCGGAAGGGTTGCGCAGGATGTTCGGGTTCACCGACGGCGGCACGGGCACGACGTTGGGCTTGCACTCGCCCGCCGGCAAGACGTGCCGCTCGCCGGGCGGGCAGACGGGGACGCAGATATTGAACCACTTCTCGGTCCCCGGCCGACAGGACAGGCAGCGGCCGTCAGCAGCCCGCACCTGTCCCTTGGCGCAAGCCGGCGCGCACGCGTCTTTCCATCTCTCCATTCCCTGGGGACAAGGCACGCACTGGCCGTCGCCGGTGTGCACCATCCCGCCGATACAGCGAGGCACGCAGCGACCGTTCCAGATCTCGTTAGGCGGCGGGCAGAACAGCTGCGGATTGGGATTGAGCTGCGGCTGCGTCAGCGTCGGGGAGGCGGCCCAGGCCGTCCCCGCCGCGACGACGATCAGCATCGCTGCCGCAAGTCGGCTTACTGACTTGAGGAAGAGCGCCGCCGGGCCCGGCGATCGCCGCACCCCCATCCGCGCAACCGACAATCCCGAGCCCACGTCCCTTGGTCTCCCCCGGTCGACCGCCGCATGAGGCTGGAGCGGGTGAAGGGAATCGAACCCTCGTATGCAGCTTGGGAAGCTGCCGTTCTGCCATTGAACTACACCCGCAGCGCGCCAACTTGAACGGCGGCCGGCGACGGCTGTCAAGACCGGCGACGCGGCCGGGGGATAGGGTTGGACCGCCGTGGGCGACACCCTATAAGGGCCGGGCGAAAACCCACGGAAGGCCGACGCGAACATGGACAAGGATGCGCTCTACCGCTTCTTCGGCGGCTCACCCGGCGCGGTCCTGCTGCGCCTGGTGGTGCTTTCCTTCATCCTCGGCGTGATCCTCAACGCACTCGGGGTGTCGCCGTTCGACATCGTCAACAGCTTCCGGCGGCTGTTCCTGCGCCTCTATCACATGGGCTTCGACTCGCTCGTCTGGATCTGGCGCTACTTCCTGATCGGCGCGGTGATCGTCTTCCCGGTCTGGCTGATCATGCGCCTGCTCAGGTTCGGCCGGCGCGGTCGTTATCAGGCCTGAGGGTCGCTGTCCGCCCACCGGTCGGTCTCGCTGCCGACCGCTTCGGCGATCGAGGCCATGCCTTCCCGGTCGAGGCGCTCGCCGAGGCCGGTGACGATGCGGGCGGCTAGCCGCGGTCCCTTGTAGATCAGGCCCGTATAAAGCTGGACCAGGTCGGCGCCGGCGGCGATCTTCGTCCACGCCGCCTCGGCGGAATCGACGCCGCCGACGCCGATCAGCACCAGGCGATCGCCGGCGAGCCGCCGCACCCTGGCGAGCAGCCGCGTCGAGCGGCGGAAGAGCGGCCGGCCGGAGAGCCCGCCGCTCTCTTGCGCAGCCTTGTCGCTCAGCCCGGCGCGCGCCACCGTCGTGTTGGAGACGACCATGCCGTCGATGCCGGCGGCGATCGCCGCCGCGACGATCGCCACGACGGCGTCGTCGTCGAGGTCGGGGGCGATCTTGAGGAACAGCGGAACGGACCGCCCTGCCCGCGCCCGCGCCTCGCCGACGCGCGACAGCAGCCCGGCCAGCGCCTCGGCTTCCTGAAGGTCGCGCAGGCCCGGCGTGTTGGGCGACGACACGTTGATGGTGAGGTAGTCGGCCAGACCGGCGAAGCGCTCGACGCCGGCGACGTAATCGCCGACGCGGTCGGCGCTGTCGCGGTTGGCGCCGAGGTTGACGCCGACGATGCCACGCCGTGGGCGTAAGCCGAGACGCCGGGCGACGGCTGCGAAGCCTTCGTTGTTGAAGCCGAGGCGATTGATCACCGCCTCGTCGCGCGGCAGCCGGAATACGCGCGGCCGGGGATTGCCGGCCTGGCGACGCGGCGTCACCGTGCCGACCTCGGCGAAACCGAAGCCGAGGCGGAGGATGGCGTCCGGCACCTCGCCGTTCTTGTCGAAGCCGGCGGCGAGGCCGAGGGGATTGGGAAAGTCGAGGCCGGCCAGGCGCCGCCTGAGGCGGGGATCGGCCGGCGGCGTCGATCCGCCGAGCCCGCTTGCGAGCGCCGCTATGGTCAGCCGGTGCGCCGTCTCGGGCGGGATGGCGAAGGCGAGTTTCCGCAGCAGTGTCTCGCTCATGGCGCCGGTATTCAACACCCACAGAATCTCGCCCATGACGCGGCGGTCGTCCACTCGGGAAACGTCTTGCCGGATGGTTGCACCGGAAATTCAGCCGGCGACCTGTCGCTGCTCGTGCGCGAAATGGTGCACCACGTGCAACTTCTTGCCTTTGCCCTGTGAAGAAATCCCGGCCAACAACACAAGGGATTAACTCTCTTATAGGGAAAGTTGATTAGTCACATTGAATGCCAGATTGACCCTGCCGAGCGAACCTGAACAGCGACGGGTCGCCGTCGCCACGACTGCCACGACCATGAAGGAACGACTGTGAACCGTCCGGTTCCGCTGTGGCTGTTTCTGTTTTGCCTACTCCTCGGCAGCCTTGTCACCGTCGCGTTTGGCTGGACTGTGAAATCCACTGTTGAAGAGGGCGCTGGCAATAGCGTTCTGGGTCAGTGGGCAGTCGGGGTCGCGTCGTTCCCGACCACCACCTACACCGTCTTCCAGCAACTGGTTGAGCAAGCAACAGGAGACTACAAAGACGTGGTCAACCGCGTGCCGCGGGAGATCACCGACCTGTCCGGATTCCAACCGATTTCTGCGGCCGCCGGCATAAATATCCAGGGCCTGCTCGTCCACGCCTCGCCCGCCGCCGCAAAGGGGTGGCGGTTGCTCTTGGGCGCATTCACGCTGGACGGCCAGATCGAGAATGCGGCGCTGCTCATATCGCCGCAATTGCGGGTCGAGAGGCGCTGGATCCTCACTGAGAGCGGGATCAAGGGCATCAAGCCGCAGTCGAAGTACCGGAAATTCGTCCACGGCGCGGCATTTCTGCCCGATGCCTCGTTGATCTTCGCGTTCGATGGCGGCTTGCCGGCATTCGTCAGGCGTTTGCGAACGCGCTGATACTTATCCCGTTCCGCCGCCCGCTGGACCACGCTGCTTCGCTGTTGCGACAGCACCGCCGTTTTTCGCGCCTGCAGGCCGAGGACGGATTCATCACCTCCTATATGACGTGGCTCGCCCATCACGAGTTCGGCCTGACCCATCGGCCATTCCGATTCCACGACGACGGTTCGTTCGTTCCGTCGGCGCGCGCCATCGACACAATCGACTATTGGCTGGAGGTTTGGTGCGAAACCTACGGTTGGCTCGAGGGGGCCACGGCGGACGGCGCGGTGTTTGTCTGCTACGAGGAGCTTTGCGAGAACCCGCGCGTGTGGGACCGACTCGCCGAACTTGCCGGCATTTCCGCTTCACCGCATGAGGGAGAGCGGTTCCAGGCGAGCACCGCGAAGCCGGAAATCGCAGGCGACCCGGTGTTGGTCGAGCAAGCCTCGGCCGTTTACGCTCGCTTGGCTGAGCGGGCACGCGGCTTCGTGCAGTGACACTGCCGAGGCAAGCGGCCGGCCGATAGCCGATAGTTGTCCGGGGTCGCACGCACTACCCCCGGCAAGCATCTCGCGCCCGGCTGTGCTATAGCTGCGGCGGAGGCCGCCCCGTGTTCTGGTTAATGAGGGCGCAGCCATGCGTGCACTACCGATCGCCGTCGCCGGCCTTCTCCTGTTGACGCCGGCGCTGGCGCAGGAAACCGGCTCTGCGTCGGGCCGCTACCAGATCACCCCCAACGACGAAGGCTTCACCCGCCTCGACACCGAGACCGGGTCCCTCTCCCATTGCGCCAAGCACGACGGCGTATGGAAGTGCGCGCCGCTCGCCGGCTCCGAGTCCGGCCTCGCCCAGAAGGTCGACCGGCTCGCCGGCGAGGTCGCCCGCCTCTCCGCTGCCGTCGACGCCCTCTCCGCCCGTCTCGACGGGCTCGCCACCCGCCTCGACGCCATGCCGGCGCGGCCCGAAAAATCCGCCACCGCGCCCGAGAGCCAGAGCGACGAGCAGCTCAATTTCGCCGAGCGGGTCATGCAGCGCGTCTTCGACATGGTGCGCGCGCTGAAGCACGAGGCGCCCGACCCCATCTGAACCGCCTCAGGCGGGGCGCGGCCTGTAGGCCTCCGTTGCCCTGACCAGCTCGTCGACGATGCCGGGCTCGGTCATGGCGTGGCCGCTGTCGGCAACGATGCGCAACTGTGCCCGCGGCCAGGCGCGGGCGAGGTCGACAGCGATGGCGACCGGCGTGCACAGGTCGTAGCGGCCGTGGACGATGGTTCCGGGGACCTCGGCGAGACGGCCGGCGTTGGCGATGAGCTGGCCGTCGAACTCGAAGAAGCCGCGGTTCTGGAAATAGTGCGCCTCGATGCGGGCGAAGGCGACGGCGTAGCGCGGCTCGCCGAAGGCGGCGACGCGCCCCGGGTCGGGCAGCAGCGACAGCGACGCCCCCTCCCACATCGCCCAGGCGCGGGCGCAGGCGAGCATGGCTTCCTTGTCGTCGCCGATCAGCCGGCGATGGTATGCGGCGATCATGTCGCCGCGCTCGGCCTCCGGTATCGGCTGCAGGTACTCGGCGAAGGCCTCCGGCAGGATGCGCGAGGCGCCCTGCTGATAGAACCATTCGAGCTCCCAGCGCCTGAGCGTGAAGATGCCGCGCACGATCAGTTCGCTCACCCGCTCCGGGTGCGTCTCGGCGTAGGCGAGCGACAGGCAGGAACCCCACGAGCCGCCGAAGAGCTGCCAGCGGTCGATCGCCAGATGGGTGCGGATGGTCTCCATGTCGGCGACCAGGTGCCAGGTGGTGTTGTCCTCGAGCGAGGCGTACGGGGTGGAGCGCCCGCAGCCGCGCTGATCGAACAGCACCATGCGGTAGGCGGCGGGATCGTGGTAGCGCGACATGGTCGGGCTGATGCCGGCGCCGGGGCCGCCGTGGACGACCAGCACCGGCTTGCCGTCGCGGTTGCCGTATTCGGCGACGTGGAGCTCGTGCAGCGCCGACACCTTGAGACGATGGGTGGCGAACGGCTCGATCGGCGGAAACAAGCTGCGGCGCGGCTCAGTCATCGTCAACTTTCACCTCCCTGGACAAGCGGGCGGCCGCCCGGGCGCCGGATCACGTAGAGCATGCGCAGACGCTCCTTCGTCGGCGGCGCGGTGACGAGGCTGACCACGACGATGACGATTAGGCCGAGCGGCAGGCCGACGATCCCGGCCGAGAGCTCCGACAGCCCCCATTGGCGCGGCGCCAACCAGCCGGGCACGGCAACGCCGGGGTAGCGGCAGGCGGCGACGACGGCGGCGGTGGCGAGGAAGCCGGTGATCATGCCGGCGACGGCGCCGGTGGCGTTCGCCCGCCGCCACCACACCGCCGCCACCAATGCCGGAAAAAGGCCGCCGGCCGACAGCGAAATGGTGCCGAGGGCGAGCGCGTAGGCGTCGTCGGCGCGCTCGGCCGCCAGCCAGGCGGCGGCGAGAACGACCACGACGATGAGCAGCCGGGTGACGGCGAGATGACGGCCGCTCGAGGCTCTGACGGCAAGCAGGCGGGCGTAAAGATCGTGGCCGAGGGCGAAGGCGACGGCAAGCGCGATGGCGTTGGCGGCGGCAAGCACGGCGGCCAGGGCGCCGACCGCCACCAGCGCGCTCATCACGTAGGACAGCCCGAACATCCTGGGCAGGGCGAGCACAATCGCGTCGCCGCTGACGGCGAAATCGCCCGCGCCGACGGTGAGGCTGCCGTGACAGGCGGCGTTGACGGCGGTGATCGACACCGCGTCGACGCCGCAAGCCCTCACCAGACCTAGCTTTGCGAAGGCGAACACCCAGTTTGGCAGCGTCGCCGCCGTCGTCCCGACGACGTCGTTGAAAATGGCGAGCCTGGCCAGTGCGGCGTAGGCCGGAGCGGTCAGGGCCACCACCAGCACGGCGAGCAGCGACCAGCCGGCGGACCAACGAGCCGAATCGACGTCGCTGACGGTGGCGCTACGGACCAGGAGATGGGGGAGCGCCGACACGCCCGCGGCCAGCGACACCAACGTGGCGAAGCGGCCCAACCCGGTGGTCGGGGCAAGCAGCAGGAAGTGGCCGGCCAGCGCGGCCAGGTCATGGCCGACGGCGGCAACCAACGCTGCCGCCTGCTCGCGCGCCTGACCGAAGACAAGCTCGGGGACGGGCAGCGAGAAGGCCTGCGCGGAGACGATCGCCACCGGCACCACGAACGCGAGCGCCATGACGATCCACTGGATGACGCCGGCCAGCGTGACTGCCTGCATGCCGCCGAGAACCGTCGCAAAAAGGACGACGACCACGGCGATGGTCAGGGCCTCGGCAGGTGAAATCGCCAACAGCGCGGTGGCGACGAGGGCGGCGGCGGCGAGCGCGGCGGCGAGCGCCGGGATCAGACAGAGCGCGACGACGACAACGGCAACCAGACGCACCGCCTTGCCGCCAAACCGGATCGCCAGGAAATCGGCGACACCGTAGGCACCGGACTTGCGGAAATAAGGGGCGAACAGAACCGCCAGCGCCACGAACCCGAACGACAGGCCGAGGGTGAATGTCGTGGCTGCCGGCTCGTCGGTGAAGAAGGCGCCGGCGAGGCCGAGGTACACACCCGCCGACATGAAGGCTGCGGCGGTTGCCATGCCGTTGGCGACCGGGGGCACGTTCCGTCCGGCGAGGTAGAATGCCACGGTATGCATGGTGCGGCTGCCGATCCCGGCGACGACAACGGTGAGCAGCGAAACCGTCACGAAGATCGTGCCAAGCGCGGAGTCGGTCAGGCCGAACTGACCCAGCAGGAACAGGACCCCCACTCCGGCGGCGAAGGCGACGGCGAACAGCGTCGCCACCGCGCGGAAGGTGCCACTGGCATCGCTTGCCGTCATGGCCGGGCCATCTTTCAGTCTTCGATCACGTCGTAGCGGTGGTCGAGGCCGCGCTGCCGATCGGCGAACCAGAAGATCGCCACCGCCAGCACCGTCGGCGTCGCCAGCGCAATCAGAAAATAGCCGAAAGGCAGGCCGATGAAGCGGCCGTGATCAAGTGCCGGTGCAAAGATCAATACCAGGCCCGCGAATGCGGCCAGACCGATACAGACACCGGCGGCGAGGCGCGCGGTGGCGGACCACCAGGCGGCCAAGTTGGCGTCGCTGACGAACCTCTCAACCATGGCAAACGCGAAGCGTGGTCCCCGGTCGGCGGCATGGAATACGTCAGCAGTGTTACACAATCACGCGCAGAATTGGGGATCGGCCGTTCGTCGGATTGTCCGTGCACCGGCGGGGGGATATGAACGTGCACTCGACCGTGTTTTCGGTCTGGTTCATGGGTCGCACGGGGGAGCCGATCGATGCTCAAAGAATTTCGCGAGTTTGCACTCAAAGGCAACATGGTCGACCTCGCCGTCGGCGTCATTATTGGCGCCGCTTTCGGCGGGCTGGTTCAGTCCATCGTCAATGACCTGCTCATGCCGATCATCGGGCTGATCACAGGCGGCATCGATTTTTCGCAGATGTACCTTCAAATGCGCGGGGCGCCGCAGGCGACCCTCGACCAGGCGCGCGAGGCCGGCGCCACCCTCGCTTACGGCCATTTTATCACCCTCGCGATCAACTTCCTGATCGTCGCGTGGGTGCTGTTCTTCGTGATCAAGGCAATGAACCGGCTGAAGCGCCAGCCGCCGCCCGCTCCCGCTTCGCCGCCGGAGCCGACGCGCGAGGAGGTGCTGCTCGGCGAAATCCGCGACCTGTTGGCCAAGCGCTAGGACGAATCAGGGGGGACGACGGCGGCCGCGCGGCCGAACCCGAAGGCGGTCCGATCAGCCGCCGGCCGGCGGGAAAACCAGGCGCGAGCCGCCGGCGGCGGTGGCCGCCTGCTCCGCTTCCCCGGCGTCGACCGAGTGCGGGAGACCGAGCTGCCGCCAGACATCGGACAGGGCGGCAACCAGGTGGTCAATCAGCCTTGCGTCGTGGAAGGGCGTCGGCGTGATGCGCAGGCGCTCCAGACCGCGCGGCACCGTCGGGTAGTTGATCGGCTGGATGTAAATGCCGTGCTCAGCAAGGAGAAGATCGCTCGCCCGCTTGCAGAGATCGGCGTCACCGACGAGCAGCGGCACGATATGGGTCTCACCCGGCATCAGCGGCAGGCCGGCGGCGACGAGAGCCGCCTTAGTGCGGGCAACGCTGGCTTGCTGGTCGGCGCGCTCCGACGAGGACGCCTTGAGGTGGCGGATCGCAGTCAGCGCTGCCGCCGCAATCGCCGGAGGCAGGGCGGTGGTGAAGATGAACCCCGGCGCGTAGGAGCGGACCGCATCGACGATGGCCTGGCTCGAGGCAACGTAGCCGCCGAGCGCGCCAAAGGCCTTGGCCAGCGTCCCCTCGATCACATGGATGCGGTCCATGACGCCCTCGCGCTCGGCGATGCCGCCGCCGCGCGGCCCGTACATGCCCACCGCGTGAACCTCGTCGAGGTAGGTCATCGCGCCGTATTTGTCGGCAAGATCGGCAATCGCCGCGATCGGAGCGATATCCCCGTCCATCGAATAGACCGACTCAAAGGCGATCAGTTTGGCCCGGCTCGGCGAGGCCGATTGAAGCAATGTCTCCAGGTGGGCGAGATCGTTGTGGCGGAAGATGATCTTTTGCGCCCCGGACCGGCGCATGCCCTCGATCATCGAAGCGTGGTTGAACTCGTCGGAGAATATGATGCAGTCCGGCAGGAGTTTGGCGATGGTCGAGATCGTGGCCTCGTTGGAGATGAACCCCGAAGTGAAGACCAGCGCCGCCTCCTTGCCGTGGAGGTCGGCCAGTTCGGCCTCGAGCATGACCAGCGGGTGGTTGGTGCCGGAAATGTTGCGCGTGCCGCCCGCGCCGACACCCATCGTGCGCGCAGCCTCGTTCATGGCAGCAAGCACGGCTTCGTTCTGGCCCATGCCAAGATAATCGTTGGAACACCACACCACGATCTCGCGCTCGCCGTTGTCGGTGTGGCAAACCGCGTAGGGGAAACGGCCGGCAATGCGCTGCAAGTCGGCGAACACCCGATAGCGCCTCTCGGCATGAAGCGCCGTGATCGCCTCGGCGAAAATCGACTGGTAATCCATTGAGCGGCCTGTTCCCCTAGAATTCACCCAAACTAGCTAGGCCGGCGGTCCGAGTCCACCGGCCCTCGGCGGTGGCGCGGCGTCGCCGTCGACGCTCACCGGAGCGAATCCACGCACCCGCGGCCTGTGTACACGACAAGGTCGGCCTCCACCTAGACCGAGATCAAACCCCGGCGCGCCGTGACACTGCGCCACACTCGGACCTTCCATCTCGCGCCGGGGGCGCGGCCAAGGCTCTCGGGCAGCGTGTTGCTGCCAGACAGGATCTGTCGAAACCTCGCCCCAACTCATTGAATATAAAGCATTTTTCTAATCGTGTCGGGCGGTCATGTGTGAGAGCGTCGTGCGGGTCAAGGGGCTTTTATACAAGTGGACGAACTCACGTGGGGCGCCTCGAGCCGCCCTCGTCGGGCAGGTGCCCGAGGCCGTGACGCAAATGTCGGTGCCCGATTCACGGTGCCGGGCATGGCCGTGCGTGTTCGTCGCCTTTGATAGATAATGGAACCGGCCAAGCGCGGACGACGAAAGGACACCGTCCACACGGGAGAAAATGCGGCATGACGGACAAATCGACCATCGAGACCGAACTCTATGCGCTGGTCGGCGAGAACTTCAACGCATGGAAGATCGGGCTCACCAACGATCCGATGAGGCTGAAGAAATCGATGAGGGATGTCCACAAACAGGATGTCTCTCGCTGGCAGCAATGGCAAGCCGCCTCACTCGCCGACGCCCGATCCATCGAGAGCACCTTCATCGGCTACGGTACCA
>Ga0315550_1002182_pt1 | contig 12000 bp, 13 predicted proteins | sample SalMarSW160190MG_2_FD_203100 | JGI IMG/M metagenome (GOLD analysis project Ga0315550, IMG submission 203100) | Salt marsh sediment microbial communities from the Plum Island Ecosystem LTER, Massachusetts, United States - Salt Marsh Sediment SW1601-90 ... | reverse complement strand
AAAAGATTATTCTTGTTGTTGGAATTATCATTGGACTTATTGTTTTAGGTCTTCTTGCTTTTTATGTTGGGATGAATTTAATTGAAAAAGAAGATTTTAATGATACTATACTTAATGACAGTGTTGTTAATGATTCTGATCAGCTAATTCCAATTTTTAATGATACGGATATTGTTAATCAGACAAATGATACAATTATAACTTCAAGTCTTGGCGGGCCTGGTTCAAGTAGCAGGAGTCCTGGAAGTGATCCAGGTTGTAGCCCTACATTATCTTGTGCAAATTATCCTGGACAGTGCGGAACAAGTTTGAGTGATGGATGCTCAAATAGTTTAAATTGTAGTGGGAATTGTAATTTTGATGAAATTTGTGTAAGTGGACTTTGCGAGCCAGACCCTTGTTATGGAGTTGTATGTTCTGATTATAATGAAACAGAGTGTGAAATAAATGATTGTTTAAGCTGTATGTGGGATGGGACAGAATGCGTTAAGATGGTTTACTATGTAAGAGCAGGAGCAAGTGGAGATGGAAACAACTGGACAAATGCTTACGCAACTCTTCCAAATGTTTTAGAAAGAGGAGCAACTTATTATATTGCAGATGGGAATTATTCCGGATATGTTTTTGATGATGATGAGGTTGGAGAGCAATATATTTATATTAAGAAAGCTGTTGATGATGTAAGATGTAGTGGGGCTGAGAAAACTCCTATGGGATGTCATGGGCCTGCTACAGATTGGCAGGATGAGTGGGGAGATGAGCAGGCTGTATTTAGAGATGATATTGATCCTGGCAGTCATGGTCTTAATTCTTTCTCAATTGGTTTTACGTATACTTCTTATTACATTTTTAATGGGCAAATTGAAGATGGATTTAAATTAGAAAAGGAGGGTATTAGAGGAAGTCCTATGCATTTGTATCAGTCTGACCATATTATTATAAGGAACTGTGATATTGATGGTAGTTTTGAAACAGCAGTAGAGGGTGTATCTTTAAGTCATGTTAGCGGGGGATGTTGGGGAGCTTTTGTAAGTGGTGTTTCTAATATAACAATTGAAAATTGTAAAATTCATGATGCAGCTGATGATGGAATACAAATCTACGATGGGAATTATGTTAATATAATAGGTAATGAAATCTATAATCTTTATGGTGATGATTCCGGAAGTCCATGCTGTCCAGCAGACAGTGATGGAATAGAGATATTTAAGGTGAATAATAGTAATTTTATTGGAAACCTTATTTATAATTCTAAAAATAATGCAGCATTCTCTTTTGGCCATAATCCCGATGAATATTGTCATAATATAATCATGGCTAATAATGTTTTTTATTCACCTGAATCAGATTTTGTTATTTATATTAGGCATGTGCATGGAATTAAGGTTTATAATAATGTTTTTTGGGGAAGAGAGAATAATGGCACTGGAGGAATTTGTATAGGAAATGTATCTGTTACTGATATGGATATGTATAATAATATAATGACGTCTATTGTTAATTATGGAGTAGGTTATGACCCTGCTGAGCATAGAATGGATTACAACACGATAGGGGTGGATCTTGGGGCTTATTCATTACAACCACACGATATTGTTACTATGAATCCTGGTTTTGTGAATATGAGTTTTATAAATGGGGATATCCCTTATACTTCAAATCCTAGATTTGTAGAAGCAGAATATTTTGCTCTTAAAAATAATAGTATTGCAATTAATAATGGGACCGATGGAGTTGCTTTAAGTTTAGATATTCCAATAAGAGATTATTTTGGAAATTTAAGAGATGGAATGCCAGATATTGGGGCTTATGAGTATGTTGGGTTAGAAATCCCAACACTTTCACCATTCACAAAACTTTGGAATTGGATAAAAAATTTATTTGTGTAGAAGTTTCTAATTAAATTTATTATAGATTACTTATATTCATTTCAAGAGATGAAAGAGCATTTCATTAGATTTTGCTTATATCTATCTCTAATGAAGATTAAGGTATTAGCATTCCAATATTAATTTCCATGCTAGAGACAGGCATTTTGATTTTATTGTTTTTTAAAACAATGGGCCTTATTTCTCCTAAAATTCCTATTTGCTTATTATTAATAAGAATTTTTCCTACTCTTCCTTCAATAAATGATGGGTGACTTGTTTCTTGGATTTCATAATTAATATATAGCATTTGCATTAAATAATCTAAAATTTGTTTTAATTCAGTGTAATTTGCTTTTTCATAACATAAGCTTATGCATAATCTTTCAAATTCCTTGGTTTTTGTTTCTGATTCTTCATCTGAGCGAAATACTTTTCCTAATTCAAATATTTTTTGAGGATAAGCTGCATCTGAATTTTCAGAAAGAACCTGGATTGAATTTGCAAGCAAAGAGTTTCTTAAAATATTATTTTCTGTTTTTGAATCAGCAACTTCAAGAATATCTGCTGATTTATAATCCAAATTTATTTTTTTAAATTGTTTTTCTTTAGTTGATAAATGATAAGTTGAAATTTCAAGCATGTCCAAACCTATTAGAATTTCTGCTATTTTTCTTTTTTTAATAGCAAGTTCATCCTCCTTGCCGATTGTGGAGACTTGTGGAAGTTCTGGAACAAACTTATCATAGCCATAAGCAATTGCAATATCTTCTGCTAAATCTACTTCATGAATAATGTCTGTTCTATATGCAGGAATTAAAGCAATTAGCTGATTTTTATTTTTTTCATTTTTCATTTCAATATTCATTTTTCCTAAAAGTTTTTTGATTTCTGTTTCTGATAAATCTAAACCAAGAGTTTTGTTAATATTTTCAATTGAAAATCCTAATTCTTCTGGTTTAAGATCTGGTGAGGTCCATGATTTTTCATCAACTATATTCATTGCATAAACTTTGCCACCCATATTTACTAAAGTACAAACAATCATATTAAGGACTTTTTTCTGGTGTGCTAAATTATGTCCTGAGCATTCAATAAAAACTTCTTTTGTGTTTTCATCTATTTTTCCTGTTTTATGAGAATTAATTATTGGGGGCATTGAAAGTATTTCTTTGTCTGCATCTTCAAAAATTGGAAATACTTCTGCATCCCCTAGCAAGTGTGCATAATCTCTTCCTTTTAGATGTTGAGAAAGTATTTGCCTTCCATTAATTTGTCTTGGAAATTCTAATGGTTGAAAGGAAATATCTTCTGGTTTTTTTGCTTTAAATGTAATTGGTAACTTAATAACTTCTAATGGATAAATCCCAATTGCAACTTTTTTCCTGTCTCTTCCATAACCATTATGAAGTTTTTCTTGAATATCAATTATTTCTTTTATTTTTTCATCATCAAATTTTAAATCTTTTACAATTGCGCATGCAGTAAAGGGCCTTACTTGTTTTACTGATTTATCAATTATTACTTTATAATTTTTTTCTGGTTTTTCAACTTTATATTTTTTCAATGCTGTTTTTTTTAAAAAAGGTTTTAAAGCTCTCACAAATCCTTGAAATGAAAGCAAGTCTGGCCTGTTTGGGAAAACTTCAATACTTACTTCTGTATCTGTGACTTCTTCAACAGGAGTTCCAAACATGCTTATCTTGTCCTGCATTTTTTCACTTATTGCTCCTATTTCTTTTTCAAGTTGTTTTTTATTAATTGTCAGGATTGTCATTATAAATTATTCCTATCTTTAAATTCCTGGATTTTATTTTTAATACAAGAGTCTAAATCAATATTATATTTATTAGCTAATCTTGCAGCTAACAAAAATATGTCTGCCAATTCTTCTTCTAGTTTTTTCACATTCAACCCATCTCTTTTTATATTAGGATTTAGTATTTGTCTTGCTACTTCCCCCACCTCTTCAACTAAGTGAATAAAAACAAATTCTTTATTATAATTAAAATCTTTTTTAGTTTCTAATGCTGTTATTATTTCTTCTGCTTTTTCTTGCAATTCTTTAATTTCCATTTTCTTTAACCATTAAATCTCCATCATGAGTTAGAGTTATAATTTTTTTAGAATTCTCAAACTGATAATCCATAAATCCTAAGAAAAATATTTTTTTTAGGTTTTTCATAAATTCTTTTTTATTTAAAGTAAGAACTTTTAATCCATAAGCTTCTTCCCAGAAAAATCCCTTTCCTTCGTAAGTTTCTCCTCCGATAACTTCAGATATCTCTTCTATTACTCCATCATTATAATATTTTTCAGCTCTAAAAATAAAATTATCTTCTAATAGCTTCATTAATTGTTCAGCTATTACTTTTATTTCTTCCTGAGTTTCTTGTTTTTCTAAATCTCTTTCATCTCTATGTTTTTTTTCAAATTCATATATTTTTTCTTGCAATTCTTTAATTTCCATTTTGTTTATTATCAATTCCTCCTGCTAATTTATTAGCATGCTTGACTTTTTTCATTACATCTGGAGGCATTCTTTTTTCATATTCTTCTAAAGTATCTTTTAATGCTTTTTCAGAATCAACACCTGTCTGGTTTGCTATTTTTAATACTAAAAACAAGGTATCTCCAATATAATTTGAAACTTCATCTTTTTTTTCATTAAGAATTTGTTTTTGTTTTTCATCATCAACCCATTTTATTAATTCCCATAATTCTCCACCTTCTTCACTTATGTTTAATAACAAGTCTTTTATATTCCAATGTTCTCCCCATCCTCTAGCTTCATCAAATTCTTTTATTTTATCTTGAAGTTCTTTTATATCCATCTTATTTATCCCAGATTTTTATTTTTCTTAATTTATTTATATTATTTTCATACATTTCACGCAAGTCTGTGATATTAAAGAAATCCATGATTATTCTGTCAAATCCAGGGCCCCAGGCTAATACTGGAATATGCTTTCCAAAAATTGGAATTGTTAATTCTGGTCTGAACATTCCTGCTCCTCCTAGTTCCATCCATTGTTTTTTGGTTGGATGAAAAATATCTATTTCAAGTGAAGGTTCTGTATATGGAAAATATCCTGGCCTTATCCTTATTTTTTCATAACCCATTTTTTTAAAAAATTCTTTTAAATAACCTAAAAGCTGTCTGAAGTTTGCATTTTCATCAACTACAATTCCTTCTGTTTGGTTAAATTCAAAATTATGATACCAGTCAACTGTCTCGTTTCTAAAACATTTTCCTAATGCAAAATATTTTGCAGGAAATTCTTTGTCTTCTGCAATTTTTGTTAGTGTTTTTGCAGATAAGCAGGTTGTGTGTGTTCTTAGAACAATTTTCCTTGCATCTTCTTCTTTCCAGTCATATTGCCATCCCTTGCTTCCTTCAATTTCTCCTTCATGAGCTTTTTTTACTTCATTAAGCAATTCTTCTTTAGGAAGATTTCCTTGCTTGTTTTTAATAAAAAAAGTATCGTGCATTTCTCTAACAGGATGGTCTTGTGCAGTGAAAAGGGCATCAAAATTCCAGAAACCAGTTTGTATTAAATTTCCTGTCATTTCTTTAAAACCCATCTCTAACCAGATTTTTTTAGCATAATCTGTTGCTTGGTTTACAAAATGCTTTTTTCCTCCAAAAATTCTTGGGACAGGACTTGTTATATCATATCTTCTAAATTTTTTTCCTTTCCAAGATCCTGACTTAATCATTGCAGGAGTAAGAATTTCTATCATGTTTTTTGAAGGACTTATATCAGAATTTATTAATTTATTTCCTAATTCAGTTATTTCAAATCCAATGATTTTCTTATTTTGAATATCAATTATTTCTTTTCTTGACTTTAGTTTTTCAAAAGCAAGCTTTTCTTCTTGTTCAAGTTCATTAATATTCTTTGGGAGAATCTTAAGGAATTTTTCTTCTAAGGTCTCTTGAACCAGGTTTTCTTTATGCCCAATTAAAATTATATTTCCATTTACTAAATTTATTAAAGCTTTGTTTTTTAAAACTCCAAGTGCTGCTTTAAACTCATTATCATTTAATTGAGAAAGTTGTTTTGCCTTATCCATTGGTATTGGGCTTTTTTCAAGAATTATATTTGAAAGCTTTCTTTCAGGTAAATCGTCTTTTGCATATCTTAAACCATTTATTCCTAATTCAATTATTTTCTTCTCTTTAATGTTTATTTTAATAATATCTTTATTTGATAAAAATTCTAATGCTCTAAGAACTGCTGTTTTTCCAAGGCCTGTTTTTTTATCAATATTCTCTAAAGTTTTTTCATTTAAGTATGGGATTATCGCTCTTTCATTTGGAGAAAGAGATTCTATAATCTTTTGTATGTCTTCTTCCATTTTTCAACTTCTTTATTTATGTTTTTATTATGTTTTGTGTATTTTTAAATTTAGTTGGTTTATAGTTGGTTCAGGTTGTTTTATACTTGGTTCAGGTTCTAACTAAATAACAATCCTCTAGTAAGTCAATTGACTTACTTAATTGAAAAAGAAAAACCTGAAGTTAAAACTAATAAAATTTTCAAATCTTTTATTAGTTTTTGTTTCCATATAATTATAATAAGTTGTAAGTATTTAAATTTAATTAAAATTTTCCTGATTTAATTTGTTTAATTAAAAGCTTGCTTAGCTTGTATAGAAGAACTCCCTAAAGAAAGGAAGAAAGAACTTACTTCTTGTTTTGAAAATTTGTTTGGGTAAATTATTAATTTTGTTTTTGTTCTTTTGCAAATTTCAATGTTTTGCTTGATTCTTGCTAAAACAATTGCCTTTTCTTTTGGTGAAAGAGATTTTAATTTTTGAAGATTGATTCCAATTAAAATTTTATTTTCTTTTGCAAGTTTTGCAAGGATCTCATTTAATCCAGAATCTCTTTGTTTCATAAAATCTTTTCTGTCATGAAACCCCAAACCTGTTATTACATCCACCTCAGGATTTTCAAGAATTTTTCTATTAAATTCAGGAGATTGAGATTGAACAACTACTAGCTGGTTTTGTTTTTTCAAATCCTGAATTTGTTTTCTTGCTTGATTTAAGTTTGTTGTGTTTATAATTTTCATATCTTACTTAAAAGATTAGAGTTAATAAATGTTAAGATAGAGAATATAATTCTTTAAATAAACCCCTCTTTATTCTAAAATTATGGGAGCTACTAATTATGAATCTATTCCCCAGGCAGTTTTACTTGATAATCCAGGGCTTACTTTAAAAGGGCTTGTTAGAAAGTTCAATTCAATTCATTTTTCAAGAAATTATTCTTGTTATCATAAGTGTCCTTGGGATGATTATGGTCAGAATAAGAAGGATAAAGAATGGGAATGTAATATATTTAAGAAAAAGCAGAAAGTTTTAAAAAATGTCTTAGGGTTGAATCCTGAAGCTAGTAGAAGGACTATTTTTTCTAAAAAGAGAGGAAAATTAACTAAAGGACTTATTGGAGCTAATACTTCTTTTTGGATTCAGAAAAAAGGAAGATATTTTCTTGATATGAGTTTTTTAGACCAGATTGATGATGATTTGTATTCTTGTTTAATATTAACTGCAGAAGCTATAAAAAATAAAGCGTGGAATTTTCTTTGTTATGATGGCCGAAGAAATGTGCAGAGGTTTTTATATGATCATCCTTCTTCATTAAAAAGATATTCTAAGGCTATTTTTGATTTATCTATTTCAAGATTTGCTCAGAAAAGAGGTTTTACAAACATAGAGTTATTAAGATTCAGAGCCCCGATACTTTATGTTCCTCCAGATAAAGATTTGCAATTTAAATTAATGCAAGAAGAAATGGAAAAAAACAGGAAAAAAAGGGAATATGAGATTGCTTCTTTTGTAGAAGGAGCAAGACAAGCGAAATTAACTCCTGCGCAAAGATTAAAAGAAGCTATAGAGGCAGGAGATATTTTTTAATTAATAATCGTCCCTATAAAATGCTTTTGATTTAATAAATTATCTAAATTTTTTAAATCCCCTCCTAAAATATAGGTTGGAATTTTATATTTTTTAATTATTTTTGCTGCATTTTGGTCAAGCACAAAATGCTGTCCTGGCTGGAATTTTGATTTATTAGCAAATTTTAAAAAAGCTTCATGGGAAATTTCTGGAATAAATTTTGCAGATTTAAATTTTTTAGGATTTTTATTATATAATCCCTGGACATTTGTTAAATTAATAAATCCTGTTCCTAGGTGGCGGGCTAATTTTGCAGATGTTGAATCAGAAGTCTGCTCTTTTGAATACCTTAATGCACCACAAAAAACAATATCATATATTTTTAATAAATTATTAATTTCTTTCATATCCATTGGCAAATCTTTGTTTGCTTTTTTATTAAAAAAATAAATCATAAATCTTGCATTTAATCTTGTTGCACCAATTCCTAATAAGCTTTGAAAATCCTGCTTATGTTTAATATTTTGGGTTCCTAATGCTTTAATATAATTTCTTGCTGTTCTTCCTCCACCACAAACTATAACAAATTTGTATTTTTTTGTGTTTTTTAAAATAATTTTTTTAAATTTTTCTAAAAATTCAATATCAATTTTATTTGGAATAATTAAACTTCCCCCAAGACTAATCAAAACCACTTTTTTTTTCATAACTGAATTAATTGTTCCACTTATTTAAAATTATCTTTTAAACATATATTCTTGTGTATAACAATTGTTTTTAATGGAAATATCTATTTTAAAAAAATGTCTGAGAAAGGTTATAATACTCTAGATTATTATGCTCAAGCTGTACAAGACTCTTTAAAGAAAGTCTTAAAAAACAAGGTTGGTACTGATGTAACTGTTAGGAATGCTGGATCAGAAAAAATCCATACTCTTTCCTATCTCTTATCTAGGGCTCAGATGAAAGTTGATGTTACTGTAAAAGAAGAAAGGCTTCGTCTTGAGTCTAAAGTTTCAGAAGCAGGTGTAGAAGATGGTCAAATAAGCACCTATCAAATGGGTTTTAAAATTGAGAGAACTAGTAAGGGTAAAATGTCAGAGAGACAAACTGATTCTTTTGCTGAGGGCAATTTTAAGTTTTTTAAGGACTTTTGTATTCACATGTCAAGGTCTAATGCTTAGACAGTAAACAACCTATTATCTTTAACATTAAATATTTTTAATCTTGCTCCTGTGTCAAGCCAGCCATGTGCATAATTCAAGCATGCAAAGCAATTAACATAATCTTTTTTTTGTTTAAAATGCTGGCTGTCTGAGAGATAACATTCAACCATTAAAATTATTTCTTTAGCTTGTTTTTGTTTTGTTTTTGCAATTGATTTTTTTGCAATGTCTAGGGCTTTGCTCGTTAGATTATAATATTTTTCTATTTTTTCTAATTTTATTTTGTCACTTTTCATCTTTTGTTTTATTTTTCATAGGTTTTTTTAATTTTTTATCTTATATCTTTGTTTATAAACAGATAACCTTTATTTAAATATATTTTCCAACCCATGATATAAAAAATAGGGATTGGAACACCAGAATTAAGAAAGAGGGTTTGGGATAGTTTATTTTTCATTATTGATTTTTAATCACCTAAATGATTTAAAAACTGATTTCGCTTTAATAATCACAAAAAGGGGAATTGGGAGGAGTCCTCTTCTCCCACCTTTTAGTTTTTGTGTTTAATTTCTGTTTAATTTTCTATTATAGAATAAGGAGACATTTTATTTATTATAAATCTTGAACCTATAAATTCTGAAATCACAGCAGAAATAATCAAATCCCCTATTGCTGCTTTAAATAAACCACCAATTATAGGTATTCTTGCTTTTTTTGATAAATCATCTATTGCTTTTGTTATTTCTTCTTGAGATAAAGTTATCCTTGTTACATTTATTTTGTTATGTCTTTTTATAAGCATATTTTTTCCAGGCCCTGGACATTCTATTGTTTGAACTGATGAGTCGTTTAATAATACATCTAACTTTCCTAATGAGAGATCTTCTGGCCTTTTGCTTGGGACGGGCATTACCATTTTTTGCTGGTCTGTTTCAATAGGAATTATTCTTGGTTTTTGTATGGCTGGCCTCTCTTGCTGTTTAAAAACTTGTTGCATTTCTGCCCTATGTAATGTTGGTCTTCTTTGTCCTGGGAAACTTGGTTGAAAAGACATTGTTGATTTTTGCGGAAGAATTGGTTTTATTGTTGAGTATCTAGAGGGCCGGAAAACTGTATTTTTTATTGGTCCCCCTATTATTTTTTTAAACGCTTCATCTGGGTGCATAGATGGCCGAATGAATTTTTGTTTTAGTTTTTCAATTCTTATATTTTTTTGTGCTTGCAGTCCTCTGCAGATAGTTAGAAATATCTCTTCTGTAAATTTTCTTAAAAATATAATCCTATCTTCATGTTTTACTTGTTTTAGTGTCATTATGTTTATTTAATATCTTGGAAGGGGGTTTGATCTGAATCCTGTTGCTGGTTGCGGAGAACCTCCTATTGATTGTGAGTAAGGGGCTGGTGTTCGTTTTTGTGCAGTAAGAGCTTTATTTCTTATTTTTTCTTCCATCAGCATGATCCCTTTTGCAATAGTTTTGTTTTGATCAAGTAAACTATCTAATTTGCTTAAGAATTCTTTATCAACTTGTGCTTCCTTTCCTGTTTCCCCTGAGTATTTTTCTGCAAAACTTTTTGCAGAGATTTCAAATAATTGTAATAGTTTGGTAATATTTAGAGAAAGTTCATCAAATTTTATTACTAAGTTAGTTAAAACTCTTTGAAGGTTTACAAAATTGTCAACTAGAGATTGTTGTAATGCTATATTGTTTGGCATTTTTTTTATTGCAGGTTTTTTTGGTGTGATTATTTTTTTTACTATGGTTTTTTTTGCCAAGGTCTTCTTTATTGGAATTGATTCTTTTGTTATTGCTGGAAGTCCTGCTACCTGTTTTTTAATTACCTCATCTTTTTTTGCCATACTTAAAATAAGAAATTAGAATTTATAAAGATTTGGTAAACATTTTAATACTAGGCAAATATTATAAAAAAATGGTTTCATTAATAGAGGCAGTAATCTTGAGTATTTTTCAAGGAATAAGCGAGTGGTTTCCAATAAGCAGTTCTGGACATCTGGCTTTAGTACAAAACATATTTGGTTTTCAGAATCTTAGTTATGATGTATTTTTGCATTTTGCAAGCATTTTTGCAGTTGTTTTTGTTTTTAGAAAAGACATAAAAAACTTACTTAATTTAAGGAAAAAGCAGAATTGGACTTATTTATTTTATTTAATTATTGCAACAATTCCTGCAGTTATCGTTGGAGTCTTGTTTAGGGATTTTATATCTAGCATTTTTTCAAATCTTTTGTTTTTAAGCAGTTTTTTTATTTTTTCAGGGATTATAATTTATTTAACTAAATTTGCAAGACCAAAAATAAAATCTGAAAAATTAGAAAAATCAAGAATTGGTTTTTTAGATAGTATTTTTATTGGATTGTTTCAAGCTCTTGCTATTTTTCCAGGAATATCAAGAAGTGGAATGACAATTTCCTCTGGATTATTTAGAAAATTAAAAAAAGAGCAGGCAATAAAATTCTCTTTCCTCTTAGCAATAATAATTATATTTGCAGGAAGCATTGCAGAATCTACAAACATTTTTTATGGGGAGATTAATTATTTTATACTTTTGCTAAGTTTTGTCATAACATTATTAGTCAGTATTTTTACAATCAAGGTTCTTTTGAAAATTATAAAGACAAATAGGTTTTATTTGTTTGGAATCTATAATATTTTATTAGGGATTTTTATTTTAATTTGGAAATTATTAAGCAGCATGATTTAAAATATATTTCATAGCAGCTACATATCTTTGAGTGTCTAGTTCTTTTTCAATAATTTTTTCTGTGGATTCCTTTTCTGATTCTGTGTCTAAATGATACCAAATTCTTTTATAAAATCCTGGAACCAAGGGTTCTAGTTTTTTTTCTAAATCTCTGTCAGATTTTTTAATATTGTTACTTAAAAGCCAGGTAACAGCAAGTCTTAAACCTACCATGCGTTTGTGGTTAAGCTTTTCATATAATTCTTTGTGTGCTTCAAGTTCTTCTCTAAATCTTTCACTTTTTTTATCTAAATAAAGAAGTTCTGAATCTGGGTCTTCAAATGCATAGAGCGTTC
>Ga0315550_1002177_pt1 | contig 12014 bp, 9 predicted proteins | sample SalMarSW160190MG_2_FD_203100 | JGI IMG/M metagenome (GOLD analysis project Ga0315550, IMG submission 203100) | Salt marsh sediment microbial communities from the Plum Island Ecosystem LTER, Massachusetts, United States - Salt Marsh Sediment SW1601-90 ... | reverse complement strand
GAGACACGGTCCGCCAGCCCCTGGATTGGCGCCCGGCTGCGCTGCGCCTTCGCGACCATCTCGACGATATGGCTGAGCATGGTGTCGGCGCCGACCCGCTCGGCGCGCATCACCAGGGTCCCGACCTTGTTCAGCGTCCCACCGGTGAGCCAGTCGCCGGGAGATTTTTCGACCGGCACCGGCTCGCCGGTGATCAAGGATTCGTCGACCGACGAATGCCCGTCGATCGCCTCGCCATCGACCGGCACCGCGTCTCCGGGCCTGACCCGCAGCTTGTCGCCGGCGATGACTTCGGCCAGCGGCACGTCGCGCTCGGTGCCGTCCGCCTCGACCCGCCGCGCCGTCTTCGGCGCCAGATCCAGGAGCGCCCGGATCGCCGAACCGGTGCGCGCGCGGGCCCTGAGTTCGAGCACCTGGCCGACGAAAACCAGCGTCACGATCACCGCGGCGGCCTCGAAATAGACCGCCACCGCCCCGCTTTGCGTGCGGAAGGCCAGCGGAAACAGCCCCGGCAGCACCGTCGCCACGGCGGAGTAGACATACGCCGTCCCCACCCCCAGCCCGATCAGCGTCCACATGTTCGGGCTCGCGTTTCTGAGCGAATCGAACGCCCGGCGGAAAAACGGCGCCGCCGCCCACAGCACCACCGGGGTCGCCAACGCGAATTCCAGCCAGCCGGAGAGCGGCTCGCCGATCAGCGCCCGGGTCGGCAGCCCGACGAGCGGGCCCATCGTGATCACCAGCAGCGGCACCGAAAAGATCGCGGAGACCCAGAGCCGGCGGGTGAAGTCCACAAGCTCCGGATTGGGCCCCTCGTCCGCCGCCGGCACCCCCATCGGCTCCAGCGCCATGCCGCAGATCGGGCACGCCCCCGGCCCGTCGCGGATAATCTCGGGATGCATCGGGCAGGTCCATTTGGTGCCGGCCGGCGCCGGCGGTGACGGTGCCTGCTCGTCCGTCTGCAGATACTCCCGCGGCGCCGCTTCGAACTTCTTCAGGCACCCTTGCGAACAGAAATAGTAGGTGTGCCCCTCCCAATGCGAGACGAACCGGGCGCTCGCCCGGTCGACCTGCATCCCGCAAACCGGGTCGATGGCGGTCACATACCGCTCCGGCTGGTCGATGAAGCGCTGCCGGCACCCTTCCGAACAGAAATAATACACGCGCCCCTCGTGGCGCACCGAGGAGAAGGAGTTTTCCGGGTCGACCAGCATCGCGCACACCGGGTCGCGGGTGACGGTTTCGGCCCTGGCCTGCGCCGCCCCGCCATCGTCGTGATCGGCGGGCGCGTCGCTCCCGTGATCGTGCCCGGGATGGTCGTGGTGTTCGTGATCATCGTGAGCGTGATCGTGGTGTTCGTGGTCTTGGTGAGCGTGGTCTTGGTGAGCGTGGTCTTGGTGAGCGTGGTCTTGGTGAGCGTGCCCGTCGGGGTCCTGGCGCTCGTCGCCGGCAGGCCCGTTCGTCGCGTCGGGGGTCGATTTGCGCTGCATCGGTGCTCTCCGCGGTGGTCGCGATGTTCATATGGGTGCACCAGCTTCAACCTTCCACAAACTGGAAGGTCAAGCCGAAGTTCTCTGCTGGCGCGCCCGAAGCGATCCCCGGCGCGGCCGGTTTGCGCCCCCGGCGCGTTAATCTTCTGTTAACCCGCCCTTAAACCAGCCACAATTAGTGTTGAGATCGGGGCTGGCAGCGCCCCCTCGGCCCGCGCCGCGCGTCGAGCATTGCCAGCTGGCAAAGACCGGGACAGTGGCTTCAGATCCGCGAGGCGGCATGGATATCAGGCTGACCGCCGACGATCGCGTCGGCGCCGGCGACGGCCATCGCGCCCGCAAAGGCGCCAAAAAGCCGGCGCGCCCGGCGCGGGGCAAGTCGCGGCGCGGTGCCGCCCGCCGCCCCGGCGGGCCATTGCGGCTGATCGCGCGCCTCACCTACTGGGGCTTCATCCTGACCATCTGGGCCGGCGTCCTGGTGGTCGGGGTCGTCGCCTACTACGGGCTGCAGCTTCCTTCCTCGCAGAGCTGGGCGGTGCCCGATCGCCCCGCCAACATCCGCATCGTCGCCGCCGACGGGCGGCTCTTGTCCAATCGCGGCAAGATGGGCGGGGAGGCGGTCTCGATCCGCGAACTCCCCCACTACGTGCCCGCCGCGGTCATCGCCATAGAGGACCGCCGCTTCCAGGATCATTTCGGCGTCGATCCGATCGGCATCCTGCGCGCCTTGATCAGCAACGCCCTGGCCGGCCACATCGTCGAGGGCGGCTCGACGATCACCCAGCAGGTTGCCAAGAACCTGTTTCTGACACCCGACCAGAACCTCGGCCGCAAGATTCAGGAGGCGCTCCTGGCCCTCTGGCTGGAGCAGACCTACACCAAGGCCGAAATCCTCGAGCTTTATATCAACCGGGTCTATTTCGGCGCCGGCGCCTACGGCATCGAGGCCGCGGCCCAGCGCTATTTCGGCAAGTCGGCTCGCAATCTGTCCCTGGGCGAAGCGGCGATTCTCGCCGGCGTCCTGCAGGCCCCCTCGCGCCTGAGCCCCGACACCCATCCCGAGGCCGCCGCCGAGCGCGCCCGGCTGGTGCTGAACGCGATGGCCGAGGAGGGCTACATCTCCGATGCCGAGGCCGAAGCTGCCGCCATCGACCCCAACAAGCGCATCCGCACCCGCGTCGCCGGCGCCGAATACTATGTCGCCGATTGGGTCGAGCAGCTCATGGCTTCCTATCTCGGAGAGGTCGACCAGGACGTTGTGGTCCACACCACAATCGACTGGGACCTGCAGAAGCAGGCCGAATTCGTCATCCGCGACACCATCATCCGTCAGGGCGAGGCCCGCAACTTCTCGCAGGGGGCACTGGTGGCCATGCAGCCCGACGGCACCATACAGGCCATCGTCGGGGGCACCGATTATTCGCAGTCCCAATACAACCGCGCCATCACCGCCCGCCGCCAGATGGGCTCGGCCTTCAAGCCGATCGTCTATCTGACCGCGATCGAGGCGGGGCTCACCCCCGACACCGTCGTCGAGGACACCCCCTTCGACTACAACGGCTGGTCGCCGGAGAACTTCAACGGCGAGTTTCACGGCCGCGTCGCCCTGCGCGACGCGCTGGCCAATTCCCTCAACGTCGTCGCCGCCAAGCTGTGCATCCAGCTCGGGCCCGCGAACGTCGTCTCCACCGCCTACCGGCTGGGGATCTCGAGCCACCTCGACCCGGTCCCCTCGATCGCGTTGGGGACCGCCGAGATATCGCTGCTCGATCTGACCTCCGCCTACGCGCCGTTCGCCAATGGCGGGGTCGGGATCATCGCCCATGTCATCTCCCGCATCGAGACCGCCGACGGCGAGGTGCTGTACGACCACATCCCGGCCGGGCCCGGCCGCGTGATCTCCGAACACAATGTCGAGGTGATGAACCAGATGCTTTCCTACGCCGTCGAGACCGGCACCGGAAAGCGCGCCAGGCTCGGCGACTGGCCGATCGCCGGCAAGACCGGGACCACCCAGGATTTCCGCGACGCGGTGTTCATCGGCTATTCGGCCCGCATGGTCACCGGCGTGTGGCTGGGCAACGACGACAATTCCCCGATGCAAAGCGTCGGCGGCGGCTCGTTCCCCGCCGAAATCTGGACCGAGTTCATGAACAAGGCCCACGAAGGGCTGCCCGTGGCCGCCCTGCCGGGCGTCAATTCACGCTTCGCGCAGCCACCGCCGACCGCCGAAGACACCGCCGCCCCGCCCCGCCGGCGCAATATCGGCGACTTCCTGCGCGACCTGTTCGGCGGCAACTGAGCCCCGGCGCCTAGCCGCCATAGGCGTGCAGCGCCCGCCCGTTGGCCTTCAGCCACCCCCGGCCGCGCTCCATCTCGGGCAGGGTCCGCCCGAGCGTCGCCCAGAACGAGGGCGAATGGTTCATCTCGATCAGATGCGCCACCTCGTGGGCCGCCACATAGTCGAGCACGAAGTCAGGCGCCAGCACCAGCCGCCAGTTGAAACTGAGCCCTCCGGTGCTCGAGCACGACCCCCAGCGGCTCGACTGGTCGCGCACCGTGATGCCGGCGGGCGTCACCTCCAGCCGCCCGGCATGGACCGCGACCGCCCCTGCCAGGTCCGATCTCGCCTGTTTCCTGAGCCACTGGGTCAGCCGCGCCGCCAGCCGCGCCTCGCCGCCGCCCACCTCAAGCGCCGGCCCGGCCCCCACCCGCACCCCGCCTCGTGCCTCGCCGGTCGCCACGATCCGGTGCGTGACCCCGCGCAGGGGGATCTCCGCCCCGTCCGCGAACGGCACCGCCGGCGGTTGCACGGCCAGCCGGCCGCCCAGCCAGTCGCGCTGCCGATCGAGGAACGCTTCGGCCTCCCGCCATCGCCCGCCCGCCGGTACCGTCAGCACCGGCCCGCGCCGTATCTCGACCGTCAGCCGGTAGTGCCGCGCCCGCCGCGACTGCCTGACCGCGATTTCGACCGGGGCGCCGTCGATCTCCAGGCTCGTCGAATCCGGCATGCGCGGGCGGGCAAATGGGGTGCGGCGCATCGGCAGGAACGGGCTGGTTCGTTGATTCGGGGGAGGCCATTATGCCCGCCCCGGCCAGGGCGCGCGGCAACAAAAAAGCCGGGCCAACACAAAGGCCCGGCATGCGTTTCGGCCGGCGCCGGCCGCAACCGGCGCCGGATTTTCGGGCGCCTGAGGCTAGTCCTCGTCGTCCCGGTGCTTCTTGTCGCGCCGGTCGGTGTCGCCACGCCGCGATTCGCGCTCGGCCATGAACCGGTCGAACTCTTCCCGGTCGCGGGCCATCTGCAGATTGTGCAGGAAGTCGGCGAATTCCTCGCGTTCCCCCTCCAGGCGCCGGCGCTCCTCATCGAGGCGCTGGAGTTCGGCTTCCCGGTACTCGTCGAAGGCCCGGTTGCCGGTCGCCCCGTGGCGGTGGCGGTAGCGCGCCTTGTATCTGCGGTCACGCGCCCACGAACGCTGGCGGTTCACCCAGTCCTCGGCCCGTTCGGCCGAGCCGCCGAAGCACTCGCCCCACAGGATGTAGGCGAGCACCGCCAGGCCCAGCGGCCACCAGATGATAAACCCGAGAACCATCAACCCGATGGAAATCGGGGACCAGCGGGGTTTGACGATAGCTGTGGTCATGTCCCTCACCTTTGTTGTCAACGACCATTCCGATTTGGGCGCCCCCCGCCCCGCTTCAAGGCGCAAAATCGACTTTCGGGGCCTTGAATTTTTGGGGCGCAATCCCCATCAGCGCGGGATTCTCGCGCCGCTAGGCGCTATCAATGGCCCCCCGAACCCCACCAGAACATCCACGAAGGATCGCCGAAAACCCCACGAATACCCCGCGAATATGCCGCGGGTGTCGCCGGAAGCAGCCCCGAACATGCCCGAAGACCGCAAATGACCGCCGAAACCCCGCTTGCCGAGGTGTCCCACAACCGGCTGAGGCTCGAAACCCTCATTCGCCTGCGCTGGATGGCGGTCGGCGGCCAGTCCATCGCCGTGCTGCTGGTGAGCGTCGGGTTCGCCTACGATCTGCCGCTTTTCTGGTGCTTTGCGCTGATCGCCCTGTCGGCGCTTCTCAACGTCTTTCTGGTGCTGAGGTATCCCACCACGCAGCGCCTGCGGTCGGAGACCGCCGCGGCGCAGCTCGCCTACGACATCCTGCAACTGGCGGGGCTGCTCTATCTGACCGGCGGCCTCGCCAATCCCTTCGCGATTTTGTTCCTGGCCCCGGTTTCGGTCGCCGCCACCACGCTGCCGCAACGCCCCACGCTGGCGCTCAGCGCCCTGGTCATCGCGGTGGCGACGGCGCTCGCCTGGTTTCACATGCCGCTGCCCTGGGATCCCCGGCAGCCCCTCGAAATCGACCCCTTGTATGTCGCCGGCGTCTGGGTGGGCCTGACCTTCGGGGTCGGGTTCATCACCGTCTACACCTACCGGGTGGCCCACGAGGCCCGGCAGCTCTCCGACGCCCTGGCCGCCACCGAGTTGATGCTCTCCCGCGAGCAGCACATCTCCGCACTCGACGGGCTGGCCGCCGCCGCCGCCCACGAGCTCGGCACCCCGCTCGCCACCATCGCCACCACCGCCCACGAGCTGCAGTCCGATACCGCCGATCCCGCGACGCTGCGCGAGGATATCGATCTGATCGCCGAGCAGGTGGCGCGCTGCCGGGCCATCCTGGGCAAGTTGCGCAGTCTCGACGACGGCTCGCCCGACCCCTTCTCGGTGAGCGGCCTCGGGGACCTGCTGGCCGAGGCGGCGGCCCCGCATCGCGACTTCGGCGTCGCCATCGAAATCGAGGGCGCCGCCGAGGGGCCCGAGCCGCAAATCCGGCGCACCGCCGTTCTCACCTACGGGCTCGGCAATCTCATCGAAAACGCCGTCGACCACGCCACCGCCCATGTGCGCATTTCCCACCGCTCCACCGACCGCGACATCCTGATCGAAATCCGCGACGACGGGCCCGGCTTTCCCCCCGACCTGCTGGCCCGCATCGGCGAGCCGTATCTGACCGCCCGGTCGCGGCCGGGCGCCGCCGCTTCGCCCGACGGTTCGGAGGGCTTGGGGCTGGGACTGGGGATTTTCATCGCCAAGACGCTTCTGGAGCGCTCCGGCGCTTCGCTCGGCTTCGAAAATACTGCCGGCGGCGCCCTGGTTACCGTCGCCTGGCCGCGGCGGCGGCTCGACGCCGGCACCGGAGGGCTTTGACAGCCCACCGAACCCTCGCTTATGGGTAGCCGCGATCGTCGGGGTGGGAAGATGCCCAGCGTTCACGAAATGATGGACGAAGACCGGTCCCTGCTGCTGGTCGAGGACGACCGGCCGTTTCTGGTCCGGCTCGAAAGGGCCATGGAAAAGCGTGGCTTCGCGGTCACCGCCGTCGATTCGGTGGCCGCCGGCCTGGCTGCGGTCAAGGCCGGCCCGCCGGCCTTCGCGGTCGTCGACATGCGCCTGGGCGACGGCAACGGCCTCGACGTCGTCTCCGCCCTCAAATCGGCCCGCCCCGACGCCCGCGCCGTGGTGCTTACCGGCTACGGCAACATCGCCACCGCGGTGACCGCGGTCAAGCTCGGCGCCGTCGACTATCTCGCCAAGCCCGTCGATGCCGACGACGTCTTCAAGGCGCTAATGGCCGACGGCGCGCTCAAATCCGAGCCGCCGGACAATCCGATGTCCGCCGACCGGGTGCGCTGGGAACATATCCAGCGCGTCTACGAGCTGTGCGACCGCAACGTCTCGGAGACCGCCCGGCGCCTCAACATGCACCGGCGCACCCTGCAGCGCATTCTCGCCAAGCGCGCCCCGCGCTAGGGGCCGCCCCCTCAGCTCGGCCCCGGGTCCAGAAGCGCGTGGATGCGGTCGGCGCCCAGCCGCGCCAGCTTGAGCATCATCGCCTTGCGCCGCGCCGCCGGCAGCTTGTCCTCGGGCGCCGGACGGATCACCTCCGCCCCGTGCCCGTCGGCGACGATCAGCCCCTCCTCGTCGGGGAAGATGTCCGCGTCGAGCTCGAGCGGCTTGGCGAAGAAGAACCGGTCGCAGAAGTGCTTGTATTCGGGCCACTTGGCGTCGACCCGGAAATCCTCGAGGCTGGTCTTGATCTCGACGATCCAGATTTCGCCCTTCGGGCCCACGCCCAGCACGTCGGCGCGCCGGCCGCTGGCCAGCGTCACCTCCGTGAAGCAGCACAAATCGTGGGTCGCGCGCATCAGGCGCATCACCCCGCGCTGCACCCTCAGCGCCCGCTCCGACTGCCTGCCGTCGGTGATCAGCGGGGCGCCTTGCATGTCCGGGTCTGGTTTCGATGCCATCAGATGTGGGCCGGATCGATCGGCGTGCGGACCACCGGTCCCGCGTCCGGCGCCAGCCGCTGCACGAACACGAACGCCAGTGCGATCGCCGGCAGGCACACCAGAAACGAAAACCTGATTCCGAAATACTCGGCAATGAAGCCAAGCAGCGGCGGGCCGACGAAGAACACCAGGAACGTGGTCTGCGCCAGCGAGGCGACATTGGTCTCCGCTGGCCGGTCGGTGCGCCGGGCGGCCGCCGAGACGGCAAGCGGATAAACGGCACTGGCGCCCAGCCCCAGCAGCGCGAACCCGGTGAGTGCGACCATTGGATCCGGCGCCAGCCCGATCGCCGTGAGCCCGATGGCGCTCACCGATAGCAGCACGTGGGCGACCGTGCGCGGGCCCAGCCGTTCGACCACCGGGTCGATCGTCAGCCGCGCAACGGTCATCGCCAGGCTGACCAGTATCAGGCTCAGACCTGAAACCAACGGCCCGCTGGCGAACACGTCCCGCATGTAGATGACCGACCAGTCGGTCCCCGCGCCCTCGATCAGAATCGGCGCGATCCCGACCGCGCACAGCGCCAGGATCGCCTTGCTCGGCAGCGCCAGCCCGGCGGGTGCATCCAGCGAGCCGCCGCCTCGGCCCGGCGCCGGCGTCAGCCCGCCCATCAGGACGGTTGTGGCGATGGCGGCGAGCGCCGCCACGGCCCAGAAATGCGCCAGCATCGGCACCCCCAGCTGCCGCATCGACGCCCCGATGACCGCGGCGGCGAAGAACCCCAGGCTCCAGAAGCCGTGCGCGCGGTTCATTAGCCGCCGCCCGATCTGCGCCTCGATCCGGTCGGCCTCGACATTGACCGTTACTTCCGCCGCCCCGCCAAGCAGGCCGAGCCCCACCAGCACAAAGAAGATCGCGGGCGCGTTGGGCATCAGCGGCACCACCGCGACCAGCACCGGCATGCCGATGAGGGCGATATGAAGCGTCGTCCTGACCCCCAGCCACCGGATCACCGGCGCTGAGCCGCTCAGCGACACGAGTATGCCCAGAGACGTTCCGATGATTGTCAGGCCCAGTGCACCCTCGGTCATCCCATGGGCGGTCTGGATGTCGGCCAGCCGCGAAATCAGGCCTCCCACCGCGAAAGCGAACAGGAAAAACCCGGCAAAGACCCGATGCTGGGGCGCGATCTTCATCGACCCTTCCGAATGAAGCTCGGCACCTTACTGAGCCGGCTGCCGCTTGCCTAGCGGCGGCCGTCGCACGGGACGCGGGCCCGCTGTCAGGCGGTTTCGAGAATGCCGTTGGAGTCGTAGGTCTCGATGTTCAGGACCCGAATGCCGGCCACCTCCTTGCGCACGAAGTGGTAGCGCTTGTGGGCGCTGGATTGCTTGCGGCGCTCCGGACCGCCGGGCTGCGTGCGGCCCATCAGATGCCGGCGGCGGTCGGGCCCGAAGTAATCCCCGGTTTCGTAGTAGACGACTGGGTGCCCCGTTTGCGCCCGCACGCGCCGCTTCAGATTGGCAGCCCCCACCGGCAGTGTGACGATGTCGTCGAAGCCGGCCCGGATGCATCCGATGATCTCGGACCGCGACGGCCGCTCGACGAAGCAAACCACCGGCGCATACCGGATGGAGCTCTCGCGACTGGCCCGAAGCTCTCCGATGCGATCCGCGATCGGTTCGAGGTCCGGCTGATACTTGAACAGGAAGAAACAAAGATGCGTGAACCGGGACTGGCGCTCCGCCGCCGCCAGGGTCGTGAAGGGGCGCGTCAACTCGAACCCTGCCTCGCGCGCCAGCTCGTCGAGCTGCTTGGCCGAGGGCGTGTCCATGCCGCCGATGATCGCGCAGGCATTGATCGTCATGGCGCCTCGCAGTGGCCCGGTTGGGCCATCCTCGGTATTTTGCCGAATCCGACATTACGAAGCGGTTAGCGTCGCAAGTCGCCTGTCCACGGGCATTGTTAAGCGCCCTGGTGAACACCCGCCTCCCGGATATCTCGAATGCGACGGGTTCGGCGGTGCCGGGTGCCGGACCTGGCGGTCGCCGGCTCCTCGCTTCGGCCGGCGCCCCTAGAACGATTCGCGCGGGCGGATGACGAAGGCGATCCCCAGAACCCCGACGGCGATCAGCGCCGGCAGAAGGCCGACCGGCGAGCCCGCCGCCGCCAGCGCCGCCGTGCCGGCCCACATGATCGAGGCGAACGCCTCCGAGATCGTGGCGGCGCGCGAGGAAGTCTGCCGCCGCCGAAACATCGAGCGCTTGGCCTGAGCCCGGAACCAGAGCTGGATCGTCGTCGCCGAACCCGAAGCGAGCACCACCCCGGCCGCGGTCACCGCCGCCATCGGCAGCGATACGAAACCCATCGCGACGATCAGCGGACCGGCGACAATCGCCACCGCGACGAGCACCGACTCGATTTTCGCGACCAGCACCGTGCGCGCCGTCACCGGGGCGGAAACGATAAGATCATGGGCGTCCTCGCCGGAGACCGCGAGCCACGCCAGACCGCCGGCGAGCTGACCGGAGGCCATCACGATGACCGGAACCACCACCACGAAGGCCCCCGCCGCCTGTCCGAAATTCAGCCACAGCATCAGCGCCGGCGGGATCAGATAGAGCACCTGCATCAGTGTTTGCGAGACCAGCCACGGGTCGCGGCGGATCAGCAGCCACTCCTTGCGCCGCAGCGCCGCCTTCACCGACGTGGCCCGGAAGGGGCGCGCGGTCGCGACGCGCCGCGTTTGGCCGACACCGACGCCAGCCGCCGCCACCGCGTGCCGGCCGAAGCTCGAGGAGGTCGCCACGACGACGGCCGCCAGGATGCCGAACCCGACCGCCATCACCGCCATGAGCGCGCCCGCCTCGCCCATCGCCGCCCGCGCCGGCAGCCACAGGGGGCTTTCGGCCCCCGGCGCCATCCCGACCAGCCAGTCCGATTGCAGGATCCCCAGTCGCGACCAGCTGCCATAGCTTACGATCGCCGCCGCCTGGATGCCGATGATGAAACCGGCCCCCACCACCGCCGCCGCAATCTGCGCGATCAGCCTTGTGCGCCTGGGCCCGACGGTGTTGAACAAGGCCACGGTGATGAGCACGGAGAGCCCCGTCGCCAGCGCGCTCAGCGCCGCCAGCACGCCGAAAGCGGCCAGCCATCTCGCCCCGCTCTCGACGACCAGGATGTTGATCGCCGGCCCGGCCAGCAGGAAGGCCAGCGCCATGGTGGTCACGGCGATCGCGGACGTGCGCACCGCGAACAGCCGCCGCGCCGAGGCGGGCGATGAAAGGATCAGGTCGAGATCGGCACGCGCGTAATAGGCCCGGGTCACCGATTCCATCGCCTGCGAGAGCATCAGGGTGAAAAACAACACCCCGCCGCCGCTCAGCATCACCAGCGTCGGTTTGTCCTCGGCGATTCCCGATGCCGCCCAGGGTGCGATCAGCGCGTGCGCCATCAGATGCGCCACCGCCACGATGATCGCGAGCACCACCACCAGCACCGCCGCCCGGCGCGGCCGCCCGGCGGTCATCATCGCCACGAAATCGCGCCAGAAAAGACCCAGCTCGTGCCGTGCGAACCAGACCAGCGATGCCGGCGCCGCCGTCATGCGGCCGGGCTTTCGAGGTCCGTTTTGTCCTCCGACTCGTCCCTGGCGACGAGCTCGAGGAAGATGTCCTCGAGCGTCGTGCCGGACCGCCCGGCCGTCTCGCTCAGCTCCGCCAGCGTTCCCTGGGCGATCAGCCGGCCGCGCGAGATCACCCCGATCCGTTCGGCCATCCGCTCGGCGACCTCCAGAATGTGGGTCGTCATGATCACCGTCACGCCGCCGGCAACCTTGGCCTTGAGGACGTCCTTGACCTGCCGCGCCGAGCCGGCGTCGAGCCCGGTCAGCGGCTCGTCGAGCATGATCAGGCGCGGCTCGTGCACGAGCGCGCCGGCCAGCGCCACCTTCTGCAGCATCCCCTTGGAAAACCCGCCGCACATCTGGTTCGCGACCTCGCCCAGCCCCAGCCAGTCGACGAGCTCCCGCGAGCGCCTCTCGGCCGTCCGGGCCTCGATGCCCCACAGCCCGGCGACGAATTCGAGATATTCGAGCGGGCTCAGCCGGTCGTACACCATCGGCTCGTCGGAGACCCAGGCGATGAGCTGCTTGGCCTCGACCGGGCGCCGTTTGGCGTCGATACCGAACACCGAGATGGTGCCGGCATCGGGCTGCAGCA
>Ga0315550_1002174_pt1 | contig 12017 bp, 14 predicted proteins | sample SalMarSW160190MG_2_FD_203100 | JGI IMG/M metagenome (GOLD analysis project Ga0315550, IMG submission 203100) | Salt marsh sediment microbial communities from the Plum Island Ecosystem LTER, Massachusetts, United States - Salt Marsh Sediment SW1601-90 ... | reverse complement strand
AATGCTGTTCAGACAAGAATAGCAGCTAGGATATTATGTTACCAGATTAAGTTATTGATAAGGATTAATAATAAAGAAATAGTGCTAATTGTTAGACACACTCTTTATTTAGTTTATTAGCTTTAGATTATGATAATTTTTTTAAAATAAAAATTAAATTAAAATAAATAAGTTTAAAAAAAGAAAAATCTTTTAATAAAGATGGTATTGAAAAAGGGGAAGAAAAAAGATTATCCTAAAATTCTTTTTATTTTATATATCATCATATGGTTGATACTTGCTGTAAATCCTGTTGATAGAAAAATTTGGTTTTTTGAAAGCTTTTTGATTTTTCCTGCCCTTTTTATTCTTATTTGGACTTACCCTAAATTTAAATTTTCAAACAAAGCTTATTTTTTTATTTTTTTATTTTTGTTATTGCATACTATTGGAGGCCATTATACTTATTCCAGAGTTCCTTTTGGGTTTTGGCTTGCAGAAGTTTTTAATCTTTCAAGAAACCATTATGATAGAATTGTTCATTTTTCTTTTGGATTTTTAATAGCAATTCCATTTAGGGAATTTTTCGCTAAGGTTGCAAAAGCAAAAGGTGCCTGGGCTTATTATCTTCCGTTATGTATTGTTATTAGTTTTTCAGCACTTTATGAAATTGCTGAGTTTTTTGTAGTTGCTTTTATGAATCCCGTACAAGGAGCTTTATTTTTAGGACAACAGGGAGATATTTGGGATTCGCAAAAAGATATGTTTTTAGCAACAACAGGAGCTTTTATTAGCTTGTCTACAATATTTATAATCAGAATTTGGAGAAGAGGTAGAAAAAGTAAGGGTTTATTAAAAAGGTTATTTAAAAGAATGTTTATTCCTTTGGCTGAATAGTTTAATTAAATACTCTGGCTAAGGGAATAAATTTATAAAGTAATTTCTCTTAACTTTAACAGGAAAGATGGTGAATCAAGCAGCTTTAACTTATTTAAAAACTTATTCTAAAAGTTATAGTTTAGATTCTCTGAAAAGCAAGCTTATTTCTTCAGGATATACTAAAGAGGATGTTGAAGAAGCTGCAGCAGCATTAGGTCAAAAACAAGAAAAAGCAAGTCCAGAACAACATTTTGAGGAACAGGAGAAAGAGGTTAAAAAGCCAATTGTTAGTTCCTCTGGAGAAAAAAAGGGATTTAATTGGATAAAATTTGGAGGGGTTTGTGGTTTTATTATCTTAATTTATTTACTTGAATTTGTGGTTACATCTTTTTTTATAGATTCAATACAAGAGAGTTTGGGAAGTATTTTTAATATTTTTATGTGGGTTTTTACTGGGATTGCTTTATTGTGTGTTTTCTTCTTTTATAGGGGATTTTATATCTTAGGCAAAAGTGTTGATTCAAAATTAATTAGATTTGCTTCAATATCAATGATTATTGTGTTGCTAGCTTTGATTGTTATTGGGGTAGGAGGTTTTGCAGGAGTTAATTATCAGGCAAGTTCAGCAGGGTCTATAACTGGCGAAGTAATAGGAGAAGATTTTTTAATTTCTGAGGATGGAGTATTGTCCGGATCCGATGTTAGTATGAGTCCTTTTGTTATTATTTTAATTAGTATTATTGCTTTAGCTGCTGCTTTTCTTTTTGTTGTTCAAATAATATTCTCAATTGGTTTGATAAGAGTAAAGGAAAAAGTTAGGTTTTCTCAAGTTTCGGGAATATTTAATTTAATCTGGACAATTTTGAATATTTCAATTTTTGTTGCCCTTGTCTATATTCTTATTAATCTATTTGTCAATCCTGCATTTGTTGTTGATTTGATGTTTTTGCTTTCAGGAAGGATTTGGATTTATAATAGTTTTGAGATTTCTTTTATTGTTTTGTTTTTCTTTACTATATTATTTGAATCTATTGCTTTATTAATTTTAGGCAGGAGATCTGAATTTGGAGAACTTGAATCTGTTCAAGCTGGGCCTGTTCAAGTTATTCAACAAACATCTGCAAGACCTGTTCATGCTAAGCCTGCTGTTGTAAAACCAATTCATACTGTTCAACAAGTGGCTGCTAAACCTACTCATACTAGACATGTTAGGACCAAACCTAAGCCGATTGTTGCAAAACCAAAACCTAGAATGTCAAGAAAGAAGGCTAGCAAAAAGAAAGCAGAAGAGAAAAAGCTTGCAAAACCAAAGAAAAAAACTAAGAAAAAGAAATAATTTTATTTGCTGAAATTTGTAATTCTGATTTATATTCTTGAACCTCTCCGTTTATTGTTATATTAGATATGTTTGTTAAATTTAGATTTTTGTTTATAATTGTATTTATTCCTCCTGTTGAATCTTTAATTGTAATTATTTGAAAATCAGATTTATTGTAGGTTCTGACATTAGTAATTTGCCCACTTATTTGAATTTCTTTGTTTAGATCTTTTGAATTTATATTTATAATATCTTTTTTTACTGGTTTTAATGTGTTTGTTAAGAATAATAGTAATAAGATTCCTATTAGTGCGGTTGTAAATGAGATTTTTAATAGGTTTATTTTGAATTTTGATTTTTTTGATTTTTTTAGCATATTTATTTATCATAGCAAGGTTTATTAAAGCTCTCTTAGTTTGTTTTTTATGAAAAAATAGCTATTGAAGAAATAAGGCAGAAACTAGATTTAACTAGTTTAAATTATGCAACATTTGAGATTTTAGAAAAAGCTATTGGGTATCCTAGTGAAAAACTTTGTTTGGATTGTTGGAAAAATGGTGTTTGTGAAGAGATTAGAAAAGTTTAATAACATGATTTTTTTATGGTTTTTATGAAAGACTTAAGTCCTGAAAAAAGATTTGGATTAATTAAGAGGAATACTGAAGAGATATTAGGAGAGAGTGAATTATTTGAAATGTTGAAGAGTGGAGAAAAAATAAATCATTATATTGGGTTTGAGATTTCTGGGAAAATTCATTTAGGTACTGGTTTGATGTGTATGCTAAAAGTAAAGGATTTTATGGATGCAGGAATTAATTGCAGTGTTTTTTTAGCTGATTGGCATTCTTGGATCAACGATAAATTAGGAGGAAATTTAGATGCTATTAAAAAAGTTGCAGTGGGGTACTTTAAAGAGGGAATGAAAGCAAGTTTGAAGTGCGCCGGAGGAGATCCTAATAAATTGAAATTTGTTCTTGGAAGTGATTTATATCATAATAATGATTTGTATTGGCTTAATGTTATTGATATAAGTAAAAATACAAGTCTTTCTAGAATGATGAGAAGCATTACTATTATGGGAAGAAAAGAGGGAGGAAGTGTGGATTTTGCTAAATTAATTTACCCTCCAATGCAGGTTGCAGATATATTTATTCAGGGCCTGAGTATGCCTCATGCAGGAATTGACCAAAGAAAGGCACAAGTGATTGCAAGAGATGTTGCAATGAAATTATCTTTTAGTCCTATTTTAAATAGTGATGGAGATCAGATTAAACCAACTGCAGTACATCATGGTTTGATTATGGGATTAGGCAAACCTCCAAAATGGCCTATTTCTAAGGAAGAATTAAAAGATTTATTATCTGAATTAAAAATGAGCAAGTCTAAACCTGACAGTTGTATTTTTATTCATGATTCTGAAAAGGAAATAAAAAGAAAAATAAAAAAAGCTTTTTGTATGGAAAAAGAAATTAATTATAATCCTATTTTAGATTGGGTTAAAAACCTGGTTTTTCCTATTCAAGGAAAATTTGAGATTAAAAGAGATAATAAGTTTGGAGGAGATGTTAATTATGATTCTTATGGAAAGTTAGAAAAAGATTTTGCTAAAGGAGATTTGCACCCAATGGATTTGAAAAATGCTGTGGTAGAATCTTTAATAAGAATTTTAAAACCTGCTAGAGATCATTTTTCAAAAGGAAAGCCAAAAGAGTATTTAGAGAAATTAGAAAAAATGATTATAACTCGATAAATTCTGTTTTTACTTGTTTTAAAGAAGTTATTGAATAAGATTTGGCAAAATTGTATTTTTTAACTTTTTCTTTAATCCATTCATAATATTCATCAATGTCTTTTGTTCTTAATTTAATAAGAAGCTCGTAATCTCCTGTGCAAATATCAATACTTTCAACTTTATCATCTTTTGCAAGTTCTTTTGCTATTTTTTCAGGATCTCCATAATCTTCTCCTGAAAGGTTAACGAGGACGTAGGTACAATGCCCTTCACCTATTTTTTTATAATCAAAAATAGCTTTATATGCTTTAATTACCCCTTCTTTTTCTAATATTTTTATGTTATAGTGGAGAGTTGTTGAAGGTTGTTTTAAGTTTTTTGCAAGACGTGCTATTTGTGGTGTGCAAAATCCTTGTTTAAAAAGTTTTATCAGTTTATTTCGGATGTCTTTCATTTTAGTATAAATTGAATAATATTCGATTATTTATAAATATGTTGGTTATAATTTGAATAATCTTCAACAATCTATATTAAGATTAGTGTTTTTAATATATTACAATGGAAGACGATATGATATACTCAAAATCAATTTTAAAATATACAGAAAGAAAACGCGAGGAACTAGAGATAGTTAGAGGCATATTAAATGAAACAAAAGCATCAAAACCAAGTGATCCTTCAAAAATTGATAATTGGAATAGAGATTGCAATCTTTTAGAACAAAGAATTGCAATGTGCAATGAATTAGTTTCTCTTGATTCACAAGTAATTCCTCCTGAAATTGGATCAATGATAAAATTAGTTCATGATCTTGCCCGATGTTTAGAGGATAAATATGAATAAAAATGGAAAATAAAGATTCAGGACTTTTAGGAAAAGTGAATAAGTTAGCTAGTTCAAAGTTTGAGTTAATTGTTGTAGATAAAAATACGGGAGTTGTTTATAGAAGAAATACTGATTGGGAATGGGCTGGAGGAAATTTGTATAACCCAATGGGGCAACTTAGTCAAGAAACCTTAGGAAATCCTGGTTTATTGCACAAGAGGGTGCATCTGGATAAGGACTTTTGGAATCAGGTTAAGGGCTGTAATTTTACTCCTTCAACAATAAATCTTGATTATAAGTGGAAGTCTTAATTATTAGTGTTTTAATTTTTTATTTTTCATTCAGCAAAAAATTTAAAATAAGATTTTTACTCTGTAAAAAACTCAACAATATCCCTGTCTTTTACAACATGTTTTAATCCAACTTTTTGTCCTGTGAATTTTGCAGAAGGTCCTGTGATTTTGGCATGCTTTACTCTTTTGCTGTATCCGTGAAGTATTTTTTCTGCAACATCTTCTAGTGTTGAATCTGGTTGGAGAATAACTGGTTTGTCATCTAATTTTTCTTTTTTTCCAGGATGTCTTGTGTAAATTCTTATTATTGGAAATGATTTAAGAATCTTGTTTTTTAGTTCTTCAATGCCTTCATTAGTAATTGTAGAAATTATAATGTGGTTGTATCTTTTGGATTTTAAAGTTTCTGAAATTTTTCTTTTGGTAGATTCGTCATGCAAATCTATTTTGTTGAAAATTATAATTTTTTTTGCTTTTTTATTTGTAATTTGTTCTAGAACTGGTTGAATTTCATGAAGCTTTTCTACTACTATTAGCAGCGTATCTGCATTATTAACAAGCCCCTTGTCAAAATTTTCTGATGCAATCGGGGGCAAGTCAATTATTTGGATACCACAGTTTTCATGATTCATAGTCCCTATTTCTGGTTGCTGGGTTGTAAAACCATAACCTGCTATTAATGGTTCTGCATTTGTTAGGGCTTTTAATATAGAGGATTTTCCTGAATTTGTTAGCCCAATAATTATTGCTTGCAAGTCTGCTTTTCTAATTCCTTTTTTTCTAGATTTGTTTTTTTTAATTTCTTTTTCTTTGCTGTATTTTAATTTAGCTAATTTTTTCTTTAGTTTTGCTCTTAAGGTTTCTGCTCCTTTGTGTTTTGGAGCTTCTGAAATCATTTTTTTTAAAGCCTTTATTTTTTGTTCTGTGGTCTCAGCTAGGTGATATTCTTGTTCTGCTTTTATGTATCCTGGATGTGCATTAATTGGCATATTCTTTCTAATTAAGTTATAATTAAAATATTTTCGGTTTTAGTAAATAAGATAAGTTTTATAAGTTAGCCTTATTATATAAATGAAAGGAGGAGATGTTATTGTTTGATTTTATTAAATGGCAAGGCGACGACCAAGGCTTCTTTCTTCAAGAGATTATAAGAAAGAAGAAAAAGAGATAAAGAAAAGATTAGAACGGCTTGGAGAAAAGAGAAAGTTTGAAAAAGAAGAGGATTTAGAGGTTGATATAAAAGAAATAGAAAAAAAGCTTAAAGAGCCTTCTTTAAATGGGCATCGACTGATAAAAAGATTTGAGAATAAGTTTAAGAAGGAGAAGCCAGAATATTCTAAAAAGGAATTAGAAGATTCTAAGGAAGAGTTTGGTGAAGAGAGCAGTGATAAAAAAGGAAGAAAAGGTGTTAGTGAGGAAGATGTTGAAAAATGTGCAAAGAAAATTTTGAAAATGAAAAAGGAGATTGCAAAAGTTCTTGTTGGACAAGATGAAGTTGTGGACGGTCTTATAAGGGGTATTCTTTGTGATAGTCATGTTCTTTTAGAAGGGGTTCCTGGTTTAGCTAAAACTCTTGCAATTAAAGCTTTAGGATTAGTCAGTGGGTGTAAGGTTAAGAGAGTACAATTTACTGTTGACTTGTTGCCTACAGATATTATTGGAATTACTTCTTATACTCCTGGAAAAGGATTTGAAGTTATTAAGGGGCCTATTTTTGCAAATTTTTTAATTGCAGATGAGATTAATAGGGCACCTCCAAAAACACAGTCTGCTTTAATGGAGGGGATGCAGGAGAGGCAGGTTACAATTGGAAGAAAAGGATTTGAATTACCTTCGCCTTTTTTTGTTATGGCCACGGAAAATCCAATAGAAAACGCAGGAGTTTATCCGCTTCCAGAAGCGCAGATTGATAGATTTTTGTTTAAGGTAGTCATGGATTATCCTAAGTTGGAAGAGGAGAGAAAGATTATGGATACAAATATGACACTTAAAAGATTTGAGGATTTTGATTTAAAGCCGGTTGTGACTCCCGAAGATCTTTTAGAAATACAGGAAATAACAAAAAAAATTTATTTAGATGATAGAATTAAAACTTATATTTTGGATATTGTAAGAAAGACTCGAGAAAAGAATTTTGAAAATGCAGAGTATATTTCTTACGGTGTTTCTCCTAGAGCAACAATTGGTTTGTATATTGCTAGTAAGGCAAAAGCTTTGATGGATGGAAGGAATTTTGTTATACCAGAAGATGTTAAAGAGATCGTTTTTGATGTTTTAAGACATAGATTAATATTATCTTATAAAGCTACTTTAAAAAATATTAGCCCAGATGATATTATAAATACTATTTTAAATGAAGTAGAAGTAAAATGAAAGATGAAAAGGGAATTAAATTTAGATATTGCGGGGAGTGTAGCTGCTTTTGAAAAGTTGATTAGAAAGGTTCTTCCTAAAAATATTTTTTATAAGATTGTTTATGGAAAGGGTTTTGAATTTGATGGGTATAGGGATTTTGCTCCTGATGATGACGCAAGCAATATTGATTGGAAAGCGAGCAAAAGAGCAGAAAAACTTCTTACTAGAAAGTATATAGAAGAAAGGGATTTGAAGATTTTGTTTTTGATTGATATAAGTGATAATATGGTTTTTGGTTCTACAGAGAAGTTGAAATGTGAGTATGCTGCAGAACTTGTTGCTGCACTATCTCATCTTATTTTATTTTCAGGAGATCGGGTTGGTTTTAAATTTTTTAATGATGCTATTATTCAACAAAGAGATTATGGATGGGGTGATCGGCAATTTAAGATTATTGAACAAGAAATTTCAAATCCTTTAAATTATGGAGGGGTTTCTAATTTGGATAAGATTTTAGAAGATCTTCTTGGGCAACTTGATAAATCTACTTCTATGATTTTTATTGTTTCTGATTTTATTAAACTTAATCATGATACTAAAAAAAATCTCTCTTTTTTATCTAGTTTATATGAAACTGTGGCTTTTGTAGTAAGGGATCCTCTTGATTTTAAGTTTCCAAGTCTTGATAAGGAAGTTATTATTGAAGATCCTGAAACTCATGAAAAAATATTTTTAAATCCAAAAGTTGCAAAAAAAGCTTATGAGGAAAATGCTATGATGCAAACAAAAGCTATGAGGCAGATTTTTGTGGATTTGGGAGTTGATTTTATAGAGTTTAGTACAGAAGAACCTTTTGCTTTAAATCTTGCAGAATTTTTAAGAAACCGGGCTGAAAGGAGGATATATAAATCGTAAAATGTATCTTAGTTTTAATCAGTCTGCTAATTTAATGTTTTTGTTTATTATTCCTGTTATAATATTCTTTCACTTTTTTGGATTAAAGAATTTAAAAGGAAGGTCTTTAAAGTTTGCTAATTTTGAAGCTATTTATAGAATAAAAGGGATTGATATTTATTCTAAGAATATTACCCCGCTTATTTTTGATATACTTTTTGTTATATTGCTGGTCTTTGCGATTTCAGGAGCTGTATTGCATATGGAGGCTGATGCAAGTCTTTTTTCTTATATAATTGCAATAGATTCTTCTGAGAGCATGTCTGCTAAGGATATGCTTCCTAATAGGCTTTCTGTTGCCAAGAAAACTGCTATGGGTTTTGTTGATTCTTCACCTTATCAAACTTCAATTGGAATTGTTTCTTTTGCAGGAGATTCAATTGTTGAACAAGGATTAAGTATTGAAAAATCTAAAGTAAGGCTTGCCATAGATAATATTGAAATAAACTCAGTAAGTGGAACTGATTTATATGAAGCTATTTTGGTTTCTACTTATTTATTAAAAGGAGAAGATGCTAAATCAATTATTTTATTAAGTGACGGGCAAATTAATATTGGAAGTTTTGATGAAGTTATTTCTTATGCAGTAAATAATGATATTACTGTTCATAGTATTTCTATTGGAACTGTTGAAGGGGGAGAGGTTGATTATGGTATTTCCAAAGTTGATATTGATAGTTTAAAGAGTATAGCTTATAATACGGGAGGGAGCTTTTTTAGTGCAAATAATGAAGGAGAAATTAATTCTGCTTTTAGTGAAATTCTTCAGATAACTAGGAGGCCAATAAGCGTTAACTTGTCATTTTATTTAATTGCTTTGGCTTTAGCTTTGTTTTTATTTAGAGAATTTTTAATGAGCATAAATAAAATTTCTTGGTAATTATCTAACCTGGATTAGTTTTGAAAAGGCGCTTACCATATTCATTAGTTCTTTTTGTCTTAATGGTTCTGCAGAATATTTAAATTCAGACATTAATTTGCAGAATTTGGCGTGTGTTAGTTTTTCTTGCAGCCCAAATTTTTTTGCTAAATCTAGGTAAGTTAGTTTTGGTGGCAGATTATAATATTCCTTGAAAAAATCTTTTACAAGAGTTTCAAACTTTTCAAAAAGTTCTTGAGGGCTGCTTTCTTGTTTTTTAAGATTTGAAATTCGTTCTTGATAAGATTCAAATTTTTCTTTTTCAGAGCTTAGCTTTTTAGTTAAGGTTCTTTTTTTGTGATTTATAATTAAAATAATTATTGCTAAGATTATTATAATTGCAATTATAGGCCCTAAAATAATTGGAGAGGTTAATGTTGCCATCTTAATTAATAGGATAATAGTTATAAAAATCTATTGTAAGATGAGAAATGTTTAAATATAATCTTTGTTTTTGGTTTATATGATAAAAAAAGGAAAAGTTTCAAGAAGAAAGAGTATTATCCTGACATATGCCATTTTATGTTTTTTAGGAGTTTTAATAATTGTCAATTCTGTAGGTATTTTAAATAATTTTTGGGGGGAGGTGTTTAGTTCTGGGAGTTCTGAACTAAGAGAATCTCAAAATCTTGAAAAAGAGACACAATTAAAGAGCCTTTCTTTAATAATCCAAGGAGATGATATTTGTGGTGATAGTTCTGAGGTTACTATTGGGGGAAGATTAAGCGGAGGATTTTTTAAAATAAATAATAAGGAATATTTGGTAAAAGAAGGCAGAAGAAAAAACAATGCTATTATGGCCTCACTTTCTGTTAATAATGCTGAAGCAGGGATTACAAAAGGGGAATCAAAAATAATTGAAGGATTATTAGTTTATGTTAAAGATATAAGAGAAGAACTTGATTTTGGAACAAAAGTTTATTATGCTGATTTAATATTAGGAGAAAATAAGATAAGCAGTCCTGAGGATTGTAGTGGTTGAAATAAATCATTTTAATAAATAAAAGTTTAAATAATAGTTTTTCTTAAAATTCCAATGGTAAGTAAATTAGTTACATTACTAGGGGGTTTTCTTGTTTCTGCTTTGACTTTAGCTTCTTCTGGCTGCGGTGGAAAATTTTACACATGCGACAAGATTTCTTATGAACAGAAATGTTGTATTGCAAAAAGCCAGAGGGATTGTATAAAGGAAACAGGATTAGAAAAACCTCTTTGTCTTACTTTAGGTGTTTATAAGTTTTAGGTATATAAATTTATTAGAAATGATTTGAAGTTATTAGATAAGATAATTGAAGTTATCAGAACTTTTAAATACCTGAATTTATTAATAGAAACATGAAAAAAGAGTCAGTGTCAGGAAGAAAATTAGTAATATTTGTAAGTTTAGCATGTGTTTTATTAATTTTAACAATGCCAATGGTTTCTGCTGGATTATTAGATTGGTTTAAAGATTTGTTTGGAGCAGATGGAGGAGGAAGTTATAGTATTAGTGGAAGAGCAACTAGTGACTCTTATTTACCTCCAAATGAAACAGAAGAACTTCTTGTTTATCATAAATTTAATAGTAACGATACTATAACTCTTATAGATACTCAAGGAAATTATAATGGATTAAGATATGGAAATCCTGAATTTGTTTCTGGAGCAGAAGGAGGGGCTTTTAGTTTTGATGGAAATGATTGTGTTTATTTAGAAGGGAGTTCTGGAACAAGTTCTGATTTAAATATTTATAATAAAGATTTGACAATTTCTTCTTGGGTAAAATGGACAGGATATGGCAATACTATTGTAACTAGGGCAAAGCCAAATTATATTACTTACTGGTTAAGAATAGAAAGAGACAAAGCTTGTGCAAGAGTTTATTCATCACCAAGCCATTATGGTGTTTGTACTGAAGCAATTCTTGAAGAAGGTAATTGGTATCATATTGCAGGGGTTTTTGACAGAATCAATAATCAAGCGAAAGTTTATGTTAATGGGGTTTTGCAAGCTAGTGGTTATTTGCCTGATGCACCTTATTCAAATGATGGATTAACTAAAATAGGATGCAGAAATTATGATGAAGATATGCCCTTTACTGGAACAATTGATGAAGTAAAAATATGGAATTATGCTTTAACTGGCTCTGAGGTTTCAAGTGAGTATAATCTTATTGAGCCTCCTGTATGCATTCCTAATTGCGCAGGAAAAGAGTGTGGTGATGATGGTTGCGGAGGAAGTTGTGGAGCTTGTTCTGTTGGATATTCTTGTGTAAATGGTGATTGTATCGGGGAACCAGCTCCTTCTTGCGGTGATGGTGTTTGTGCAGGAGGAACACAAGAATTAAAAATTTATAATAATGAAACTATGACTATTTATTATCAAGGGACTGGTTATGAGGTTAGTGCAATTGTTTTAGATATTGATGAAGCAAGATTTATTGTTAATGGAGAAATGAGTAATATATTAAATAGTGAAGAAACTTATATTTTTAGCAATGGTTTTTACCTTTATGTATCTGATATTAATTATTTAAGTTATGCTGGAGGAAATTCTTCTGTTGATTTTGTTGTTGGTGAAAATGAAATAAGCTGTCCTGAAGATTGTGGTGGCATAAGTCATCCTCGCTGCGGTGATGGGACTTGTGAAGGAGCAGCAGAAAAATATCTTAATAATGGAGAGCAAATAACTGTTACTTATGGTAGTATGTCATATATTATTGAAGTATTGGTTTCAGGCATTAATGAAGCTAAATTTACTGCTAATGGTGAACAAAGCACTAAA
>Ga0315550_1002173_pt1 | contig 12027 bp, 7 predicted proteins | sample SalMarSW160190MG_2_FD_203100 | JGI IMG/M metagenome (GOLD analysis project Ga0315550, IMG submission 203100) | Salt marsh sediment microbial communities from the Plum Island Ecosystem LTER, Massachusetts, United States - Salt Marsh Sediment SW1601-90 ... | reverse complement strand
AAAAGGGGAGGGATATGAAGGAGATGGGATATCGAAACTTCGGGATGTCCCATCCCGAGGGCTACCGCAAGGCCCTCAGGGTTATGGAGTTGGGGGTGAGGTTTAACAAGCCCATTATCACCATGATCGACACGCCAGGGGCCTATCCGGGGGTGGGCGCAGAAGAGCGTGGACAGGCCGAGGCCATCGCTCGCAACCTCAGGGAGATGGCGGCCTTTCCCGTCCCCATCATCGTGGTGGTCATCGGCGAGGGGGGCAGTGGAGGTGCCTTGGCCATTGGGGTGGGGGACAGGGTGTTGATGCTGGAAAATGCCATCTATTCGGTTATATCCCCTGAGGGATGCGCTGCCATCCTGTGGCGGGACGGTGCGAAAGGTCATCTGGCAGCGGAGGCCCTCAAATTGACGGCGGCGGACCTCCTGACATTGCAGGTCATCGATGAGGTCATTCCCGAACCGAGAGGCGGCGCCCATCGCAATTATCAAGAGGCCGCGGCCACGGTGAAAGAGACGCTACTGCGCCATCTCGGGGAGCTGAAGGATGTCCCGGGGGAACGGTTGCTGTCCGAGCGGTATCAACGGTTCCGCCGCATGGGGGCCTTTTTAGAGGGATGAGGAAGTAGCTGGACAGTAAGAAGGGATATTTCTGTATCCTTTCACATTACCGTTCTCCTCGATGCAGGGGAGGGGATTGTATCCTGGAGTCCCGCCGTTGGCGGGATCGTTTGTTTTTCCGAGGTGAAGGATGGGAACTAAGATACGGGTCCTTCCCGCCGAGGTGGCGGACAAGATAGCAGCGGGGGAGGTGATTGAGAGACCGGCCTCTGTGGTAAAGGAGTTGATGGAGAACTCCCTGGATGCCGGAAGCCGCCTCATTACGGTGGAGATAGAAGAGGGGGGCAAACGGCGCATTGCGGTGATGGATGAGGGGGAGGGGATGGCGAAGGAGGACGCCCTCCTCGCCCTTCGGAGACACGCCACCAGTAAGATCTCTGAGGAGGGGGATCTGGCGACGATCAGGACCCTCGGCTTTAGGGGTGAGGCCCTTCCCTCGATCGCTGCGGTATCCCGGTTGAGCCTGATCACCAGGACCCACGACGCGCTCTCAGGGACGCAGGTCCTGGTGGAGGGTGGCCAGGTAAAAACGGTGGGGGAGATCGGGGCCCCTGCGGGGACGCGGGTAGAGGTAATGGATCTCTTCTATAATCTACCGGCCAGGCGAAAGTTCCTCAGGGGGGTGAGGAGCGAGTTGGCCCATGTCATTGAGGCGGTCACCAGAATGGCCCTTGTTCATAGTTCGGTGGGATTTGTCCTGAAACACAACAACCGGGTCCTCTTCAACCTCCCCCCCGCCCAGGAGGGACGTTCGCGCATCAGGGCCATCCTGGGCAAAGAGGTTGTTTCCCGATTGCTCAGGATCGAGGGAAGCACGGGGTTCGGTGAGGTGCGGGGATGGGCCACCGTGCCCACCTATTGCCGTGGTTCTGCCAAGGGGATCTATATTTATGTGAATGGTCGTTATATCAGGGACAAACTGATCTCCCACGCCGTCTCAGAGGCATACCGCAGGTTTATCCCCGCCCGGATGTATCCGGTGGTCGTCCTGTCCCTCTCCGTTCCGTTGTCGGAGGTGGATGTCAACTGCCATCCGACAAAGATGGAGGTTCGATTCAGGAGGGGCCATGAGATACACCAATTGGTCTGCGATACCCTCAAGGTCGCCCTTACATCCCCCGTCGAGCAAAGGGGCGGTGAGGTGTCGGAGATCAGAGAAGAGCTGACCCCGTACGCCGCGCCGCCTGCCCACCCCTCTGACACCGAGTTGATCCCTTCACCCCCGTGGCGTATGGCAGGACAGATCAAGGGGACCTATCTCGTGGTGGAAGGCGATGAAGGGGTGATGATCTTCGACCACCATGCGGCCCATGAACGGATCCTCTATGAGAGGTTGAAGCGGTCGCTGCACGGCGAGCGGATTGCGCAACAGCCCTTTCTCATCCCCCAGCCCGTTGAGGTGGAGAGAGCGGAAAAGGAATTGCTCGTCGAATATCGAGCGGAGTTGGCCGCATTCGGGCTGGAATTGGAGGAATTTGGGGAGCGGGCCGTAGTAGTTACCTCCATCCCCGCTTTTCTGCAGGGGGAGGACCTGTTTGCGCTCCTGGAGGCCTTGAGCGCGGAGTTGTCGTCAAGAGGGGAGGGTGAAAGCGTAGCGCACGTCCTGGATCGAATCTGTGTGTTTCTTTCTTGCAGGGGGGCCATCAAGGCGAATCGTCGGCTGCAGGAGGAGGAGGCGCAGACCCTCCTGAGTGAGTGGGAGGCGCTTGCACGACCCACCACCTGTCCCCACGGCAGACCTCTGTGCCTCCAATGGAGTTGGCGGGAGTTCGAGGGGTGGTTTAGGAGGGGTTAAAGGCCGTACTTTGCCAGCTTATATCGCATCGCCCGGAAGTTCATCCCCAAGATCTCGGCGGCCTTCTTCTTGACCCCCCCGGTATGTTCCAAGGCCTTGAGAATGAAGGCCTTTTCCAAGTCCTCCACCACCCGGTTGAGGTCCATCCCTTCCTCGGGGATCTCCAAGGAGGGGGGGATGCTCTTTGAGATCATCCGTTCATTGAGATAGGAACGGATGTGCCGCTCCGCGATCGTCGGCGAGGTCTCCAAGGTGATGCTCCGCTCGATGATATTCTCCAGTTCCCTCACATTGCCGGGGAAGTCGTAGCCGAGCAGCAGCTCCAGTGCCTCGGGCGATACCCCCTCTATCTCCTTTCCCGTGTCAGCGCTGTATTTTCGGACAAAGTGGTTGACGAGCAGGGGAATATCCTCCTTGCGTTCCCTCAAGGGGGGGATCTTGATTTGAATGACGTTGAGGCGGTAGAAGAGGTCTTCGCGAAAAGTGCTCAGGGCGACCTTCTGTTGCAGGTCTTGATTGCTGGCCGAGATGATTCTGAGATCCACCTTGATATCTTCGGTCCCCCCCACCCGCTTAAACTCACGCTCTTGGATGACCCGCAGCAATTTTACCTGGAGGGGAAGGGGGAGTTCCCCGATTTCATCCATAAAGAGGGTCCCGCTCTCGGCCATCTCCAGCAGTCCCCTCTTGTTGGCGATGGCCCCGGTAAATGACCCCTTCATGTGCCCGAAGAGCTCGCTCTCCAAGAGATTTTCCGGGATGGCGCCGCAGTTCAGGGTGATAAAGGAACAATCTTTCCTGGCGCTGTTATAGTGGACGGCCTTGGCCACCAGCTCTTTACCCGTTCCGCTCTCGCCGGTAATCAAGACATTGGCCTTGGTCTGAGAGACCTTCTCCACGAGGTCATAGACACGCTGCATGGTGGGGCTCTTACCGATGAGGTTCCAGAATTTGTACCGCTCCTCTACCGCTTGACGCAGGCGGATATTTTCCCTGATGAGGTTGCTCCGTTCCAGGGACTTTTTGATGGTGAGCTTCACCTCTTCTACCCGGAAGGGCTTGGTGATGTAGTCATAGGCCCCCTCTTTTATGGCGGTGACCGCCCCTTCGGGTGAACCATAGGCGGTGATCATGATCACCACGGTGTCAGGGCTTACCTCTTTGCTCTTGCGCAAGACCTCAAATCCATCCGCCCCCGGCATCCGGACATCGGTGAGGACCATACTGTAAAAATTATTGTCCAAGAGCTCCAGGGCCTTTTCCCCGCTGGTAGTACTCGCCACCTCATACCCCTCTTTTTGCAACATGATTTCCAAAAAATCGCACATGCTCTTTTCGTCGTCGACTACCAGTATCTTTTGTTTCGTCATATCAGTTCCTCCGGCATGGCATTGTCAAACCGTTACGCGGCTGGGAAGGTAAGGGTAAAGGAGGTGCCGCGATGGGGCCTGCTCTCCACGGCGATGTCCCCTCCATGGATTTCCACAATCTTATGCACGATGGAGAGCCCCAGCCCTGACCCCCCCTCTTTCGTGGTGAAGAAGGGATCGAAGATTTTATCGATATCCTTCGGTGAGATTCCCTTACCCGTGTCCGCCACAACGAGTGTTACCGTTTGCCCCGTTCCGTCCTTGTGAACCTTGACCTCCAGTGTACCTTTGTCCTGCATGGCGTCGACGGCGTTGATGAGGAGGTTCCACAGGATCTGTTCAAGTTGTTGGGGATCGGCGGCAATGGTGATATTCGGTTCCATGATCTTGGCCAGCTTAATCCCCTTGGTCCATTGGGGAGAGCGGGAGAAGACCTCCAGGGTACTATCCATGAGGGCACCGACATCCACCTTTTTCTTGTTGAGCTTCGGGGGATGGGCATAGAGGAGGAAATCGGTGATGAGGCGATTCAGACGGCCGGACTCAGCGAGGATGATCTCCATCAATCGTTGGGTACTCTCACTCTCACCCTCCCTCTGCTCCTCCCTGAGCAGCTGGATGGCCCCACTGATGGAGGCCAGGGGGTTGCGGATCTCGTGGGCGATGCCCGCGGCCAGTTGTCCGATAGTGGCCAACTTTTCCGATCGCCTCATGGATTCCTCCATCTCCTTGATGTGAGTGAGGTCCTGGAATGTGATGATTTGCCCCACTTTATTCCCCCGGTGGTCCTTCAGGGAAGAGATAGAAAGCCCCAGCTTGATCTCCTCTCCATCGGGTCGCTGAAAGACGGTCTCGATACGAGAGCGAAGTCCCTCGTGGAAATTGTCATTCAACTCACGGAACAGCTCATTGATGGGGCGGTTCTTGAATTGTGAGATCTTGATACCGAGGATCTGCTCTCCCCCCTTGTTTAAAAAGGTTATCCGCTCTTTCAAATTGACGGTCAACAGCCCGCTCTGGATGCTCTGGATGACATCGCGGTTGAAGGCCTCGAGTCGGCTGAAATCCTCCCGGGTCTGGGTCAGCTCCTTCCCCCGCCGGCGCATCTCCTCAGCGAGATAGCCGGTGAGGTATCCCGACAGATAGAAGGCAAGGATGTAGGCAAACAGTCTGACTAGCAGATCGACGTTGTGATAGGGGAGGCGGGTGGAGAGGGAAGGGATCACCCAATAATATTCCAGGTTCAGGAGGAGCCCATAGCAGATACTGCAGGCCGATGCCGCCATGAGGCCGCCCCGCCGTTCCACCATGACTCCGGCCTCCAAGATCGCCAAGATGTAGAGGGGGGTGAAGACACTATCGCTGCCGCCGGTGATATAGATGATTCCGGTGATGATCAGGGCATCTATCGTTGTCTGGGCATAGATCAGGAATGTGTGATTTTTGACCTTGCGGATGAGGAGGGAAAAGACAACGGTGGTGGCATAAACGAGGAAGATGAGAAAGTAGAATAAGGCATATGGCCCCCAAAAAGCGGATATGCCCCTTAAGTGAAAAAGCAGCCCCATGAGGAGGATTGCGGTCGTGAGGGCGAGTCGATAGATGATCAGCCGTTTCAGTTGCTGTTGCATTGCTTCCCGTAGGCTAGAAGGCCGAGGCCATCTTGAAGATGGGCAAATACATGGAGATGACCAGTCCGCCGACGATCACCCCTAAAAAGACCATCAAGATCGGTTCGAGCATGGAACTCAGGGTGGCCACGGCCACGTCGACCTCGGCCTCGTAGAAATCGGCGACCTTGGTGAGCATGAGTTCGAGGGAGCCGGTGCTCTCCCCCACCGCGATCATCTGGGTCACCATCACGGGGAAGACGCCGCTCTCGGCCAATGGCTCAGAGATGGATTGTCCTTCACTGATACTGACCCGGCCCTTCAAGATGGCCTCTTCGACCACTTTGTTCCCTGCCGCCCCGGCCACGATATTGAGGGATTCAAGAATGGGCACGCCGCTGGTCACCAGGGTTGCCAGGGTACGGGCGAACCTGGCGATGGAGACCTTACGGATGAGCTCCCCGAAGACGGGGACCTTCAGCATCGTACCGTCGATCCGCCTTTTGCCGTTTTCCGTTTTATTGTATCTGTTCAAGGCGATAACCATACCCACCGTGACGGCGATGACGATGGGGAGATAGCTCTTGAAAATATTGCTGATGCCGATGACGACGCGGGTGGGCATGGGGAGCGTTGCTCCCATCCCCGCAAAGAGCTTCTCGAAGACCGGCACGACGAATACCATCAGGACGATGGTGACGCCGACGGCCACGGTTACGATCATGATGGGGTATACGAGGGCCGATTTGATCTTCTTTTTCAGCTCCTCCATCTTTTCGATATGGGTGGCCAGGCGGCTGAGGATGACGTCGAGGGTACCGGCCTCCTCCGCCGCCACCACTAAATTAACGAACATATTATCGAAGCAGCGGGGATGCTTTTGTAGGGCTGCCGCCAAGGTGGCCCCGGCCTCCACTTCATTCTTTATCGTTGTGATGATCCCCTGAAAGGTTTCGTCCTCCTCCTGCTGGGCCAATATATCCAAGGACTGGACCAAGGGGAGCCCTGCATCGATCATGGTGGCCAATTGGCGGGTAAAGATCGCCAAGGCCTTCTTTTTTACCCGTCCCTTCATGAACGGAAGGGTGATCTTGATCTCCGTCGCCTTTTTGACGATCTTGGTGGGGATGATCTGCTGTTGCCTCAGGTAGGCCCGGATTGCCGTCTCGTTGGGCCCCTCGAGTTGGCCCTTGCGGACCCCCCCCTGGGGGAGTCTTCCCTCCCATGCGTACTTTGGCATGATAACCCCTTCTCGTTACATCATTACGTTATTTTTTCTTTTCCGCGGTCTCTCCCAACATCTGGCGGAACTCCTCTAAGTTGGGGGACCTGCCCATGGCGTCGTTCAGGGTGATGATCCCCCTCTCGTAGAGTGAGAGGAGGGATTGATTCATGGTCTGCATCCCATACTTAAGTTGTCCTACCTGCATCTGCCCGTAGATCTGATGGATCTTGTCCTCCCTGACGAGGTTGCGGATGGCCGCATTGGGGATCATGACCTCCAGGGACAGTGCCAATCCTGTCCCGTTGGCCTTGGGCAGGAGCAGTTGACTGAGGACACCTTCCAGGACAAAGGAGAGCAGCGTCCTGACCTGGGGCTGTTGGTGCGGGGGAAAGACGTCGATGATCCTGTTGACGGTCTCGGTACATGAGTTGGTGTGCAGGGTGGCGAGGGTGAGGTGTCCGGTCTCGGCGATAGTCAGGGCCGCTTCGATGGTCTCCAGATCCCGCATCTCCCCGATGAGGACCACATCGGGGTCCTGGCGCAGGATATGTTTCAGCGCTATCGGGAAACTGAAGGTATCGGCGTTTACCTCTCGCTGGTTCAAGATGCATCCCTTGTGCGGATGGATGTATTCAATAGGGTCCTCAATGGTTATGATGTGGGCGTTTCGCTCCTCATTGATCTGATCGATCATGGCTGCCAGGGTGGTGGATTTGCCGCAGCCGGTGGGTCCGGTGACCAGGAGGAGCCCCTTGGGTCTCCTGATCAGTTCCTCGACCATCTGGGGGAGGCCCAACTCTTGAAACCCTTTGATCTTATAGGGTATGGAGCGGATGGCAGCAGCGACCACCCCCCTCTGGAAAAAGATATTTCCCCTGAACCTGGACAGTCCCTTTATCCCGAAGGAGAAATCGAGTTCGTGTTCCTCCTCAAAGCGGTGTTTTTGGGCATCGGTGAGCACGCTGTAGGCGAGCCGCTTGGTGTCGGCACCGGTCAAGGGGGGAAGATCTAAGGGGATCAGGCGGCCATATACCCGGATCTGGGGCGGAGTGCCGGTGGTAATGTGGAGGTCGGTGGCATCGTTTTCTACCATCGTCTTGAGCAGGTCTTGAAGGTCGAGTGGCATGGTTAATCCTTATTAATTATTTTATGTTATAACTGATCGTACTTAATCGACGGTTACCCGAAGTACTTCTTCGATGGTGGTTACTCCCTGTTTGATCTTGGCGATCCCGCTCTGCCGTAAGGTCTTCATCCCCGTCTGGACGGCCGCCCGTCTGATCTCATTGGCAGGGGCCCTGCGCAGGGTCAACTCCTTGACCTCGTCATCCATGGGCATCACCTCGAACAACGATAACCTGCCACGATATCCGATATTGCTGCACTTGCTGCATCCTGCTCCCTTATAGCATTGGAAATCGTAGGTTTCCTCTTCAGGGACCCCCAGATCCGTGAGGGCCTCTGGGGGCAGCTCGACGGGTTCCTTGCAATCGGGGCAGATGCAGCGGACCAATCGTTGCGCCACCGTCATGATGAGCGAGGATGAGACGAGGAACGGTTCCACCCCCATGTCCAGGAGACGCCCGATGGTGCTGGGGGCGTCGTTGGTGTGGAGGGTGCTGAGGACCAAATGGCCCGTCAAGGCGGCCTTGACCCCTATCTCAGCCGTCTCCAGGTCTCGAATCTCTCCCACCAGGATGATGTCCGGGTCCTGGCGCAGGAACTCCCTCAGGGAGGCGGCGAAGTTCAGGCCGATGGCCTCATGCATCTGGACCTGGTTGACGCCGGGGAGGTTGAACTCTATGGGGTCTTCGGCGGTACAGATATTTTCCGAGACCTTGTTCAACTCGGAGAGGACGGAGTAGAGGGTAGTCGTCTTCCCACTCCCCGTCGGCCCGGTGACCAAGATCATCCCAAAAGGTTTAAAGATGGCCTGACGGAATATTTCCAGGGCATCGGGCTCAAAGCCCAGTTTGGTCATATCGAGCTGGAGTTTTGTCTTGTCGAGGAGCCGCATAACCACCTTTTCACCATAGAGGGTGGGGATGATCGAGACCCGAAAATCCATCTCCCTGTTCTGCATCCTGATCAGGAAACGCCCTCCTTGGGGGAGGCGTCGTTCCGCGATATCCATTTGGGACATGATCTTGAGACGCGAGATAACGGCGTTCTTCATCTGAATGGGCGGCCTCATCACTTCGTAGAGGATCCCGTCGATCCGTTCCCGCACCCGCATGAATTTTTCGTACGGCTCAACGTGTATGTCGCTGGCCCCTTTTGAGATGGCATCGGCGAGGATGAGGTTGACCAATTTTACGACGGGGGCTTCCTCCGCGGTCTTCTCTACTTCGCTGATATCAAAGGTTTCATCGGTCTTTACCACCTCCATCCCCTCGTCTTCGAAATCGGCGAGGGCCCCGTCAATGTCAAGGGAGGCAGTAGGGTTGAGATGTTTTCCTATGGCCGTCTTGATGTCCGTCTCAGAGGATACCATGGCTTGGATCTGATATCCTATGCGGAACTTGATATCGTCTATCACCGAGACGTTAAAGGGGTCGACCATGGCCAGATAGAGCGTTGACCCGCTCCTGCGGACCGGAACCACCTGATTTTTCTGCATGAACTCCTCCCCGATCAGCCCCACCAGTTTGGGGTCGAGCTCCATCTCAGCCAGGTTGATGGAGGGGAGCCCATAGCGTTTGTGGAGAAAATCGAGGAGATCGTCCTCCGAGAGGAATCCCATATCAATCAAGACGGAACTCAGATTAGTCCCCTTGAGCTTCTGTTCGCTCTGGGCCTGCTTCAGTTGTTCCTCGGTGATGATTTCCGCCTTGAGGAGGAGTTGCCCTAGCCTTAACGACATGGTTTTATCTCTCGTCTCTTGAATACACGCTTAATTATCTTAATAAATTTATCACCATTTTTTATGTATGTCAATATTTGTCACCTCCCCGAACTCCCCTTGCATTTTTGGGGGCTTAACAGGTAATATGTGTTGCTTTTTTATTTATTGTACGTTTTTCTCTGCATTTATCATGCCATGATAGGGTTTTGTTTGTTATCTCGAAGCCAACAGGCATTAGAAGACGAGCCGCGTGCGAAGGAGGAGGAATGAAAGGCAGTAGAAAAATAGAGATGGCTGAACGGCTTCAAACACTTCCCCCCTACCTCTTTGCAGAGCTGGATCGAAGGAAGGCCGCCTTGCGGGCCAAGGGGGTGGATCTTATCGACCTGGGTGTGGGTGATCCCGACCTCCCCACCCCGCAGCGGATCGTGGAGCGGATGAGGGAGGCGGTTCTCAATCCCCAGAACCATCGTTATCCCGGCTATGAGGGTATGCGGGAATTCCGGGAGGCGGTGAGCCGGTGGTATGAGAGGCGTTTTGGGGTGGTGCTGGACCCGGAGGGTGAGGTCCTCGCCCTGATCGGCTCCAAGGAGGGGATCGCCCACATACCCCTGGCCTTCATCAACCCCGGTGCATACTCCCTGGTCCCCAGCCCAGGCTATCCGGTCTATCATGCGGGGACGGTCTTCGCCGGGGGAAGGTCCTTTATTATGCCCTTGCTGGAGAAAAACGGCTTTTTACCCGATCTCGGGCAGGTGCCCCCGGAGGTGGCGGATGCCGCCACCTTGCTCTTTGTCAATTATCCCAACAACCCGACGGCGGCGGTGGCGGACAAGGATTTTTTTTCGGCGGTAGTGACATTCGCCCAACGCCACTCTCTCATCGTCTGTCACGACGCGGCCTACAGCGAGATATCTTTTGACAACTATGTCCCCCCCAGTTTTTTGGAGGTGGCAGGTGCTCGGGCGGTGGGGATCGAATTCCACTCCCTGTCCAAGACCTATAATATGACCGGCTGGCGGCTGGGCTTTGCAGTGGGGAACAGGGATATCCTCGCCGGGCTAGGCAAGGCCAAGACCAATATCGATTCGGGTGTCTTTCAGCCTGTTCAGTGGGCCGGGATCGAGGCCTTGACAGGTGATCAATCAGATGTAGAAGGGATGTGCGCCGTTTACCAACGGCGGCGCGACGTCATGGTCCGTGGGCTCCGTGCCGTGGGGCTGGAGGTCACCCCTCCCCGGGCGACCTTCTACCTCTGGGTCAAGGTGCCCGCTGGCCATGATTCGGTCTCCTTCGCCTCCCTCGTGCTCGATGAGGCAGGGGTGGTGCTCACCCCAGGCAGCGGGTTCGGCGCTGCGGGTGAGGGGTATGTGCGCCTCGCCCTGACCGTGCCGGAGGCGAGGCTCGAGGAAGCGGCGCAGCGGTTGCAGGGCATCAGCCTGTAATTGCATGTAATTGTGATAGTGATCATTTCCCTTTGTCCACAGGGGGCATACAAGAAGCAGAGTCCATCAAAGGCCAACGGCCCGCCACCAGTGCCCTGTTCCCCTTCCGAAGATCGTCAAAAATTGTATAGCTGGTCCAGCTCCTCATCGCTGACCAGAAAGACCTTATTGTGCGGGGGCAATGGTTCTTCGGAGAAGAAGCGCGGCAAGCGGTCGTCCTCATTGGTAAAACCGGCCTTGTGGTTGAATTCGCGCTCGGCCTTCAATACCCGTACCCCCATTGCTGCATAGTCATCGGGGCCGATCGGTGTGCCCACCTTAGTGCTGAGCATCTGGAACATGGCCTGCGCTGCGGCCGGTGTCGCCATGGCGATCCCCGCCAAGATGCACAGCCCGGTACAATCCATCGCCGCCATGGCAATTTGGGTCTTTCTTGAGGCATCCACCTGGCCTTCGGCCGCCAAGGGATTGAGTTTGCCGGCGAGGTAGATCCCCAGCAAATTGCCGGCCGTGTGGTCCGCCCCCATGGGGGAGGTGGCGTATGTCACGCCGTTGCCCTGCATGGCCCTGGGGTCGTAAGCCGCAATGCCCTGGTGCTTGACCGCAGGCACCCGGGGGTGGTTGAAATGTTTCCCCACCGCGTCCGGACCGTTCCCGATTATTGTGCCCATTTCCGTTCCCTGGGCGATCTCTTCGACCATGTCGATAGCGGCTTGGCGGTCTCCGAACTCTTTGTACCCGGCATCCATGGCCACGGCAACGGCCACCCCGGTGTTCATCGTATCCACGCCGATGTCGTCGCAGAGAAAATCGAGCCGGGCGATGGTATCCAGGTCATCGATGCCGGTCATGCCCCCCATGGACCAGATGGTCTCATATTCCAGGGACGCGGTGACATAGCGGCCCTTCTCATCCACATATTCGTTGGAGCACTGAACGATGCACTGGGAGCAGCCCTGGTGCGTGGCTTTGCCGCCCCGTTTTTGTATAGTTTCTGCCAAGGCCTCGCCGCTGACCTTTTCCCACCCATCGAATACGCCGTTGGTGGCGTTATAGCTTGGAAACGCACCAAGGGCGTTGACGGCGCCGACCGTGGAGGCCGTTCCCAGCTTAGGCAATACCT
>Ga0315550_1002172_pt1 | contig 12029 bp, 17 predicted proteins | sample SalMarSW160190MG_2_FD_203100 | JGI IMG/M metagenome (GOLD analysis project Ga0315550, IMG submission 203100) | Salt marsh sediment microbial communities from the Plum Island Ecosystem LTER, Massachusetts, United States - Salt Marsh Sediment SW1601-90 ... | reverse complement strand
CGCAACCGTACCCGCTCCTGTAGTGTAGTACAGGTACATCAAGATAGCCCAGCCATTGCCGGTATCATCATAGATTGCCCGCTTCGTACCTAAGGGAAAATCCTCTGTGGCCGAAATGGTAGTCCAATCTGCTGGGTTGGGTCCATTAGTTACTTCGCCGGGCCAGTTATCGACCAAGAAAAACTTGTTGCATGTAATTCCAACTGTCATATTAAAAACTCCTTAATGGGAACATGTTTCAAGCCCATCGCCACGTCCCAAGTTACAATGAGCTTACCCTAAAAAGAATCTGAGATTTGAAATTTGAGATCTCAAATTATTGTTACGGTGTCACATACTCGTAGTAAAGCTGGCTGTTTGGATGCCAGCAGACAAGATTGCCCTTAAAGAGAACTCTCGCCAGCTTCATATCCGTTCCGCCGGCGATCTTCTTTTGGTCGAAGAACTCGGTCATTCTGAAATTGCTGTCGGGATGGATAAAGAAATCCCAGTCCAGAAGATTCAGTCCGTAAACCCTTTGCTCAAGTGCCTGGGCCGCTCCGGTTGTTTCGCCCATAGCAGTATTATTGGCACTTTTAAGGAACGGGTCTTTGATAATCCTGCGACCGTCCAGAACCATTTCGGTAAAGCCCTGTCTTGCTACTCGATTGTCTTCGATCTTGTAGGGCATAGACCTCGCCTCGGCCTCAGCCTGTAGCGATAACCAAAGTGTACCGCCCAGAATAGTTACTAAATCTGTGTTGTCGCTTTCCAGATCTTCCAATGGCTCGAACCAGGTCCGCATCTGCGATATGCTTATCGCCACTGCCGCTGCCTGAACAGTTGAGCTGATCGTTCCGCCCATAGGCTGGAACCAAAAGCCCGTATCGGCTTTTGTGCCGGCACTATAGGTCCTGGTAACCGTGCCGTAGGTGGCATCTACCTCTAAGGCATTGTTAAGACCCTGCAGATACTTGTTCGTATCCGATGATGCTTTTGACTGACTCATGGCCATATAAAGTTTTTTCCGCATATGTATTCTCATTGCTTCGTTTGCCTTTTTGACGCGGAATTTTGCAAGATTTTGGAGCTGTGTACCATCCGGTGCTTGCCGGGCGTTTTCCATTTCCTCATCAACGTCAATCTGTACCGGACACTGCATCTTTTTCTTGCGGAAATAAACCTTCTCAGTGCTGTCTTTGACGCCATGAGTCAGTGTGTCATTAACACCGTAATCCTGGACTAAATCCTCGTGGGTGTCGGTATCAACATTTTTGTAGTATCGAGCACCACCGGAAAACCTCAAATTCTTACGCCGAAGAAGAAGGGCCGTTACCGGATTCTTCTTCATGTATTCAACCTCCCACGTCTTGTCGTGCATATCACGTGTGAGGTTGTCTAAATCCTGATGAAAACTCATTGTTTAATCTCCTGTACTCTTGTAGCCCTTTAGGGCCTGGCCGTATTGTGTGGCCACCTCATCTAAAGAGCCTGCTTTAATTTCGACTCCTTTCAGATTCGGACCCGTACCGCCGCCCGAGCCTGAGTCGAGTGAAAGAGAAGAAGATTTTTTGTCGGCTTTAGCTTTGTCTATTTCTTTTCTGGTCTCTTTGTAGCACTTCTCCATGATGCGTGTGGCCTTGGCTGGTTTGCCCTTAGGAACCTTACCGCCCGCTGCTAACTCGTTGAATTTTTTGATAGCCCCGTTGCGGCAATCGGCGCCGTACTCACCGTCCAGATCAGACAGAAGCTCTTCATAAGCTGAATTTCTGGTGGCAATGGCCTGTTCTTCACGTGACCTGGTCTCATAGGTTTCGGCCTTTTTTTCCAGAGCTGCAATTCGCTTGTCTTTAGTTGAAATCTTTTCGTTCAGGTTCTTAATGGCTTTAACTAACAGACGCTCATCTTCATCGTATTTTGCCTCATCGAGGTCAACATCGGTGATACCAGCTTCTGTTGCTTTGGCCTCGGCAGTCGCAAGCTTATCTCTAAGCTGTTCGATTTCTGAATTGGCTGTTTCTAATTCTTCCTGAGTCTGCTTTGCCATTTCATTGGCCCTGGCTGCATTAGCCCTTGCCTGCTCAAGCTGCTGTTCTTTGATTCTGGCCTTGTCGATGGCACTTTGCTCTTCCGGAGTTTTTGCAGCCTTCTCACCTTCTTTAATGGCACTATCCAGAACATCATCGTTTCCTTCGCTGCCTTCGGGATAGAACCTTACGAATGGGCCGTACTTGGCCGCCAGTTTTAAAGCTCTTGCCAACATGGGTAAATTTTCTTTCTTTAATTCACTCATTTTTTTTCCTTTCGTTTGAGAATCGTGCCTCTTTCAGGAAAAAGAATCCCAAATCTCAAATCTGAGATCTCAAATCCTTCTACAGCCTTGCCACCCCTTTAGACGGTGCCTGTTTGGATGGCCTGGCATAAAAAAAAGCCGCTACACACGGCTTTTGAGTCCATAAAAAAACCCCTATATGCTTAAACCGCATACAGGGGCTAATTAGCTTACCCTTTGACCCAACTCAATTATTGTGGGTTATTGTTTTATTTTTTAGGACACTTCTGACCGGATGCCTGTCTCCTTCCCTGCAAACCTTTGCTTGCTCGATAAGAATCCTTATGTGGCCCGGTACCGTCCCTTTTACCTCTTGAATTACGTCCCATGATTGTTCCTTTCTTCAAATTTTTCTTTTGTTCGTCTCCAAATATTTTTAACTGCTTTCCCAAAATTCTCAGGATTTTCAAGCATACAAACAAATGCTTTATGACGCAAATATGCTAATACATATATCACATCATCAATTCTAAAACCTATGTATGGCGCGGACATAAATAGTCCTCTACCTCTTAAGAATGTTACAGGGTTATCCTGTTGAATCCACAGTTTACAATTATCCCAAAATATCATTTTTATACTTCCTTCTTCAAAACTATTTCAAAATATACTCTTCATCGGCTTTAGTGATTTCTTTGTCCTTACTCAACTTACGCATTATTATCAAATCACATGCCGTTTCTAAATCTCCGGTTTTCAGAGCCTCTTGAATAATCTCTTCTGCTAACTCATCCAAACAACTCATTTAAAATCTCCTTCTTCTTGTCATTCCTTCTTCAAATATTTATTACCGAACTAAACAACTTTACTTATTGCAGTTTTCCTCGCCCTCAATAAACTATCGGCCGCTTCATTTGCGGTGATATCATAACTGCTCGATGGTATCTTGAATCGCTTGGGTTCATTTATATTTACCATTGGTTCTCCTTCAATCATGGCCGAAAATCCTTACATAATTTCGCGCGTATTTTTTCATGCCTAAAGCCCTCTGCCTGGCCAAGCCGAACCTTTCAGGATCAGCCTTCATCGCTTCACGTTTCCCTCTTGCCTCCCCTTTATGGACCGCTTCTCTTTCCTCGGAGTCTAAATCACCTGAAAAGATGGTCTTGTTGTCATCCTCGAAGCTTGTGCCCTGGATATTAGCCATAGACCAAATTTCCATCTTCGATAAGCTGGACCGTACAGACCGACTTGCACTTACCGCAGATAATCCTCGGCACCACAATAAAAGATGATTTCTTCTTGCCAATTATCTCCTGTGCCGGAACTTTCGCAGATGTATCACACATCATACACTCAATCTTCCATACTGCTTTTTTGGTTTTTGTTTCTTCGACGTTTGTTTCTTCTGTTGCCATTTTATGCTACTCCTTTAGTCTGTGGGGCCAACTGGCCGGCCTGTAATAATAATTGAGCCAACTGCTGCAACTGAGGTATACCGGCAGTTTGTACGAACGCCTGAATCTTTTCCTGGGGGACCTGTTGTAATATTTGGCCCATCATAATAAACTGCCTGAAAAGCTGCAAGCCCTTATATCGCTGTAAAATCTCTTTGCGCTTTGATATATTAAGAACCCTTAACATATCCTCCAGCATCGGGTTAGGAACAGGATTCTCTAAAAGCTTGTACGCCGTAGCGTATTCCTGCTGCTTTTTTGCCTCATCGAAAGGCAGAGTCGAGCCTGGCTCAATATTTACATTAAACCTTACATCGAGAAGGCCTTGATGAATTTTTATCGCCATCTTTTGCTCATCGGACAGCATTTTCATCAACCGATCAGGTTCGTAGTTTCTCTGGCATATTTCTGCTATCAACGTAGCCGTATCATCTATCCACTGATCGAGGAAAATCCCCTGCAAGCCCACATAATCCAAAGAGTTCTGATTTAGCCTGATGATTTCTGCCTTAGTCTGGTCCCCTTTGGATGCAGCTCCGCGGGCGACAGGCTGCATAAACATTTGATCGTCAATATCCTCTTTCAAAATACTAACCAAAGCTGCTAAGGCCGGGTCAAGCGGTGGATAAACCAGATTTTTTATGCTATTTATTTTACCTCTTGCCGCTATTACAATCCTGCCTAATCTCGTAAAGGCGTCCTTTGTGCTTCTAACCTTTCCTTTCCTGTCTTTGGCCAGAGCTCCTGCTTCCACAATTTTTGTAGGATCAGCTGTTCTTCTGACCTGGTTAACAAGAGAGCTAACGGTGATATTTAGAAAATCGTTGTTGTGCCGTGACATCTCAACCGCGTTACCGCCTTGCCACATGTGCGGCAGAATATGATAAGGCATTACCGTAAACGGCCAGCGGCTCTCTTTGTAAACCTGGTCTTTTTCTTTTGGGTTAAGTATAGTCCGGCCTATCCTTAAAACAAACCGCCCCCTAGGAAATTTAGGTTCATCATATTCCTTCACTATCTGTTGTGGCCATTCGGCAACCGGCTTATTCGTTTTAGTGTCTATGAAAATTCCTGTCCCTGGCTCTTTTGTGATTTTGCCCTGTCTTAAAAGAATATCTTCCGGCACATTATCTTCGATTTTCACATGTGTTGTAGAATAGTCCCGCCAATAGATTTCCTCGATATCCACGTAACGTTGTTTTTCTCCTGCAGCTAACTCATCTAATGAGCTATCACCTGTAGCAGCACCTTTACCCAGTATCAAAGAAACAAGCTTTGAGAATATGTTTTGGCGGGACAGTGAAAGCGTATCGCCTTTTTGGCCTTTATAGGTAATTATATCACTGGCTGTATATTGCGGATCACTGGCTGTATAAGCCTCTTTTTCTATTTCCTTTTTATATTCCGGCCATCTGTTCTGTGCCCATTCCAGTTTTACCCTGCGCTTGGTACCGCAATTTTCCGCATCAACCAGATTCTCCGCCGATCGATCGGCCCAGAACAAACCCGGATGGATAAAATATTCGACAACTTTGCCTATCCAAACTTTATTGGCAGTATCCCAGCCTCCTCGGGGTCTTGGCTCCCATTGTGTTTTTCCTACCATGTAGCCGAAAACCGCACAATCCAATAACCCCATTATCAGTTTTTTGCGCATCGCCAGTTCGTATGGCGATGTCCATAGATACTGAAGATGTCCGGCCCACTTCTCGGCGTACTCCGTTGCCCCTTCTTGCTCATCGTCCCAGGCGTGGGTAAGTATCTTGGGGTCATTACCCGCCAGCTTAGAGATGGTTTGAAACATCAATGGATATATGCGGTTCACAACCACATATTCCCAATCCTCATTAAGAGTCCAGCCCTGGAGCTGTGCGCCCCATGCGTACTGAATGGCGGTCAACCACATCTCCATCCACTCTTTGGTGACACTCATTCCCGCATCACGAATATCATCCAAAAATGAATTAAGCTCAGGGTGTTTGTCTTCTGTTGCTAATGGATTGCCGTGTGTTGTGCCTTCTTTTGGCATTTTAGAACCCGATAAGAATAGCCGTTATTTCTGTCATAGCGGTTCCACTGGCGCCGTCAAGGTCAACCTCAAAATACAGATCATTAAACCAATAGCTATTGAATTTCAAGGCCGCTATACGGTTGTTGCCACTATCTAATTTTTCGGTCAACCCGCTTAAAAGACCACCTGTAACCGTTATGGTATCGACCCATCTTGCCGTTATAGCAGTTCCGCCAATCGGTGTATCTGTGACCACCCTTGTACCCAACGTCATAACGCCGGTCAAAAGAAGCATGACTGGCCCATTCTGTCGGGCCCGACCGTAAAGATTGTAAAGAATCGTTGCGTTATCGGCAGCCTTTCCGTAAGCGATAATACCCAACCCTGTAGCATCTTTCATAACAGGGTCGTTTTTAAGGTTATTTACCACGCCGGAGGAAGGCCATATACTGTAACTAAAATCCGTGCCGGCTGTCAGAAGTGTATCATCTGCCACTACCGCTTCTCTGAGCATTTTCCATGGCAATTTTTGTTCTTGCAAATACATATTGTTTTCTCCTTTAAGGTATAATCACACGGATTCGATCTGCTTGTAGCACCATATAATGATCTCAAATTTGAGATCTTAAATTTCAAATTTTTTTAATCCTCCTCTTCAAACATACAAAACGATTCTCGATATAATTGCGTAATTTCTTGCTGGGTTAGCGCTCGGTTATAAATTTTCACATCGTCGATGAGGCCATCAATCATCTGCGAGCTTGGTTCACCTATATATAATATTTGTGAGTTACTTGTTGTGCCAAATACTCTTGTAAAACTGCCATTATTTGAACCATTGATATAAAAAGTAACATTAGTAGAATTGATTACTGTAGCAATCTGGGTCCATAGACCAGCCGTTATTGTATTATTAGATGTTACAGTTCCATCATCACCATCTGTTGAATATCCTTGAAATTGTAATTTTGATGAAATTCCCTCGATTCTCAAGTAATAACCATCAGCGCCACCACCTGCGTACTTATATAATATTTGTTGATTTTTAATTACTGATGTAGGTTTATACCATAATATATAAGTTATTGATTGAGCAATTAAAATGTCCAAATTATCATTATCTGGTATACTAATACAATCGCTTGTTCCATCAAAGCTCCATGCGGGGCCATTTAATCCAGGAACATTATGGGTGTTGTCATTTAATGTGCCATGATTTTTATTGCCGGAATAATCAACGGCTTGTCCATTACCATCAGCGAACCAGCAACCAACAGGATTGCCAAGAGGATGTGCATGGTTCATTAATGTTCCAGGCAATGGCTTGTTGATGTAATCCGCTTTTATCAGAGGGCAGAGGACAGAAATCAGAAGGCAGAGAATAATCAAGCGTTTCATGTGAACTCCTATAAAACTATACCTGAATCTACATTACTTCTTAATGTTTCATATTTGGCATGATTGTATGCAGTCTTTTCCTGCTTATAAGTATCTACCCATGCCTGAGCTTGAGGTAATAAAATACCAGAAAGAGTCGATACATCATCTGTTTTGGTAGCGTTATATGTAAAAGATTTACGCCTTACCTCGACTTCATCTTCCTTCAAGACAACCTCCAATCCGATAATAAATAATCCACCTTCAGTTAAAGTAGGCCATAATTTTGTTGTCTCTTTTGTTAGTGCCATATCATTTTTCCCCATTTATCCAAGTGTGAAATGCCGCATCGCAATCAGCATCCACATTGTTACAAATGAATCTTGCGTATTTGGTTCCCTTTGGTATGGATAGAATCCAATCGTCCACCCTATCGTAAACATTGGTTGAGGCGGCGTGACCTTTATAAACATCTTGAAAAAGCGTCACTACATTGGCCGCCTGACTCTTTGTTCGCACCGATTCGCTATTTCCAATTGTCCCATCTTTTATGAACCACTTGCGACCGTTTATATCGAAATCGCCGGTAGTTGCATCCGTTAGGCGAATCACCGTATTAGAGTCTGCTACTGTACCGACTATTGTGGTGGTCGCCACCGTCTCGGCAGTGCCAGTAATAGAATAGAGCAAATTCCAGTTAATCTCATCATTGGAAATTTCAACCCAACCCTTGCATCCATCGGTAGCAACGGCCTCAATGGGAGCTATTTCGATATTATAAACAACCTTGCGATAATTTGACAAATCGGCGGTAGCTCCCACAACGAGAGTAGCGGCAGTAGCGGTTTGCCAAACATCAATTTCTTCGTACGATTTGTCTACATTTACATCGTTGACCTTAACATTAAGATTAGGGGCTACATTGTTGACATCATTAATATCGACCTTAACATGAACCGTGTTCGCTAATGAGGCAATATTCGTATTGAGCGAAGGTGCCAAGTTGTTCACATCGTTAATATCAATTTTGACATGGACCGTGTTCGCAATTGAGGCAACGTTAGTATTGAGCGAAGGCGCTAAATTATTCACATCATTAATGTCAACTTTAACATGGACTGTATTTGCAACCGAAGCAACATTGTTATTAAGTGAAGGCGCTAAATTATTGACATCGTTGATATCGACCTTGATATGGACCGTGTTTGCAATCGAGCTAACACTGGTATCTATCGGCAAAACATCACTATTTATATCGTTGAGAGTAAATAGTGTTGGGGCATACTGTCCTCCGAGAGCAACTACTAATACAAAAGCAACTAAACCGCCAATTATGTATTTTCTGTTCATTTTTTTATTCCTTAAACTTTGTCTGACTAATCTTCTTTCGTATCTTCCAACAACTCAAACTCGGCGGGGTCTTTGGGGTTCGTAAAAAGCCCTCTATTCTCCGGCTCCTCTTTGTAGTTGCGGATTTCGTAAGAGCTGCGAAAACCCAAACGAAAACCTGTAATTGTGACAATTACCCCTGTCACTATTCCAGCTACAAAACAGATTATGGGTACGTAAAAGTTCACTAAATCGCTTCCTCAATCGACTCATCTTTATCGGCAGTGAGTTCTTCCTCGACCTCATCAGAATTAACATCGTTGTTTAGTTCAGTTGTTACTGATTTGTCTCTGCCGGGTTCCGCCTTATCAACAGAGATTGTCTTGGAATGTATTACCAACTTCAGCGCCTCCAACGTCACTTTATTGACACGCGGAAAGGTGCTCTTGGCAAGCTGATCCTGCAACATCTTTACTTGCCGTTGAATCATACTAACTACACCTATACGGCCTTCCGACAAAGGTAAGTCACTTAATTCCTCCAGAAATTTCTCATACGTTTCGATGGCCGATTGAGTATGAGCTGCATCGGCGGCCATCATTTGCTCCTGAACCTCCAACTGCCTCATACTAACGTATGAGTCCCGGCGCAGCATTTCTTCTTCGCCGACTTTTTCGGTTTCAAATTTGATAGGATTGTTTTGTTTGACTACTTCATCTCTGAAATCGTTTCTTAGCTCACCGTTCATGGTTTGTACTCCTTCTTCTTGGCCCCGCGGGGCTTTACCACAACATTTCTTATATTTACGCCTTGACCCACACGGACAAGGCTGATTCCTATGTATTTTCATCTTGATACTCCTTCTTCATTCAAATCATCCAGTAATTCATCACAATATTCCGCTGTAAGCTCATCGCTTCGCTCCTCAGTTGCCGGCATTTTAGCTTCTAATATCAATTTTTTGAACCACTTGACCATTTTACTCAAAGAATAGGCGTGCTGCTCAGTAATAGAAACAATGCCTTCTATTTTCTCTATCTCACCCGAACCATTACATCTCGGGCAAGTTACTTTTTTGATTGTTTTCGTAGCAGCCATATTTCTACTCGAAATCACTCATATCTTCGTACATCAAATCCAGCTCATCTTCCTCATCGTCTTCATCATCAACAGCACCCATAACCGCAATAGGCCTTTCGGGTTCCTTTTCACTGTCCGTCCAGCTATAGTCCTCATTTAACGGGCAGCGCAAATGTAACTGGATAAGACCCGCCAAAGTAATGACACAATCATCATGCTCACCAACCTCGGCCTCCGGCTTTCCCTGAGCGCTCCAGATAAACACTCTCATTTCATCTATGAACCTTATATCATAAATTTTGAGCTCGTGTTCTCGTGATACTTTCTGCAGGTCCGCTACCATCGGCTTGCGGGTCAATGTTGTAGTCTTCCAGCCGAGCTTCTTGGAGTCCTCACGCTGTATGGTTTCTTCTTTGTGCTCACGCTGATAAATATACGGATAATCAGCTCTCTTCATAGCATCGAGAACGCTTAGACCAATAGAGTTCATTTCCGGTGACGCCCACGCATAATTGTAGAATTTACAGGCCAAAATAAACTGATCGGCAAAATCTATCGTGTCCGGGCGCCCGTAATAAGTGATAGGTACCTCAAAATGGTTTCTGTCTAATATTGCCGTCACGGAACGGTCAGGGTCACTTCTTTCGTTATGAGGATCGGACAAGACACCTTCGGCCACATCCGCAAACCCAACGTAACTGTGATTCTTTATAGGCCACTTCCAGATACTCCAGCAGTTCTGCCGGCGGTTTACATACCTGAATTTGACCTTGCCCGGCTCCGGCTCGTAAAACTCAATGGTTGCCTCCGGCGGCCTGCAATTGCGCTCCATAATATCGAGGTCAATAGGATTAAATACCCCCCGACCGGTGCTTTGAAACGCCTCTCGTGCGGTCCGTGGATATTCTGCTTTGAATCGGCCAATGTCTCCGCCGCATTTATTCTGGATAGTCAGCAAGGCAAAATAAATCTGCTCTTGTGTTAATACAACATTCATTGCCTCGCCTTCTTTAATATACTCTTCTATTTCCGGTGTCATGTTCGGTACAGTTTTCATACCTTTAGGCAATAGTGTTTGATATTCCGGCTCATCCTGCCAGCTCAAAAATATAGGCAAATGCCCACGATAGTCCTGTGGGTCATTTCGCAATCTATTAACGGCTGCCCAATATGTATCGTAAAAGGCCCCGCCCACGCCGTTGGCAGTAGATTCATAAACAATCATCGTGTCCGGATCATCAGGTACCTCATGCAATAAACTACCTAATTGCAGACCTGCATTGGCCCAAAATGCAACCTCTGTGGCATGTATATATTGTGTGGTGCCACCCCGACCCAATACCTTCTTGCCGGCAGTTTGACACAACATACTCGAGCGCCACGGTGCTTTGTATCGTATCTCCTTGGTTGAGGCCCGATCGGTTTCCCTTTTAAGGTTGCGCGGCATCTCCTCTTGATAAATCTGACACATCCTGAAAACCTTGTCCGTTGATTCACGGTCCGCAGAGATAACGCAACCATGAGCATTTTCCCTGCGGTTTATCCGCTCGAAAATGTCGGCCTCTATCTTTGTGGATATCCCACGCTGCCGTGCCTTGAGAATTATCAGCATAATCGGCAGACCATGCTTAATCTGTAGTCGCATGGCGTTGTGGACCTTGAGCTGGGCCCTGTTATGAATTAAAGAGACAAGCCGTGACTTCTTATTTATAATCTTTAAGTTCTCCGACTGCCAACCTAAAGATGTCCGCTTATAGTCCTCAATCAGTTGTTTTGTTGCTGCTACCATCGCCTTCTATGCTCTTTTTATCCAATCCCGTCCCTACTTTTTCGGCCTCCACTATACGTTTTTTTATTTCATCGAGCGTTAATGGCTTACCTGCTTCATCGACAAGTCTACTTTCGCTCTTATCAGCCATGTCCGTAAGATTGACCGCTACAAACTTAAAACTTAATGGCGGATAAAATCCTTGTAGACCGTTCTGAATAAGAAAATCTTTCCGAATCTCGCGCGCGTGCGTAAAAGCGTCCGAAAAATCAGCCTGAAAAGAATCATGTTTTGGATTCAGCCAGTCATAAACTGTACTAATAGGTATATTTATAGACTTTGCAAAATTCCGTAATGTAGGAAGTTTGTTCGGTACACGCTTAAAGTCAACCCACTTAACCCTTTGGACAGTTTCATTGTTGGCTTTTACATACTCGTAGTGTTCAATCGGTATCTCGCAATAAGGCTCAATGTCAAAAAACTCTATGAGCTTTTCGCAAAACTCAGGCTTGTAGGTTGTGGGCCTGCCTTTAGGAGATTTGAGATCTGAAATTTGAGATTTGAGATTCTTCCTTTTGGCCTGCTTGTGCGCTTTTTTCTTCTTAGCCTGCTTGTGCGCTTTTGTTTTTTTGGCAGTTCGTTTTCTGTCTTCCGTCATCTGTCCTCAGCACGTCCATCCACAATTATAGCAATATCCGCCTTTGAAGTTCTCTACCCCATATGATTTGTTCTTAGATAAATGGTAATCTTCATACA
>Ga0315550_1002170_pt1 | contig 12033 bp, 11 predicted proteins | sample SalMarSW160190MG_2_FD_203100 | JGI IMG/M metagenome (GOLD analysis project Ga0315550, IMG submission 203100) | Salt marsh sediment microbial communities from the Plum Island Ecosystem LTER, Massachusetts, United States - Salt Marsh Sediment SW1601-90 ... | reverse complement strand
GACTACCTGATGCGGCGGCGCCTCTCCGAATCGGCCCGCGAGCTGGTCGAGACCGATAAGCGCATCGTCGATATTGCCTTCGATTACCGGTTCAACAGCCCTGAAACCTACTCGCGCGCTTTCAAGCGCATGTTTGGCGTGCAGCCCAGCCAGTGGAAGGAGCGTGAGCGGCTGGACCGGCGGTTCCTGATGCCCCGGCTGACTCGCGAACACCTGGCGCACGTCAACGCAGGGGACTACCTGAGACCGGTGCTGGAAGAGCGGGATGTGTTCCAGGTGGCGGGATTGATGACGCTGGTCGCGGATGACGGCGAGACCGTCTCGCGGCTGTGGGAGGTTCTGGCCCGGGAGCTGGCGGGCGTTGAGGATGCAGATTATTACGGCATCACCTGGTATCCGGCCGGTTGGGAGGAGAGCGGCGTTTTCTACATGGCGGGGATCGAGGTTGAGGTGGTGGACAGCGCGAACCCAGGCCTGGTCGTCAAGGCGATCCCGCCGCTAACGTATGCCCGCTTCATCCACAGGGGAGCACGCGGGGATTTGCCGCTCACGTTGGACTATGTCTACCAGACCTGGCTGCCCAAGTCCGGCGAGCGATTGGTCTATCCGCTGGAGATCGTGTGTTACGGGCGGGAGCTGGACGCCACTCAACCGGATGCAGAGTGGGAGGTTTTTATTCCCATCAGGAGGACGTAAGTGATGCACACCGAAACCCATTTCGTGAAGGAGTATGGGCCACTTCCTGAGGCGATCGTCGAGCTCAAGAACGGCCGTTTCGTCGACGTGGTGAATGGTCGCTTCTTTGATCCCTCTGTGCGAGTGATGATTGAGGGGACGAGGGTTAGAGCCATGCCAGGTGTCGGAGGTGAACCCACAGATATAATGCCAGATTACACGATCGACCTGCAGGGCAAGACCGTTATGCCGGGGCTTTGTAATACGCATTGTCACGTGAGTATGGTAGCTCCTACAATGTTCCCTAGCCTCAAAGATGCACGTATTGGCAAAATGTACGGCCAGAAACAGATAGAGAAAAACATGTCGGAATGTCTGATTCACGGCATCTTCGCACTATGGCCAACATTTTTATGTCAGAGGTCGATCATAGGGATAGACGATCTGGCGTGCTCGAGTTTCCGGTGGACGCGGATGAGAATCAGGTGAGGGCCGCTGTAGATAGGGCCATTGATGAAAGAGGTGCAGAGGCGATCAAGACCGGCGAACAGCGTGAGGACATAATTACCTACAAGTCCAATCTGGTCCTCATGACGATGGAGCAATTTCGAGCCCTGGTGGATCAGGCCAGAAAGAGGGGCCTTCAGACCCTGATGCACCACGTCTCGGTAGAGTCGTTTCGACGTGGGGTCGAAGCGGGCGTCTCTTCCCTCTCTCACATTCCCCTCGATGCCGCCTTGACCCAAGAGGATGTGGATGCATTCATAGAAGCCGGCTGTGTTATCGAGCCGACGATCTCGGCAGTATACGCCCTCTGTTGGAAGGTTGTGGGCGATCTCTTGCAGGACCATCCCGATATGGATCGGTTGTGCGAGTATAGGGCGAATGAGGTGACCTTTGCTGACTTGGCGGACGAGTTCTTTATTCCAGAGTTTCGTGAGAGTTTGATCAATTCCTATAAAAAATACAGCAAGGGGAGTTTCAAGATGTTGGGTATCCTGGATTTGGCAAAGTATTTCCGTGCTGCCGCGGATGGTATCTCCTATATGATTGGCAATGTCAGGAAACTGTATAGAGGAGGAGCCACCATAGCCCTGGCCAACGATGGCGGTGTTCCACCATGTATGCCACCCATGATGGGTTTGGAGCTTGGTCTGTTCGACTTGTTTCTGAATCGGGAGCCGGGTGAGATGGTCTTTGGAGGTGCCGATGCGCTCAGGATCGCTACCATAAACAGCGCCCGTTCTATGGGGCTGGATGAGCAGTTCGGCACGATAGAGACTGGAAAGGTTGCCGATATCGCGATAATCGATGGAGATCCCTTTGAGGATTTTCGGGTCATCGGCAGCCGCGTGGCGGCGCTGTTTATGGATGGCAGAATGGTGATTAACGATTGTGGGCTTGAGGTAAAACCTGTGAAAAAGCCCCGAATGCCATGAGACTAAAAACATTGATCCTGTTGAGCATCGTGGTGTTGATGGTGACTGTGACGGTGGTCATCGTGGTGGTGTCTGCCGGTGATCTTGGGGATAGCCGGCCGGCTGCTGGTACGTTTGACGCGACTGGCGTGGCCGACGCCACGATATCCGTTACCAAAGCAGTCGCCATCCACTTGCCAATCGTGCAGGGCGGTTCGCCGGGTTGGTGGCGGCCGTCGCCCGGCACCAGCTGGCAGTGGCATCTGTCCGATCTACCCGTCGATCAGTCGTTCGACGTGGAGATGTACGACATCGACATGTTCGATAACGACGCCAGCACCGTGGCCGCGCTGCAAGCCCAAGGGCGGATCGTGCTCTGCTACATCAGCGTGGGTTCCTGGGAGGATTGGCGTCCCGATGCGGACCAGTTTCCGCCCGAGGTCATTGGCAACGACTATGAGGGCTGGCCCGGCGAAAAGTGGCTCGATATCCGCCGGATCAACCTGTTGGCGCCCATCATGCGCGCCCGCCTCGATCTGTGCCGGGACAAGGGGTTCGACGGGGTCGAGCCGGACAACGTAGACAGTTACACCGGCGACACCGGCTTTCCGCTCACCTACCAGGACCAACTGGCCTACAACGTCTGGCTGGCTGGCGAGGCCCACGCGCGTGGGCTATCCATTGGCTTGAAGAACGACGAGTCCCAGGCAGCCGACCTGATATCGCACTTTGACTGGGCGATGACGGAGGACTGTTTTGTCGGCGCGTGGTGCGACGAGATGACCCCGTTCATCAATGCCGGGAAAGCCGTTTTCGCCGCCGAGTACACCGATGAGTTCACGACCGATCGATTTCTCGACCAGGTTTGCCCCCAGGCCGAAGCGTCGAGCCTGGACGTGATTCTCAAAAACCGTGACCTGGGCACCTGGCGGCTTGCCTGCCCCTAGATACCTCGCCGGCCAAATTCTGGACATTGGTTTAAGGCAAAGATTTTCTGGGTTAGCTAGCGCAAAGCGTGGAAAGGGTATATAATGCGCCTACCTCACGCGGAGGACGACATTGTGCGCTGCTTGATAGTATCTGATATTCACGCCAACTTGGTGGCCCTGGAAGCCGTGCTGGCTGATGCGCCAGCGTTTGACGAGATTTGGTGCTTGGGCGATCTGGTTGGGTATGGTCCCAGTCCCAACGCGTGTGTTGAGCGACTGTGGGATTTCCCACACATCTCCATGGCGGGCAACCACGATTGGGCCGCCTTGGGACGGCTGGATCTAGAGACATTCAACACGGACGCCCGTATCGCCAACACGTGGACGCAGTCCGAGTTCAAGCCTGCCGTACGGGAGTATCTGAGCCAGCTTCCCACCCACGTGCTGAAAAATGGCTTCTACATGGCCCATGCCAGTCCGCGCGAGCCGGTGTGGGAGTACATTTTAGAGCCCAACGTGGCCTATGCCAACTTTTCGTATTTTGACTCCCCGACCTGTCTGGTAGGTCATACCCACATTCCCGTGATCTTTGTGCTGAACGAAGAGGAGGGGCGTTGCAGGACCATGCTTCCCCCTTTTCCCGATCCGCTGAAACTCGGCGAGCAGCGCATGATCATCAATCCCGGCAGCGTGGGTCAGCCCCGCGATGGGGACCCGCGGGCTGCCTACGCGATCGTTGACTTGGATGAACAGACTTTCGAGTTCCATCGCGTGGCCTATTCCATCTTTATCACGCAGGAGCGCATGCGCGCCCGCGGTCTTCCCCGCCGCTTGATCGAGCGGCTGGAAGTCGGGCGATGAGCGGGAACCTAAAGGCCTCTCCCGACGTCGTATAGGTGAATACAAGGCTCTTGAACATAGGCAAAGAGAGATTTCGGGGTGTGGTGGGGGGCGCGGGCGCCCCCCCCCCCCCCCCCACCCCACCCCGACTTACTCTTTTTGCTCAAGAGGCCGAGTAGCGACGAGTACAGATGAAAAGGAGAGCAAAGATGAACAAGAAGATTATGTATGGTGTGATTGTTTCCCTGCTGTTGCTGGCTGTGACCGGGTGCTTCGCTGCGCCTGCAGCGATGAATGCGCCGATGGAGGAACAACGGGCAATTGTCGTTGAAAAAGAAGCTGAGGCTGACTGGGACACGGCTGGAGCGCCGGCCGGCAGTGGGGCCAGCTATGACGACGAAGAGGCTGTGCCTGTGGATGCTGCCGAGCGCCTCATCATCCGCAACGCCTGGCTCGACCTGGTGGTGCCGGATACCGAGGATGCCCTGGACGAGATCAAGGATGTGACCGGCGAGATGGGCGGCTACGTCGTCCAATCGAATGTCTACCAGTCCGGCCAGTCCAAGCGGGCATCGGTGCAGTTGCGCATCCCCGCCGAAAAGCTCGACGAGGCGCTGAAGCACTTTCGGGGCATGGCCACCGAGGTGCGCAGCGAGAACGTCTCCGGCCAAGACGTGACCGACGAGTACGTCGATCTGAAGTCGCGGCTGCGCAGCAAGGAGGCCACCGAGGCCAAGCTGCTCGAGTTCCTGGAGGAGGCTGAGGATACGGAGGCCGCCCTCGCTGTTTATACCGAGCTGGAGCGTATCCAGACGGAGATTGAGGTGATCAAGGGGCGCATGCAGTACCTGGAAGAGTCGGCGGCCATGTCGTCGGTGACCATCGAGTTGACCCCCGACGTATTGACGCAGCCTATCGATGTGGAGAGATGGAATCCGCTGGGGACGTTCAAGGGGGCGGTAGAAGCGCTCATCCGCGTGTTGCAGTTCCTGCTTGATGCGCTCATCGTCATCGTCGTCGCCGTCCTGCCGGTCGTGATCGTGGTCTTTGGGCCTCTGGTGGTTTTGTTCTTTATCATCCGGACCATCGTCCGCAAACGGCGCGCTCGTAAGGCAGAGTAGCGCTTGTATTGTGTCGTTAGAGACCCCTGGGTTTTCGGAAACCCAGGGGTCTTTTAACTTGCCTCAACCGGGGCCTGATGGTAGAATGAAAGTGGAGCTTGTTTGAGGAGATCGTCGATGCAATTGCGCCCCGCGAGACCAAGAGACCTGAAGCTGTGTGCTGCGCTGGATCATTCGTACACCACCGACCGTGTCTGGCAGATGGAGGTGCGCGAGGAAGGCGGCGTGGTGGCCAGCTTTTTCCGGGAGGCATCTCTGCCCCGTGAGGTCAAGGTTGACTATCCCCGTCAGGACGCGAGTTTGGTGGCCGGTTGGAAGCGGTGCGATGCCTTTATGGTGGTGGAGAGTGAGGGCGCGATTCGAGGGTACGTGGCTCTGACCGCCCAGGATGAGCACGGCATCGCCTGGGTGGGGGATCTGGTCGTGGGCCGAGCCTGGCGGCGGCGCGGGCTGGGGACGATGCTGTTGCAGGCTGCAATGGCGTGGGGGCGCGAGAACGACCTGAACAGACTGGTGATCGAGGTACCTACCAAGAACTATCCGGCCATCCGCTTTTGCCAGTCGCGCGGGTTGGCTTTTTGTGGATACAGCGATCGGTATTGGCTGAATTACGACATTGCGTTGTTCTTTGGCGAGTCCCTGTGATAGCGGCTTGGGGTTGTAACTGAATTGATGGGCTTTTTGTCGGCGTTTGAGTTACAGGCTTTTCTTGAGCTGGTTAACGTTGTACTGGCCTCGTGCGTTGTCATCTTCTCCTGCGCCCTCATTCTCTACATCTCTATCTACAATTTTCGCAACCACGTAGCGCGTTCGTTTGCCGGCCTGTTGGCCTGCGTGATGCTGACCTACTTTGCCGACCTGGCGCTGTTTGGGGTTCAGGATGCCTCTGTAGCGGTGCCTTGGCTGCGATTTCAGTGGGTGGGCATTGCATTCATCCCGGCCGTCTATCTGGATTTCTCCAACGCCCTGCTGATTACGACCGGCGCTCGCAGCAGAATGCGCGACATCTCTGTTTTCATCAGCTACGTGATCAGCACGCTTCTGTTGCTGGGAGCATCCTTTAGCGATTTAATCGTCTACGGCGGATCGCTGACGCATCACGCGCCGCACTTGCTGCCGGGCCCCCTTTTTTCGTTCTTTGTGCTCTACTTTTTTGCTGCCGTGGGCTGGGGTGCTGCCAACGTGCTGTGGGCGCGCCGCCGTTGTCTCACGTCGACCTCCCGGCGCCGCATGGCCTACCTGACGGCAACCTTCGCCGCCCCGGCGGCTGGCGTTTTCCCTTACCTGCTTCTCGCCGGCTGGCCGGGCTATGCCCCCAGCCTGGTGCTGTGGGTGCTGCTGGTGCTGGGGAACGTGGCCGTCGGCCTGATGCTGTTGATCCTGGCCTATAGCGTGACCTTCTTTGGTGCCCTCACTCCCGACCGAGTGGTCAAGCGCCGGCTGGCGCGTTTCCTGCTGCGCGGGCCATTCCTCGCCATGTTGTTGGTGGTGGTCATCACCGTTACGGCGCAGGCCGGGGGCTGGCTGGGTCTGCCGGGTAATCGCCTGATGTTGTTCGGTGTCGTTGGCCTGGTGCTGTTGATGCAGTTCGCCATCGAGCTGACCAAGCCTTTGCTCGATCGGGTGCTCTATCGCCAAGATCACCCCGAGATTGAGTGGCTGCAGCAGTTGAACAACCGCCTGTTGACGACGACCGATCTGCACCAGTTTCTGGAGAACGTGCTCACGGCGCTGTGCGACTTGCTGCGGGTGGAGACCGCTTTCGTGGCCGTCATCGATAACGGTATGCCGCATTTGGAGGTCACATGTGGGTCGCTGGAGCCGGAGGCGGAGGACCGGTTGCTGCCGGAGGCGTGGCGCGTGTCGAACGCCGCCGTGAAGAATGGCAAATCGGTGCGGGAGCGGGATCTCGAGCGGCACGGGGATCTGTTCGTGTGGGATGGCTATTGGCTGGCTCCGCTAAGCACCAAGGGGCAGGAGGCTGTCGTTGGGGTAGTAGGGGTTGCGGCGCGTGTGCCTGAGCCTGATTTGGACGCGGAAGAACAGGCAGGGATGAAAGCCCTGCTGACCCAAGCGGCGGCGGCGTTGGAGGATCGTCAGCTTCAGCAGGGCCTTTTTGGTGCACTGGAGCAGATCATTCCCGAGATCGAGGACATTCAACGACGCAGGGGTGTGGTGCATTACGTGGGAGAGCAGGCGGTGGCCGGTTTTGACGTTGTGGAGGCGCCCGAGTTCCGTCAGTGGGTCAGAGACGCGCTCAATCATTACTGGGGCGGGCCGAAACTGACCAGGAGCCCGCTCCTGGCGCTGAACGTGGTCACGCGTGCAGTGGGGGAACACGATGGCAACGTGGCAAAGGGGCTGCGCGCTGTGCTGGAGCAGGCGATCGAGCGCCAGCGCCCGGATGGGAAGCGAGAGATGACGGCGCCGGAGTGGATCCTGTACAATATCCTCGACCTCAAGTTTCTGCAGGGGCGCCGCGTGCGCGAGATCGCGCGCCGGCTGGCGATGAGTGAATCCGACCTGTATCGCAAGCAGCGTGTGGCCATCGAGGCGGTGGCCCGGACGCTGGCAGAGATGGAGCGGCAAGAGTTGGACGATTGGCAAGGTAGATCGCGCGAGGTTTGACAAGGCTCTGGCACTACCATATAATCATTTCACGTGGTCTGTCTGCGGGCAAGAGCGGGAGGCGAGTTGACAATGGAGACGGGAGCGGAGTGGGTTCCAGGGAATGCGCCGCCGGACGAAGGGTACTGGCAGGCGCTGTTGGGCGACGGTGAGAATCGTGGAGCCTCTGCGTCAGAAGGGGTGGGCTCGGCTACGGGGCGGGGAGCGGGCGCTGCGGAGACCGAGGAGCCGGGAATCGACGACGATGTTTGGCGGGAAGCCGGCGCGCTGATGGAGCGACAGGAGTTGCTCGAATTGCCCGTGATCGGGTGCAACCGGGGGGGCGTGCTCGTCGGCTGGAACGGCCTGCGGGGCTTTGTGCCTGCCTCTCATTTGATGAGCCTTTCGTCCTCGGCCGACGAGGCAGAGCGGCTGGATGAGTTGCAGCATTTGGTAGGGTCGCAGCTGCGTCTCAAGATTATCGAGCTGGATCCAGACCAGAGCCGGTTTGTTCTCTCGGAACGTGCCACTTCGAGCGATGAGGATCGCCGCCAGGCTTTGTTGGACCGGCTCTCTCCTGGCGATGTGTGCCAGGGCTGCGTGACCAATCTGTGTTCCTTTGGCGCGTTCGTTGATCTGGGCGGGCTGGAGGGATTGGTACACGTCTCGGAGCTCTCTTGGGGTCGGGTGGGCCATCCTCAGGATGTATTAGAGTCGGGCCAGTCCGTGGAGGTGTATGTAATCAACGTGGATCGCAACCGTGGACGGGTGGGCTTGAGCCTCAAACGCTTGCAGTCTGACCCCTGGCAGTTCGTGGAAGAGCGCTACCAGGTGGGCCAGATCGTGGACGGCGTCGTCACTCACGTGGTCGATTTTGGCGCCTTTGCGCGGGTGGAGGAGGGCTTGGAGGGGTTGATTCACGTCTCCGAGTTGGCGGACGGCGGCGTCTCCCATCCTCGCGACGTGATCAGCGAAGGGGACACGGTACGCGCCCTGGTAATCAACGTTGACAGCGAGCAGCGGCGGATTGGGCTGAGTTTGCGACAGCTCGACGAGCCCTATGCTACCGGGTAACGCGGGGATATGTAGAAATGACGAAACGGAGCACTGGAAAGAAAAGCTCTTTCGATTGGCGGGCGACGTTGGCCGACCCACAGTTCAGGCAGACGCTGCAGTGGATTCTGGCGTTGCTTGTGTTAGCGGTGGGTGTGATCACCCTGTTAGCGTTGCTCGGGGTGACCAGGGGCTTCCTGGTCGACTGGTGGATCGAGCTACTGCGGTTTTTGTTCGGTTTTGGGGTTATCCCGATCACTGCGGCCATCATCGCCGCCGGTCTCCTGTGGTTGGCCCACTATCTCGACCGCCCGATCGATTGGCGCTGGCGGCCGTTCGTCGGCGTGGAGCTGGCCTTTTTCAGCCTGTTGGGGCTGGTACACGCGGTCGCTGCCCGGGACGACGCTTGGGGCCTGGTGGAAGCCGCCAAAAATGGAAGTTTGGGCAGTGGCGGCCTAGTTGGCTGGGCGATATCTGTCCCGTTGGTGAAGAATATCGGCTCCTGGCTGACGGTGCTTTTTCTGTTGGTGGTGCTGACGCTGGGTCTGGGCCTGGCTTTCGATGTCACCCTGGCCGACCTCAAGCAGGTCGCGGCGGTGATGCGGAAACGGTTTGCCGAACGCAAGGCAGGCCGGCCGGCCAAGAAATCCGCTAAACCTGCTGTGCAGCGCGCGCGGTCGCGACCGTCTCAGCCCGCGCGCCCTGCACCTCCGTCGCCGCCTCGTACGGTGCGGCAGAAACCCATTCCTCGGCGGGCCACTCCGCCGCCGTCACCTCCGCAGCCCTCGGTCACAATTACCTCTACAACCCCGTCCTCTGCTAAACCCTCTCCGGCGCCCCTGGTCCCCGCTCCGCTTCCGGTCGAGTACACGCTGCCATCGCTCGACCTTTTGGACGAGCCAGAGGGGCCGGTGATGAGCGACGACGAGATCCGCGAAAAGTCGCGCATCATCAAGGACACGCTGGAGCAGTTCGGCTTGGAGGTGAACGTCTCCGAGACGCGAGTGGGACCGACGGTGACCCAGTTCGGCGTCAGCCCCGGTCATATGAAGCACAGCCGCCGCAAGGTGCGCGTCAACCAGATCAGCGCGCTGGCCGCCGACCTGACGCTGGCGCTGGCGGCGCCGCGCCTGCGCGTCGAGGCGCCCGTGCCCGGCCGGCCCATTGTCGGCATCGAGGTGCCCAACAGCAAGGTGCAGCTCGTGGGCGTGCGTGAGGTGATGGACACGGACGCGTTTCGCAAGCTCGATTCGCCGCTGGCCTTCGCCCTTGGGCGCAACGTGGCCGGCGAGCCGGTCGTGGCCGATCTATCCCGGATGCCACACTTGTTGATCGCCGGCACCACCGGATCGGGCAAGTCGGTTTGTATCAAGACTATTATCACCTGTTTGATCTACAACAACATGCCAGAGGAACTGCGGCTGGTCTTGATCGATCCCAAGATGGTGGAGCTGATACGCTTCAACGGCCTGCCGCACCTCTACGGCCGGGTGGAGGTGGATCTGGAGCGGGTAGTCAAGGTGCTGCGCTGGGTGGCGCTGGAGATGGACAAGCGCTACAGGCTTTTTGCCGAGGCCACGGCGCGCAACCTGAACGACTATAACCGCATGATGAAGAAAGCGGGCCAGCCCACGAAACCGCGCATCGTCGTGTTGGTGGACGAGTTGGCCGACCTGATGATGCTGGCGCCCGACGAGGTCGAGCGCACGATTTGCCGCATCGCGCAGATGGCGCGGGCCACCGGCATTCACCTGGTGATGGCCACGCAGCGGCCCAGCGTGGACGTGGTCACGGGCCTGATCAAGGCCAACTTTCCCGCGCGCATTTCCTTCGCCACCGTCAGCCAGACCGACTCGCGCGTGATCCTCGATATGCCCGGTGCGGAGACGCTCCTGGGCGACGGCGACATGCTCTACCTGGCCGCCGACGCGGGCTATCCGGTGCGCGTGCAGGGCTGCTTTGTCTCTGAGGAGGAGGTGGAGCGCATGGTGTCGTTCTGGCACAATCAGGTGGGCGCGCTCGAGGAGGAGGCGCCCTGGGAGCGCATGATGCGGCCCGAAGAGCGGGACTCGGTGGTGGACGAGTACAACGTGGAAGAGGACATTCTGCAACAGGCCATCGCCCTGGTACGGAAGGAGGGCGAGGCCTCGGCGTCGCTCCTGCAACGGCGCATGAGCATCGGCCACCCCCGCGCGGCGCGGCTGATGAAGGCCATGGAGGAACTGGGCATCATCGGCCCGCCGGAGGCCGCCGGGCGCACGCGGCGCGTGATTGGGGGGGGGTGAGCGCTGGAGTCAAGCGCCAAGGCGTAACAAGATGAAAAAGCGGCAGGATGGAAAAACAGAGGAGGTTGCTTCGCGTCTGCGGCTCTATGAAGAAGTGAATAGTTTGCAGATCGAAGTCTATCGTTCCTGGGACAGTGCACGCAAAATGCATAGCATGTTCGAGATATTCGAGTTCGCCCTGCGGCAGACCCGGTTGGCAGTCCGTTCGCGTCATCCTGATTGGAGCAGTGATCAGGTCGAAACTGAGGCTCGCCGATTGGTGACAGGAGTAGAGCCCATTCTAAGGTAAGGCAGCTATGGCCGATGCACCCCTTGCGCAGAATCGCGCTTTTGGTGGCGTGATTGACATCCTCGAAGCGATGGGTGTTGAGTATCTCATATGGGGCGGCGTGGCAACGGTGATGTATGGCGAGCCGCGCTTTACCCAGGATATGGACGTAGTAATTCATCTGAGCCGCGATCGGGTGGATGTCCTTGCCCGGCTGTTTGAGGAGGACGGCTATTGTGTTTCCGCCGAAGCCATCCGCGACGCACTGGAACGCCATTTCTACTTTAACGTCATTCACCTGGAGACCAACATCAAGGTCGATTTCTGCGTCGCCGGGCGCGACCCGGTGTTGATTTGGGCTTTCGAGCATCGCCAGGTGAAGCAGTTTGACGAGATCCGCCAAGCTGCCTACATGCCGCCTGAATCAGTGATTCTGACCAAGTTGTAGGCTTTTCGGGAGAGTGGCTCCACGCGGCATCTGGATGATGTTGAGAGTATCCTGCGCGTGTCGGGCGCAGAACTGGATATTGCTTATATTGGCCGTGAAGCGGCTCGGACAGGTGTCTCCGGGAACTGGCTGGATTTGTTGGGAAGAAGCGGGCTGAAACGGGGCGCAGGGTGAGCTATCTTGGTGTCTTCGCCTGGTCGTTCTGCGTGGCCATCGGCCCGGTGATCAGCCCGGGGGCGGTCAGCGCGGCGGGGGTTGCGCGTGGGCCTGTTGATCTCCACCGGCCACGCGTTGACCGAGCTGCTGATGGTCGGTGCGCTGGCTTTGGGGATGGGGCAGGCGCTGCGCTACCCGCTCCTCGTCGCCAGTATCGGCATTCTGGGTGGGCT
>Ga0315550_1002169_pt1 | contig 12034 bp, 13 predicted proteins | sample SalMarSW160190MG_2_FD_203100 | JGI IMG/M metagenome (GOLD analysis project Ga0315550, IMG submission 203100) | Salt marsh sediment microbial communities from the Plum Island Ecosystem LTER, Massachusetts, United States - Salt Marsh Sediment SW1601-90 ... | reverse complement strand
CGACAACCGCCACTTTTTTCTTTTTTCCGGCACTTTCCAGCGTAATTTCACCCGTGGCTAGGTTTGCGTTGATGCGGCATCTACCGCTGCCCAGGCAGTTTTCGCAGGCCGTACAGGGGGCGATGTCTTCCAACCTTCCGGTGGCGACCTTATTCGGCAGGTCGGGGTCGGCGATAAGGCGCCTAGTCATGCCGATGAAGTCCGCCTTTCCTTCGCGTAAATACCTCTCGGCGAGGACGGGGTCCAGTCTGCCGACGGTAATAACCGGTACCGATACCTGCTTCTTGGTGGCCGCGGCGTAATTGATATTAGCCCCGGCGCCACGGTTCCGCCAGTTATACAGTCGTGGGAAATTCTTGAGCGACACCGGCGGTTGGGGATAGAAAAGCAGGTCGGGCAGGTATGCCCCCACGTGATATCCCAGCCACTGGCTCCTGATTTGAATAGCGTCAGCGCCGGCTTCTTGCAGTAACCGCGCCGTCTGTTGGCTTTCCTCAGGGGTGAGGCAGGCTTCATCGTTGATGCCGACTACCTGGCCGACTTCGATACCATTGATGCAAACGGATACCGGGAAGCCCTTTCCCAGCCGTTTTTTTATTTCCTGGATAATGGATATCACGAACCTCGCCCGGTTTTCCCGGCTACCACCGTAATTATCCGTGCGGCGGTTCCAGAAGGGAGAAAGAAAATTATGCAGCAGGTGACTGCTGGAAGCGTTAATATCCACGCCGTCGAATCCAGCTTTCTCGGCGCGAACAGCGGCGCTGGCGAATTTTTCGATAATCTCTTCAATCTCGGCTACGGTCAGTTCCCGGGGCACCTGGTTATGAAAATCATTCTCCGATTTAAAACTTACCGGTGAGGCGGCTATGGGCGGACCTTCGAAAAGGGGCACCGGTTCAATACCCATGTCCGCCTGCCAGGGCCCGTCATGGTTCATCTGCATAAAAGTGGGGCAGCCGTATTTATGGATGATTCGCGGCAGGGCGCTCAATCCCTTTATATATTTATCATTATCGATGCGATATCGCCGCCGCCACCGTGCCCCCATGGGGTAATCGATTGTAGGCGATTCCACGATGATAAGGCCGACGCCGCCCCGGGCGAGAGACTCATAGAAGGCGTGGACTTTCGGGTTTATTTCCAGTTCGTCTTCGTGCCACATCAGCATGCCGGCGCCGGTCTTGATAATCCGGTTCCTGGTCTTCACCCCGCCGATATTGTGGGGTTCCATAAGTTTAGCGAACCTGTTGCTGCTCGTCATATATCAATTATTCCTTACGGGTATTCCGTATTTAATTTGTATATTTTGAAATGTTATTCTAAAAATACTCTCGACCGGTCCCGGTAACGAAATGAAAGATGGGCTTGTCCACCCTCCTGATGTTCAACGGGCCGTGATTCGTCCCGGCGGGAATAAAGGCGATAAAACTCTGGGTGGGAAGGTACTGCTCCCCGTCTATCCACAGCTCCACCTGGCCGCAGAGGTCGTGGGGATTATCGCGGTCGGTTCCGAAGAAGCCGATTGCTTCGTCATAGTCATGCGAGTGAGGTTTAACCCGGTCGTCGCCGGGCTTTATCTCCGGCCAGTCCCCCGGCCAGAACCAGGCGGCTTCCATGTAGAAAGCCCCCGGTACCACCGTCTTGTCAATGAACATCATACGCTTGGATTCTTTCTCGGTAAATACCGGGTTCCAGGGGGCTTCTTCGATATTTTCTTTCAACTCGGTCACGAAATATTTAGGGTTCAGCTCCACCATCTTGGCACTCTCCTTTATGTACGAATTTACTATTCTTTGTATCCCGCCGGCGCCGCCTCCGCCAGGCTGCCGGTGCCGATGACTATCGGCATCAAGATATGGGGACGTTCAAGTCTTTTCCAGGTCAGTGGCCCGTGGAGTATATCTTTGGTAACGTAGATGGCCGTGGTAGTATCGAATGCGAGGGGCTGGCCGTCAATGCAGAATTCCAGTTCGGCGCCCAGTTCTTCCGGGTTATCCGGGTCACCGCCGATAACGACGACTACCTCTTCGTAGTTATGGTCATGCTGGGGAATCGGGGGATTAGGGTCGGGAAGACCGTATATCCAGCCGAAATCGATATACGCCCGGCAGTCCGGAACGAGGTCGCTGCTCAGGTAAATCGGCGCTGGGCTCTTGATAGCCTCGGTGACCTCGGTGCCCGTCAGGTAAACGGGCTCCCGTACCAGGTATTTTTCGTAGTCGATATCATCCGTTCTGGCGGGAATGGCCGGTATTGATTGCGTTGACCAGGCTGCGTCGGTCGTGTCCGGACCCAATATCACCGACATCACGATATGAGGTTTGGTGAAATTGTTCCAGACAGCCGGACCGTGGGTGGTCCCCGCCGGAACGTACAGCAACGTTGTGGTGTCAAAAGCGAGTGGCTGCCCGCCGACATAGTATTCAACTTCGGCGCCCAGTTCACGGGGATTTTCGGGGTCGCCGCCGATATGGATGATAATTTCATCATAGCCGTGCGAATGGGCGACTATATGGGGGTTCGGTTCCGGCATACCCAGTACCCAACCGAGTTCGATGTAAAGATTACAGCCGGGGACGATTTCGTTGCTCAAGTATGTCATCACCGGAGACTGGCGGCCTTTTACCCCTCCCCCGAATAGATACGAAGGCCGGCTTACCCGGTATTTTTCGTAGTCGGTATTCGCCATCGACGTGGCATCTCCTTTTGGGCAGATATTGATTATTTCTTATTGATGTTAATGTGGCCGCCCGGGTCCGATTCTTTCAGCGTCCCGGCGCCGAGCATTATCGTCATCTCGATATGCGGTTTATCGACCCTCTTCCAGGTAAGCGGGCCGTGCTTGACGCCTTTGGGCACGAAGATTGCCGAGGTCTTATCGATAGTGAGTGGTTGCCCGTCCATCATGAATTCGATTTCCGCCCCGAGGTCCTCGGGATTGTCACGGTCGCTGCCGATATGCACCACTATCTCGTCGTAGTCATGGACGTGTTCGTGAATAGAGGGATTGGGGTCCGGAATTGCCCAAATCCAGCTGCATTCCACGTAGTTATTACAATCCAATACCAGGTCGCGACTCATCAAGGTCATCGCCGGGTGCTGTCTTCCCCGGGTTTCTTCCGGGGCCATGACCTCATAAACCGGCTTCTCCACCAGGTACTTCTTTACATCTTTCTCAGCCATATTATTTTACTCCTTGCAGCGCGCAAGATCCGCGTACCGGTAAAAACCGGCTCTTTTTTGACATCATATATGATGATACAATATTTTGTAAATTATCAACAGAAAGGCAGTAATGAAATGACCAATCTAAAATACGCGGGAAATATCGTCGTCGACGACCTTATGCCGCCGCCAAGCCCCGAGTATATCAAACACATGGAGGACCAGGAAAAAGCGGGCAATACCATCGACCGCACCCTGTTGCTGGGGATACAGGACTCCATCGTCAAGGGTTCCTTTTTCGCCGCTTGTGAATGGATCTGGGGTCTGCCCGGCGATGAGCCGGTAGGTATAGAACTACCGCACAACCATGATTTCGATGAAATAATCGGATTAATCGGTTCCATCAAGGGACAGCCCCGCGAGCTTGGCGGTGAAGTGGAATTCTGGATGGACGTGGAGGAATATATTATTACTAACACCTGCCTCATCTTCATCCCGAAAGGAGTAAATCACTGCCCCCTCATCTTCCGGAGAGTCGATTCCCCCATCTTCTTGTTCGAATCGGGAAATAATACCGTTTACCAGAGGATCCGCTAGGAATTATCGTCTTCGGTTGACATCGCCGCGGCTAATAATTATATTATATATGTCGTCCTTGATGTCATATATGATATTCGATTATCATAAATAATAGCCGTATTACACTCCCGCTGTTTTATTTTTCCGGTGTTACATACAATTTTTCCCGAAAATTTGTTATGATTAGGGGTAGTAAGAATCAGGGAACGACGAGTAAGGAGGTCACCGGTAGTGGCTGAGACAAAATACGGGAAGTATTTCATTGAAAAACCGATGCTGGAGGGGATGTTCGCCCCACGGATACGTTTCTCCAGCGGCGAGTATTTCGCCGACTCGGGTCTGACTCTCCAGGTGAACTGCATTACCGAACCCTGGCTGGTGGAGGAAGAGCCCCACACGCACGAATTCGACCAGTTCCTGTTTTTCTTCGGGGCCAACCCCATGGACATGGCCGATTTCCAGGCCGAAGTCGAACTGACGCTGGGTGAGGAAGGGGAGAAGCACGTTATTACCGAAATGACCGTCGTCCATATCCCCAAGGGGATGTTTCATTGTCCGTTATTATTTAAAAAGATAGGCAAGCCCATCATGTTCATGACGGTGGCGCTGACCTCCGAATACCTCAAAAAGGTCGATAACGTGGAGACCGGCTGGCGCTAAGCGCCACAAGGAGGAAATAATGGCCTACGAAACCATTTTGTACGAAAAAGACGGCCCGATTGCCCGGGTAACGCTGAACCGCCCGGAAGCCCTGAACGCCATTAACCGGACGATGTTCACCGAAATCGGGCAGGCACTGGATGATGCTGAGAAAGACCAGAACATAAGGGTAGTGGTTTTGGCTGGCAGCGGTCGGGCCTTCTGCGCTGGCGTCGATATGAATTTTTCCCAGGCGGAACTGCTGACGTTGCATGATAAACAGGAATTTTTCAAGCTGGGCAACAAGGCCGCCCTGGAAAAGATGGAGAACCTGGCAAAGCCGGTCATTGCCTCCGTTCACGGCTACTGCCTGGCCGGTGGTTTCGAGGTGATGATGGGCGCCGACTTCGTTGTAGCGGCGGAGGACGCCGTCATCGGCGACCAGCACGTCAATATCGCCCTCTTCGGCGGGGGCGGCTGCTACTACCGCCTGGCCTTGCTGGTGGGTATCAGAAAAGCCAAGGAAATCATATTATTCAGTCAGCGTCTTTCCGGCAAGGAAGCGGCTGAGTTGGGTATTGCCAACAAGGCTGTGCCAGCGGACGAACTGAAAAGAGCCGTCGATAAGATGGCCCTGGAACTGGCTGAAAAGAGCCCGGTAGCAGTGAAGTTCGCCAAGGCCTATATCAACAAGATTGGTATGATAGATGCCGATACGCGGCTGGAACTGGCGATGATGTATTCGCTGGTGGAAAGTACCTCGGATGATGCCCAGGAAGGCCCGCGGGCTTTCAGCGAGAAGAGGAAGCCGGATTTTAAAGGGAAATAGGATTATCCGATGACGCAGGCTCTGGAAGGTTTATCAATATTAGACCTTACCCGTTACGCTCCGGGTCCATACGGCACCATGATTCTGGGAGACCTCGGGGCGGATATTATCAAGGTTGAGGAAGTAACTCCCGTTGGCAGCCGCGGCGGACAGGTCAAAGGCGCTCCAGAATTATCCCATCCCCCCGAATACGCTTCAACGAATTCGGTTTTTAACCCCCTCAACCGCAACAAGCGCAGCATCTGCCTGAACCTGAAATCAAGCCAGGCGCAGAAAATCTTTCACGAACTGGTTAGAAAAGCCGATATTGTTGTCGAACAGTTCCGGCCCGGCGTGACGGCCCGGCTGGGCATCGACTACGCTACGCTCAAAGAGATAAACCCAAAAATCACTTACTGCGCTATCACCGGCTACGGTCAGGACGGCCCCTACCGGAATCTGCCGGGACATGATATCAACTACATAGCCTCGGCCGGTGTCGCCGGCGTATTGAAAAAGCCGGGGGAAATCCCCCCGATCCCGGGTAATTTCATCGGCGATATAGCCGCGGGAGGTATGCAGGCGGCTATCGGTATCCTGGCAGCGCTGGCGGCTCGGGAAAGAACGGGTAAGGGGCAGTTCGTGGATATTGCCATGACCGACGGCGCCGTTTCCATGCTTTCTCTATACCTCGGCCGCTACTTTGAACAAGGCACCCTCCCGGCACCGGAAGAGAAGGTGAGTACCGGCAGCTCGCCACATTATAATTACTATGAGACCGGCGACGGAAAATATATCGCCATCGCGGCCTCGGAGCCGTGGTTCTTCGCCAATCTCTGCCGTGTTCTCGACTGCGAAGACCTGATTCCGCACCAGATGGATGCCGATAAATCCGATAAAATGTTTAATATATTCCGGGAGAAATTCCTGACCAGGTCCAGCCGGGAATGGTTCGATATTTTATCTAAAGCGGACGTGCCGGTCAGCCGGGTCAACGCCCTCAATGAACTGGCCGACGACCCACAGGTAAAGCACCGCGAGATGGTCGTGGAACTGGACGGCCCCGATGGTGGCAAAGTCCGGCAGGCGGGGATATCTATTAAGCTATCGGAAACACCCGGAAATATCAGAAACCTGGGCTCAATGCCGGGTGCGGATACCCGGGAAGTCCTGACGGGACTCGGCTATTCCCCGGACGAAATCAACACATTACAGGAAAAAGGTGCTATCGGCACCGGCGAATAAGCCGAGATTCCTTTCGGAAAAGGAGATACGTATATGTCAGATAAACAGGCCCCGGAACCGGCCGGAGCACCGCGGCAGATTCCAGCCCAGGAGGGCCTTTTTCACCAGCCGGATTCGCCCGACGACCAGCCGTATCTAATCGGCAACCGCTGCCGGGAATGCGGCTTCGTGAGTTTTCCCAAGCTGATAACCTGTCCCCGCTGTATTAAGAAGGGCACCATGGAAGAATACCACCTCGTCCGGCGCGGCAAGGTGGACATGTTCGCTTCCTGCAACGCCGCCCTGCCGGGTTTCAAAGCCCCGTCGGTGCAGGGATACATCACCCTGGAAGACGGCGGCCGATTGTGGTCTTTGATAACGGGAGTCGACCCAGATGATGTAAACGCCATAAAAGTCGGGACCGAGGTTGAACTCGTTATCGAGAAATTACGCGAAGACGCCGATGGCAATGAGATAATGAGCTACAAGTTCCGGCCGGTAGCGGCTGACGCGAAAGGAAAAGACTAAAATGAGAGACGTAGTAATCATCGGCGTCGGCATGACTAGGTTCGGGAAATGGCTGGACCGGAGCCTGAGCGACATCGGCCAGGAAGCCGTCTGGAATGCCGTCGAAGATGCCAGCGTACCACCGAAAGACATCCAGATTGCCTACGTGGCTAATGCCATGGCGATTCAACTTACCGATACCAAGGGCACCATCGGCCAGCACGTCCTGGCGCAGGCGGGTTTTTTCGGGATACCGATTATCAACATCGAAAACGCCTGCAGCAGCGGCTCGACGGCTTTAAGAAACGCCTGCCTGGAAGTGTCTTCCGGCAACTATGATGTCGCGCTGGCGCTGGGAGTGGAAAAACTATTCTGCGACGATACCGCCAAGTCGGCACTGGCGATGGCGTCGGGCACACCTTACGCCAAGTTCGGCTTCATGTTCCCCGCCCTTTACTCGATGGAGTTGAAGAACTGGATGGAGAAATACAACGTCACCCAGACGCATTTCGCCAAGGTGGCCTCGAAAAATTCACGGAACGGCTCGCTGAATCCCAACGCCCAGTTCCAGAAAGCACTTTCGGTAGAGGACATACTGAATTCACGTGTTATTGCCTATCCTCTGACGCTTTACATGTGCTCCACGATGGGTGACGGGGCGGCGGCGGCTATCGTTTGCACCCGGGAGAAAGCCCGGCAGTACACGTCCAAACCACTCATCCAGGTGGCCGCCTGCGAACTGGTGTCGGGGACGATAACCCTGCCCGGCGAACCCCACGTTAATCTCGAAAAGCGCGCCGCGGCCAATGCCTTCGCCAAGGCCGGACTCGGGCCGGAAGATATCAACGTCGCCGAAGTGCACGACGGCATGGCACCGGCGGAAATGCTGATTTACGAAAAACTCGGACTCTGTAAAGAAGGCGAGGCCACCCGCCTGGTGGACGAAGGAATTACCGAAATCACCGGCGCTATCCCGGTCAATCCCAGCGGCGGTCTGGCGGCCAAGGGCCATCCGGTGGCGGCTACCGGCCTGGCGCAGGTCGCCGAGATAGTCTGGCAGCTCAGGGGTGAGGCCGGACCGAGGCAGACTAAAAATCCCAAAGTAGGCCTGACGGAAAACGCCGGCGGCTGGGTAATCGATGACAACGCCGCCTGCGCGGTGACGATACTGAAAAGATAAAGGGGGCGAACGTTATGGATATCAAGACGGTAGGAGTGGTCGGCTGCGGCATCATGGGCGCGGGTATCACCCAGCAGTGTTCCCAGTCCGGCTACAACGTAATCGTTTCCGAGATTAACGACGAGGTTTTAAAAAAGGGAATCGCGGCTATCGACTCCATACTCAACCGGCAGGTCATCAAGGAAAGAATGACGCAGCAGGATAAAGACGGCGTGATGTCCGGCATCAGGGGCACCATCGACATGAAGGATTTTGCCAAATGCGACCTCGTCATCGAGGCGGCAACGGAAGATTTGGAAATCAAGAAGCAGATATTCGCCCAACTGGATAAGGTTTGCCCCGCGCACGCCGTCCTGGCCACCAATACCTCGGTGCTGTCGGTAGCCGATATCGCCGCCGCCACGAAACGCCCGGCCATGGTACTCGGTATGCACTTTTCCAATCCCGTCCCCCTGATGAAAATCCTGGAAATGATAGTGACCATCGCCACCGGCGAAGAGACAGTAGCTATCGGTAAGGAATTCGGCGTGTCCATCGGGAAAACAGTGGTTATCGCCAAGGACCTACCGGGCTTTATCTCCAACCGGATTTCCACCTCCTACCTGTTGAACGCCGTCCGCCTGGTGCAGGAAGGCGTCGCCACCGCCGAGGATATCGATACCGTATTCCGGCTGGGGGCCGGGCACCCCATGGGGCCGCTGCAGACCCTCGATCTCATCGGCATCGATACTGTTTACCGGGGCGCCAGCGCCCTCTACGATGAACTCAAAGACTCCCAGTACGCCCCGCCCCCGCTGATGAAACGCATGATGGCGCTGGGCTGGCTGGGACGCAAGACCGGGAAGGGTTTTTACGATTATAATGACGAAAAATAACGGCGGAGGTATGCTGTCACCTTACCGCGTACTCGACCTTACGAACGAGCGGGGATTCATCGCGGGTAAGCTTTTCGGCGACCTCGGTGCCGATGTTATCAAGATAGAAAAGCCCGGGGGCGACGCCGCCCGGGAAATCGGGCCTTTCTACCACGACATCCCCGAGCCCGAAAAAAGCCTCTACTGGATGGGCTTTAATACCAACAAGCGCGGCATTACCCTCGATATCGAGACAGCCAAGGGGCAGGATATTTTTAAAAATCTCTGTAAAACCGCCGATTTCATAATCGAGTCCTACGACCCGGGCTACCTGGACGGACTGGGGCTGGGCTATCAAGACCTCAGGAAAGTCAACCCGGGCATTATCATGGCCTCGATTACGGGATTCGGCCAGACCGGCCCGTATAAAGACCTGAAGGCGTCTGATATCGTCCTCTGGGCGCAGTCCGGCCTCGGCTATGTCCACGGCGACCCCGACCGCGCTCCGCTCGCCCCAAGCTACCCGGTGTCCTATTTCTTCAGCTCCATACAGGCGGTTATCGGTTCCCTTATAGCCCTGTACGACCGGGGGATTACCGGACAGGGCCAGCACGTGGATGCCGTCACCTTACTGGGACTGGCCTGGGCTACCGGCCCGGAAATGCAGGGACTGTGGCCTTTGAACGGGGAAATCGTCAAGCGCTCCGGCCGTATCTGGCCCCGACCCCAGACCGGCCCGAACGGAGAGGTTACATATATCAACGTCCCCCTGACTTATCCCTGCAAAGACGGCGGGGTAAAATTCTTCCCCTTCGTCGAGCCCGGCATGATACCGAGCACCGACGGCCTGAGGCGATGGGTCATGGAAGAGGGATTTGCCAGTGAAGCGTTGATTAATGTGGACTGGGGCACCTGGAACTGGGCGACCGTCAGCCAGGAAGACGCCGACGAGATAACCGGCAGTTTTGCCAGGTTCTTCATGAACCATACCAAGGCCGAACTCTGGGAAGGCGCCCAGCAGCGCGGCATACAGCTTTACCCGGTATTTACCCCCAAAGACATGCTGTCGTTCCCGCAGCTGGATTTCCGCCAGTACTGGCAGTCGGTAGAGCACCCCGAGTTAAATGATGAGATAACCTACCCGGGCGCTTTCGTGAAACTGGGCGACAGCAGCTGTGAGATATGCCGTCGGGCTCCTCTTATCGGGGAACATAACCGGGAGGTGTATACCGGAGAAATGGGAATATCCGCGGAAAAGCTGGAAGATTTAAAGCAGAAAGGCGTTATTTAATGGAACACCGACCTTTCGAGGGCATAAATATCCTGGACTTCACCTGGACGGCCACGGGGCCTTTTACGTTGAATCCCCTGGCTTTCTACGGCGCCAATATCATCAAGGTGGAATCACGCGAACGCCCCGATGCGCTGAGGAGCCTGGGGCCGTTCAAGGACGGCGTGGCCGAGCCGGAGCACAGCTTCTACTTCACCTACGCCCAGACGGGTAAACGATACAATATTACCCTGAACATGAACCACCCCCGCGGCAAGGAAATCGCCCGGAAACTGGTCGGCTGGGCGGATATTGTCGCTGACAGCTACGCCACCGGCACCATGGAGAAATGGGGCCTCGACTACGAAAGCCTCAAGGCCATCAAGCCGGATATCATCATGTTCCGCACCTGCATGCACGGGCACACCGGCCCGCTGGCCAGGCAGCACGGCCAGGGTTTCATACTTACCGCCCTTTCCGGGATAGACTCCATCATCAGCTGGCCGGACAGGGCTCCTTCGGGGGCTTTCGGGGCGTTGACCGACTTCATAGCGCCGCAGTTCAATACCATCTGCCTTATCGCCGCCCTGGACTACCGCCGCCGGACGGGTAAAGGTCAGTATATCGACCAGTCACAGCACGAGGCCGCCATGCAAATAATGGCCCCGCTGATTCTCGACTATACGGTCAACGGGCGGGATTTCAAAGCTACGGGCAACCGGCATGCCACCGCCGCTCCGCACGGAATCTACCGCTGCCAGGGTGATGACCGCTGGTGCGCTATTGCTGTTTTCAAAGATGAAGAATGGCAAAGCTTTTGTAACGTTATCGGGCATCCGGAGCTTATCAACGATCCCCGGTTCGCTTCCCCACCCGACCGGAAGCAAAATGAAGATGAATTGGATCGGATTATCGAAGAATGGACCGGCACGCGTACGCCCCACGAGGTGATGGAACTATTGCAGGCGGCGGGTATCAGCGCCGGCGTTGTCGCCGATGCCAAGGACCAGGCGGAAGACCCGCAACTGGCTCATTATAAATTCTTCGAAGAACGGGAGCACCCGGTGACCGGCAAGATGCCTTTCTATCACGGGCCCTGCTTCCGGTTGTCCGATACGCCCTACGAAATCGGCCGTGCTACCCTCATCGGCGAGCACAACGAATACGTTTACACCGAACTGCTCGGCTATTCGGACGAAGAGTGGGCGGAGATGGTCGCCGAAGGGCTAATATAGTCTCAATTCCTACCTGTTGACAACACCCCTATTTGATAATAAAATAGAGTCCACTAATATCAAAAAGGAGGAATTTGCCGTGTTTAAAGAATTCAGAGAATTTATCATGCGCGGTAACGTACTCGACCTAGCTATCGGTATCATTATCGGAGCGGCCTTCGGTACGATTGTAAATTCACTCGTTAAAGACGTTATCATGCCGCCGATTGGTTTGGCGCTCGGTAATGTGGATTTCACTAACCTGTTCGCGGTTCTCAAGGAAGGCACCGAAGCGGCCGCGCCCTACGCCACGCTGGCCGACGCCCAGGCAGCTGGTGCCGTAACGATTAACTACGGGATTTTCATCAACACGATAATCGTCTTCATTATCGTCGCTTTCGTGATATTCTTGATCGTTCGTACTGTTAACCGGGCTAGGAGATCTGCCGAGGCGAAGAAAGCGGCCGAAGAAGCCGCCGCGGCGCCGACCACCAAAGACTGCCCTTATTGTCTTTCCAAGATTCACGTGGACGCCAAACGCTGCCCGAACTGTACGTCGGAATTATAAAACATACTATATCCCGAACAAAA
>Ga0315550_1002167_pt1 | contig 12040 bp, 9 predicted proteins | sample SalMarSW160190MG_2_FD_203100 | JGI IMG/M metagenome (GOLD analysis project Ga0315550, IMG submission 203100) | Salt marsh sediment microbial communities from the Plum Island Ecosystem LTER, Massachusetts, United States - Salt Marsh Sediment SW1601-90 ... | reverse complement strand
GCCTCCACGCCGCCAATGTTACCACCGAACGCGCGCCCGCATGCAAGGTGCAGGTGAACGAAGGCGCCTCGATGGCGTCCGGATCCTGGCGGCAAGGACCGTCGCGGGCAGCACCGCCGGCAGGGCGCGACCGCCATCCATACCGGCGCAGACAGCCGAAGGCGGTCGCTCGGTAGCTTGGCTTGGCGCACTCCGGCGAACGCAGCCGGGCGGGTTGGCGGGCGCCCCGCCGGTGCGACACAGCGCCATGCAAATGAGCCGTGGATTCAATCACGTTATCTGATATGGATGGATTTTAGGGCGTTCCGCCTCCCTGCTATTTGACCGTATTTCCATGAGCCGAAATTTCCTGGTGGTTGATCCCGACGAGGGAATGGCGACGTTGCGCGGCCTGGCGTCACCGGCTCGGGTGAGGATCCTCAGGCTTTTGCAGGCCCAGGGCCCGCTCAACGTCAATGACGTCGCCCAGGCGCTCGGGTTGCCGCAATCGAGCGTGTCGTCGAACATCCAGATTCTCGAACAGGGCGGGCTGGTGCGCTGCGAGACCCGGAAGGCGCGCAAGGGCAATCAGAAGCTGTGTCACGCGACCGCCGACGAGATCGTCGTGGTGCTCAAGGACGAGATCATCGCCTCCAAGCGCGACGATATCAAAGTGGCGATGCCGCTGGGGCTGTACACCAGCTGCGAGGTGTCGGCGCCGTGCGGCTTGTGTTCGGTCGACGGGATCATCGGCCTGCTGGACGTGCCGAACTACTTTCTCGATCCCGACCGGATGAAAGCGGGTCTGATCTGGTTCACGCGCGGCTATGTCGAGTACCAGTTTCCGAACAACGCCAAGCTGTCGAATGCGCGCATCGACGCGCTCGAATTCACCATGGAGCTCAGTTCAGAGGTGCCCGGCACCAGTGCCGACTGGCCGTCGGACATCAGCCTGTGGGTAAACGGCACCGAGATCGGCACCTGGACTTCACCTGGGGATTTTGGCGACAAGCGCGGGGTCTACACACCCGACTGGTGGAAGCTCGCGGGCTCGCAATACGGCAAGCTCAAGAACTTCCGCATCAACGGCGGCGGCACTTTCGTTGACGGCACCAGGATCTCGTCGATTTCGCTTCAGGACCTGGATATCGGCGAGCATCATTCGATCCGATTGCGGATCGGAATCCGTGAGGACGCCAAACATCCCGGCGGCATCAACATATTCGGTCGCGGCTTCGGCAACTACGACCAGGACATCGTGATGCGTCTGCACCCGACCAGCTAGGGCGGCTAGCGAACCGGCCCGCGAAGGCCGGCGAAAGGAACGCGCGGCCCCTCGGCGAGGAGAGCGGCCCGGGCTATTTGCAGGCGGCGCACCCGGTCGAGAACCGGCTTTTCGATCACGTACCAGGACGTGGTGGCGAGGATCACCACGAACACGCACGCCAAAGCGGAAATCGCGAACCACCGGCCGAAATCCGAAATACCGGCTTGCACGAAGTCGGCAGCCACCCAGCTGCGGACCAGCTCCAGGACCACATAGTGCCAAACGTAGATGCCGAACGACACTTTGGCGATGAAGGCGATGGGAGCGGTGTCGACAAGCGGACCGAGCAGGCGGGTGTGCGGCAGAGATATCAGCGCCATGGCAATCCCGAAGTGAAACAGCGGAAAGGCATAGGGCAGCTCGAACAGGCCCGGGGCCTCGGGTATCCCGGCCGGGGCATATCGAGCCATCACCAGCATGGCGTAGGCGAGCCCGGACAGCGCCAACAGATCGGCGAGTGCCGAGCGGCCCCGCCAGAGCATTGAAAAGCCAGCTGCCAGCGAGCCGAGAGCGAAAAAGACGAAGAAGCCGGCCGGATTGAAGAACGGCATGAGGTATTTGGCGCCGCCGATGAGGCCGAACTCCCAGCCGCGGCCTACGTCGGCGACCGGTATCACCGTGATGATCGCCAGATGGACCGCGGCCGCCGCCGCCACCACGCCCGCCCAGGCCAACCGGCCACGCCAACCCGGCAACCGATTGCGCATCCGAAACACCGCCCAGAAGCCCATCGGCAGCAACGCGTATGAGGCGACCTCCATCCCGATCGACCACAGGGGGCCGTTGATCTCGGTGGGATAGAAGGTGAACCAGTGGAACTCGCCGACGAAGGCGAGACCGGTCACATAGCGCAGGGCGAGTCCCAGATCGAGGGGAACCGCAAAGACGGTGGCCGCGAGTGCGAGGCTGACGGTCAGGGCGACGTAGAAACCCGGCACGATGCGCGCGGCCCGCCGCATCGCATAGTCCGACAATCGCGGCATCGGCGCCTCGGAATCGTAGGCGCGCCAGTAGGGCCTCGCCAGCAGAAATCCCGACAACATGAAGAAGATGCCGACCCCGAACGCACCGGTGCCCGTGAAGAACACCTGGACATCGGCCCATGCGCTGTCGCTGATCGAGGCGGAATTCAGACGCTGGAACAAGTGGTGGAACAGCACCAGCAGGCACGCGATCGCCCTGACAAGATCCAGCCCCGTGAGCCGCGTGTCGTTCACCGCAATGCTAATCCGTGGGTGCCCATGCGCTTCCGGCCAACGCCGCCATTGCCGCCCGCCACGCCAGCATCGACACATTGCATTGACATGGTGCTAACGGTGCATGGAACGGGCAGGCGATTGCGCCGGCGGCCGGAGAGTGCGATTGACAGGGGCAAGACGCGACAACACAATTGTCGGTATAAATCCAAATAGCTGATAGATACGGGGGGACAATGAAAGCGACCGTCACGGCGCACAAGGATTTCGCAATCGCCGAGATCGACAACCGGCTGTACGGGTCGTTTCTCGAGCATCTGGGCCGAGCGATCTACTCGGGCATTTATGAGCCCGATCATCCCAGCGCCGACAAGAACGGCATGCGCGGTGACGTGATCGAGCTGGTCCGCGAGCTCAACACCCCTTTGTGCCGCTATCCCGGCGGCAATTTCGTATCCGCCTACAACTGGGAGGACGGGATCGGACCCAGGCAGGACCGCCCCACCCGGCTCGATCTGGCGTGGCATACCTCGGAGAGCAACGAGGTCGGCGTGCACGAGTTCGCCGACTGGTGCGAGGCGGTGGGTACCGAGATGATGATGGCGGTCAACCTCGGCTCGCGCGGGCTCGATGCGGCGCGCAATCTCCTCGAATACTGCAATCACCCGGGCGGCAGCGCCTGGAGCGATCTCAGGCGCAAGAACGGACGCGCCGAGCCGTGGGACGTGAAGCTGTGGTGTCTGGGCAATGAAATGGACGGCCCCTGGCAGGTCGGGCACAAGACCGCCGACGAGTACGGTCGGCTGGCGCTTGAGACCGCCAAAACCATGCGCGCGTTCGATGAGTCGGTGGAATTGGTTGTGTGCGGTTCGTCACACTCGCGGATGCCAACCTATCCGCAGTGGGAGGCCACGGTGCTCGATCACACCTATGACGCGATCGACTACGTGTCGCTGCACATGTATTTCGCCAACCACGACAAGCACACCGGGAACTTCCTGGCGCTCAACCGGCGGCTCGAGGAATACATCGAAACGGTGGCCGGCATCATCGATTACGTCAAAGCCAAGAAGCGCTCGCAGCGCAACGTTTACATCTCCTTCGACGAATGGAACGTCTGGTATCACTCAAGGGAGCAGGACAGGGCCATCCTCGGGGGCGCCGACGGCTGGCCGCACGCGCCGGGGCTGCTCGAGGACATCTACAATTTCGAGGACGTGCTGCAGGTCGGGTGCGTGCTGAATTCCTTCATCCGCCGCGCCGATGTGGTGAAGATCGCCTGCATCGCTCAGCTGGTGAATGTCATCGCGCCGATCATGACCGAGAAGGGCGGGCCTGCCTGGCGCCAAACCACCTACTACCCGCTGCTGTTCGCCTCCCGATACGGTCGCGGCAAGGCGCTCAATCTCGCCGTACAGGCGCCGACCTACAATGCCGAGGTGGGCGACGAGATCCCCTATCTCGATATCGCCGCGGTCGATAATGGCGATGGCATGGTGAGCTTGTTCGCGGTCAATCGTAGCGGCGAAGAAGATCTCGATGTGCAGGTGTCCCTCACCGGGTTCGGCGCGCCAAAGCTCGCCGACCACCAGATGATCCGGCACGACGATCTCGAAGCCACCAACACCGCCGGAAAGCCCGACAATGTGGTGCCCGTGAAGGCGGACGGCGGCAAGGTCGAAGACGGCAAACTCCACCTGAAACTACCGCCCTACTCGTATCACGTGGTGCGCATAGGCACCGGATAGCCGGCGCCCAGGGCGGCCGGACAGGCTATTGCTTCGGTCGCTTCGCGGGCGGGATTTGGGGGTCACTCCGACAGGAAGACGACCGCCACCACGCCCCCCGAGAGCCAAAACGCGACGGCCGCCGGGGGCACTGCGCGCCCGGAATGCGTCCGCACGCCGCGGGCAGATCGGGCGCGGCGGGATTCGACGCAAATCCGGCTTTCGGGGGCGCCCGCCGCCGGCCCGCCGGGTGTCGCGATGGCGCCCGGGCGGCGCGCGATCGCTCCACCGAGCGACGTGCGCGGCGTTCATACCGGTGCTTCCGATATGTACCGAACATTTTGTTGACAATGGACCTTGCGCATTTACCATCTGGCTTGCTGGGGTGCGTTCAAAGCGCCCGTTGGGAGGAAACGATGCAAAGACACCAGACACTCATGGCCGCGGCCATGATTGCGTCCGTCGGGCTCGGCAGCGCCGCGCTCGCGCAGGAAGCGGCGCCGCCGATCACCGATTTTCCGCGAAACGAAACACTGATCATCAACAACCCGGAGAATCCGGCCAAGAATCCCGGATGGTTCAACCTGTGGGTGCGAGGCGCCGGCAATGGCACATCGACCGGGCTTCATCAGCTCGTCATGGATACCCTGTGGTTCATCGATCCGGACGCCGGTCTGGATGGCTCGAACTACAATGAGCTGGCGATCGCCCCGCCGGAATACAACGACGACTTCACGCAGATGACCGTCAAGCTGCGGCAGGGCGTGCTGTGGAGCGACGGCGTCGAATTCACCGCCGACGACGTCAAGTACACCGTCGACCTGCAGATCACCGACATCGCCAAATACGCCTGGGGCGCCCGGTTCGAAAACTCGATTGCCAGCGTTGAGACGCCGGACAGGTACACCGTCGTTTTCAATCTGAAGGAGCCGAACGCCCGCTTCCACGCGCTGTTCTCGGTGCGCTGGAACGCTGCCTGGATCATGCCCAAGCATGTGTTCGAGCAGCAGGCAGACCCCACGGCCTATGATTTCAACCCGCCTGTCAGCCTTGGGCCCTACGTCCTGAACTCGTTTGACCCCAACGGCGCCTGGTACATCTGGGAAAGGCGCGAGGACTGGGACAAGACGGCGATGGCCGAATGGGGTGAGCCGGGGCCGAAATACGTGATCTATCGGTCGATCCCGTCGCTCGACAAGCGCCTGATCGAGATGGTCAATGGCGATCTCGACATGATCCACGACCTGACGCCTGAGGGCATGTTCTCGCTGGCGGATCAGTGCTCCACCTGCCGGGGCTGGTTCCCGGGCTTCCCGTATGCCCATCCGGATCCCACCCTTCCGATGGTGATCTTCAACAACCAGAACCCGATGTTCCAGGACAGTCGCGTGCGTTGGGCATTGGCGTTGATGCTGGACCCGGTGGAGATGTCGATGGCGTCCTACCGCGGTGCGGCGACGCTTTCGGCGATCGCCATGCCGCCCACCGGCACGCATACCGACGACTATTTCGAGCGTATGCAGGATTGGCTCATCAACTATGAGCTCGATACGGGCTCGTCCACGATCCACCCCTACGACCCGACCGTTGGCGATCGGATAGCCGAGATGGTTCGTCCGCAGTTCGGCGATGCGGTGCCGACAGATGAAACGGCCATTCACAAGTCCTTCGCCTACGGCTGGTGGAAGAAGGACCTGGATGCGGCATCCGAGCTGCTCGAGTCGGCCGGGTTCACCAAACAGGGCAACCAGTGGATGATGCCGGATGGCACGCCGTTCAGGTTCACGCTGAAGACCTTCACCGAAGGCGTGATCAACCGGCTTGGCACCGACATCGCCCAGCAGTGGACGCAGGCCGGCGTGCAGGTGACGGCGGAAGTCGCGCCCAGGATCTTCAACGACGATCTGCCGCTCGGCAACTACGAAGCCGCAACGGCCTGGTCGATCGAAACCTGGGGTGGCGATCCGGATCTCAGCTTCTTCCTCGACAGCTGGCATTCGGACTTCGTCGTGCCGCCCGACGGCACGTCGCGTCAGCCCGCGCGCAACTGGCAGCGTTGGACGGATCCGCGTCTGGATTCCATCATCGAGCGCGTCCGCAGCACCGACTTCAATGACAAGCCGGCCAACATCGCCCTCGGCATGGAGTTCCTCAAGCTGATGGTCGATGAGATGCCGATCATTCCGGTGATGTCGTTCAACGTCTTCTCGGCGTATGACACGCGCTACTGGACCGGCTTCCCGACTGCGGAATCCAACCCGTATGCCAACATCGTCAACAACTGGGCGAATTCGAAATACATCCTGACCCAGTTGAAGCCCGCCAACTAGGGCACGATCGCGACTGAGCGCCCGGCTTCGGCCGGGCGCTCCTCCCCAGCACGCAGGATCCCCTGGCAGCATGCGAGAATACCTGCTGTTCGCCCTCAAGCGCTTCGTGCAGCTTGCCGCGGTGGTCTTCTTCGGCATATCGGGCGCCTTCTTCATTTCCCATTTGAGCCCGATCAGTCCGGTTGAAACGATCCTCGGAGAGGTCACCGGACGATCCAGCGTCGACCCCGAAGCAATCGCGCAGATCCGCCAGGCCCTCACCGAGCTCTTCGGGCTCGACGTGCCGCTTTGGCAACAGTACCTGAATTTCTGGGGGCGGTTCGCGACCGGCGATCTCGGTCCCTCGCTGCTCGCTTTCCCGACGCCTTCGATGAAGCTGGTGATGCTCGCGCTGCCCTGGACCGTCGGGCTCCTGACCAGCTCCATCATCATCACCTGGATCATCGGCAATTTTCTCGGTGGCCTGGCGGGGTATTTCCAGAACTCGCGGCTGCTGAAGCTTTTCGGCGTGGTTTCCATCGGGGTGCAACCGATTCCGCACTACATTGTCGCGTTCCTCATGGTGATCGTGTTTGGCTTCCTCTGGCCGATCCTGCCGATAAGCGGCGGGTTCGCGATGAATGTGCGTCCAGGCTGGACGATCCAGTTCGTCCTTTCGATCCTGCACTATTCCATCCTGCCAGCGGCATCGCTGGTGATCGTCGGCATGGGAACGTGGTTCCTCGGCATGCGCGCGCTCGTGTCCAACATCGTGACCGAGGACTATGTGACCTACGCCGAGCTCGCGAACGTCTCGCGCGGCAGGATCGTGGGATCATATGTGATCCGCAACGCGCTGGTGCCGCAGCTCACCGCATTGTCGATGGCGCTGGGGGGCATCTTCTCGGGTACCATCATCACCGAGCAGGTCTTCACCTATCCGGGGCTCGGGAGCCTGCTGGTCTCCGCCGTCAATGGCGGTGACACCACCACGGTTCTCGCGGTGTCCTCGATGGCCATCATCGCGGTGGCGACCGCGATCTTCATCATCGATCTGCTGCACCCGCTTCTCGACCCTCGCGTGAAGGCGGCGTAGCACCGATGATCTCGATTGTCCGCGACCTGATCCGCTACAACATCGAGTTCGCGATCGGTCTGGTGCTGACGACGATCATCGTGATCTTCGCGTGCCTGAGTTTCTTTTCGCCCGTAAACCCGAACCTGGTCTACACCGCCATTCCCGACCAGCCGCCCTCTTGGCAATATTGGTTCGGCACCAATTCGCGCGGCCAGGAGATGTTCTGGCAGCTGAGCTTCGCGTTCCGCAACACGCTGAGTTTCGGGGTGACGGTCGCCCTGATCAGCCGCGTCATTTCGATCTTCGTCGGGCTGCTTTCAGGATATTTGGGCGGGTGGGTCGACCGCATTCTGATGTTCGTCAACGACATCTTCGTCGCCATCCCGATCTTCCCGATCCTGATCCTGTTCTATTTCGTGATGCGCTCCAACCTGAACTCGTTCACGCTGGCGCTGGTTATGGCCTGTTTTGGATGGCCCTTCGACGCGCGGCTGATCCGCTCGGTGGCGCTCGGCCTGCGCCACCGCGAGTTCACGCGCCAGGCGGTGTTCGCGGGCATGTCGCCGATCAAGATCATGCTCGAGGAGCATTTGCCCTATGTCATGCCGATCATCTTCGCGACGGCGATGGCCAACATGATCTGGTCGATCGGCCTGGAAGTGACGCTGGCGGTGCTTGGGTTCACCAACATCAATATCCCGACCGTCGGAACAACGCTCTACTGGGCGAACAACCACTCGGCGCTGGTGGTGGGCGTGTGGTGGTGGATCCTGATTCCGGTGATCATCCTGGTGATGATGTTCCTCGGCCTGTTCCTGCTTGCCGTCTCACTCAATGAATACATCGATCCTCGCAGCCGCCTGCGGCGAATGGGGGTGTGATGGCATCCAATGACGTGCTCGAGGTCAGGGACCTCAAAGCCTATTACCTGATGAACTATTATGGCGTGACGCGTGAGGTGCGGGCGGTCGACGACATCACGATGTCGATCAAACGAAATGAGGTCTACGGGATAGCCGGGGAGAGCTCCTCGGGTAAGACCTCCTTCATCAAGGTGCTGGCCGCCGCAATCCGGCCGCCGCTGGAAGTGGTGGCCGGCAGCGCCGTGTATGATTTCTCCGGCATGCGGCCCATCGATGTCGCCCGCGCTTCAGACGCCGATACCGATCGCATTCGCTGGAAGTACCTGAGCTACATCATGCAGGGCTCGATGAGCGTGCTCAATCCGCTGCGGCGCATCGAGAGCACATTCGAGGACTTCGCGGCGCGTCCACTGGGCCTGTCCGGCGGTGCCCTGCGGCAGCGGGTGGTCGAGCATCTGGCCACGCTCAAACTCGGCCCGGAGGTGTTGCGCGCCTATCCGCACGAGCTGTCGGGCGGGATGCGGCAGCGCGTGACAATCGGGCTGGCGACAATCTGCAATCCCGAATTCATCATCGCGGACGAGCCGACCACCGCGCTCGACGTGGTCGTACAAAAGGACGTTCTGTCCTTGATCCGAAATCTGCAACGCCAGATGGGCGCTTCGGTGATCCTGGTGACGCACGACATGTCGGTTCACGCCAACATGGCCGATCGCGTCGGCATCATGTATGCGGGCCGGCTGGTCGAGGATGGTCCGACGCGGACGCTTTTCACGGCCCCCAAGCATCCCTACACGGCGCATCTGGTCGCCAGTCTGCCGCGCATCGGTGACACCGCGCGACGACCGGCGCTGGAGGGCCGGCCGCCCAATCTTGCCGATCCGCCGAGCGGCTGCCGGTTCCATCCCCGGTGCCCCCTGGCCATCGACAGGTGCAAAACCGAGGTGCCCCCACTGGCCACGGTCAGTCAGGAGCACCGCTCCGCCTGCTGGCGGGCCGACGACGTCGAGCCGCTGGTGACCGCGGACGGCGATGCGGGCCGGGATACGGTGACTGCATGACCGCCCTGCTGGACGTCGATCACGTCGACAAGCGGTACGTGCTGGGCGGCGTGCTGTCGCGTGAGCATGTCGACGCCGTCATCGACGCTGATCTTTCGCTGCAGCGTGACGAGCCGGAGATCTTCACCATCATCGGCGAGTCGGGGTCCGGCAAGACGACGCTGGCGCGCATGATCCTGGGTCTGGAGACGCCGACCAGCGGACAAATCCTGTTCGACGGCGAAGTGGTGCCCACACGAGGTTCAGGCAAAAAGCGGCACGCGTTCATGGCGCAGGTGCAGCCGGTGTTTCAGAACCCGTTCGAGGCCTTCAATCCGCTCAAACGCGTCGACCGCTACCTCGCATCCACGGCCCGCAGTTTTCTGGGCATTTCAGATCACACGGCGGTCGACGCGGCGATGGACCAGGCGCTGCAGAAGGTGGGGTTGTCACTCGCCGAGGTCGGCGGACGCTATCCGCACGAGCTGTCGGGGGGGCAGCTGCAGCGGGCCGCGATCGCTCGAGCGCTTGTGTGCAATCCCTCGCTGCTGATCGCGGACGAGCCGGTTTCGATGGTCGATGCTTCGCTGCGCATGGCGATCGTCAACTTGCTCAAGACCCTGCGCGACGAATTGGACGTGCACGTCATCTACATCACCCACGATCTGGCGACCGCCTACTACATCTCGGACCGCATCATGATCATGCAAAAGGGACGGGTGGTGGAAGCCGGTCCGGCGCGGGCAATCCTGGATTCGCCGCAGCACCCCTATGCGCGTCTGCTCAAGGCGTCGGTTCTTTCCGCCGAGGACGCCGGCCACGGTCGGCTGACGCCGGCGGCCGAACTGATGCGCGAGTGCAACGAGCTGGCGAAGCGCGGCGACGCCGGCAAGCTGGTCAGCGGCACGGACGGCCGGCAGGTCCGGGTTTATTCCCGATAGAGGCCGATCGCGCCCCCCGGCGCGAGCTCAGCCGGCGGGCGGCAGGTGCTCGACCGTGACGCGGCCGAGCAGATCGTCGATGTCCGGCTTCAGCGCCAATTGAGTTCCCGGCGTCAGCAGTGCCGCCGTTCCGGCCGCCACGCCATAGGCGAACGCGTCCTCGAGATTGCTCCCGTTCGCCAGGCGATAGACCAGGGCGGCCACGAAGCTGTCGCCGGCGCCGACGGCGGAATCCAATTTCACCTTGATTCCAGGGGCGCGCAGTGTGCCATCGCCGGTCACCATCAGGGCGCCCTTCTCGCCGAGGGTCAGCATGACCACTTCCGACTTTCCGGAATTCACCAGATCGCCGGCCGCGGCGATCCAGTCGGCTTCCGACTGCAGCTGCCGCCCGGTCAGTTCCGTCAATTCGCGCAAGCTCGGCTTGACCAGATAGACCCCCACCTCCAGCGCTGCGGCGAGCGCGGCGCCAGAGGTGTCCAGAATGACACGGGAGCCAAGGGACGTGCCAATTCGGATCACCCTGGCGTAGAAGTCGTCCGGAACGCCTTCGGGCAGGCTGCCGCTGGCGACGATGTACTGAGGCGGTTCGGCGAGCGACGCGATGCGGTCGAGACAGGCCTGCCACTCGTGCTTGTCAAGCTGCGCCCCGGGGAGAACGAAGCGATACTGCTGGCCGGTGGACTCGTCGAGGATCGTGAAGTTCTCGCGGGTATCGGCGGTGGACTCGATTGCGACAGAGACGACCCCTTCCTTGTCGAGCATGCGGCGCAGCAGATGACCGGTCGAGCCCCCCACCGGAAACAGCGCCACGCTGTGGCCCCCCAGGCGGGAGATCACCCTGGCGACATTGATGCCCCCGCCGCCCGGCTCCCGGCGCACGCCGGTGCATCTGAGCTTGCGCACCGGAACGATCGAGGCGGTGGTCCCGGAAATGTCGATGGAGGGATTGAGGGTGAGGGTGACGATCGATGGCATCAGTGCGGCTCCCCTGAACCTCGATTCGGCGGCAGGACGGCGCTCTACCAGACATGGATGAAGGAAATCCTCAAGACCCTTTTGCGTGCCGTCTCGGTTTGGAGGCCTGAGGCGTTCGGCTCGGCTTGCCGCGTCGGAAGGCCTTGCCGCGCCCTGAAGTCGGCCGCGGGCCCTTGGCCGTCAAGGGACATTCGATCTCGAGCACCTGGCCGGCGCTGAAGGCGTAGATTTTGTCCCCCACGCCGATCTTCTCCGGTCCCTTCCAGGGGTGGGGCGCCGAGATCGCCAACTTGTCGCGGTCAAACCTGAGATACAGCCAGTTGCCGCGGAACAGGTACTGCAAATTCAGGCTCTCCAGCTCGGGCGGCAGACACGGATTGACCCAGAGCGTGTCGTCATGGAACTCCAGACCGATATGGCCGCGCTGAATGAGGTCGAGGGTCCCGGCCATCGCGCCCAGGTGAATGCCTTCGGCGGTCGTGCCGCCCTGGATGTCGTCGACGTCGCTTTCGAGCGCCTGATTGAACAGCGACCAGGACTGGGCGCGGTCGGAGTGGGCCAGCACCCATGAATGCACGACGCGGCTCAGCGTCGAGCCGTTC